>ERZ1292644.205-Hain-H14-01um-R2-205-length-43326-cov-16_pt1 | contig 43326 bp, 63 predicted proteins | sample MGYA00564402_ERZ1292644 | MGnify/ENA primary metagenome ERZ1292644 (study PRJEB36523, sample SAMEA6512644) | groundwater metagenome | collected 2019-01-09 | study: AquaDiva: Metagenomics assemblies of 32 groundwater samples
CGGCGGGGGCGGCGAGGGCGGCGAGGGCGGCGGAGGCGGCGGTGGCGGAGGCGGAGGCGGCGACGTGGGCGGCGGAGGCGGCGGAGGCGGCGGCGTGGGCGGCGGAGACGGCGGCGTGGGCGGGGGCGGAGGCGGCGGAGGCGGAAACGGCGGCGGGGGCGGCGAGGGCGGCGGAGGCGGCGGCGTGGGCGGCGGAGGCGGCGGAGGAGGACCAAGTGCTGATTCGTGCGTGTCAGCTCTGGGTCGACGCGAGTCAAGCAGAATGAGAACAGCTGCGCGCGTTGATCAGAACCAAGCTGCGATTATCGCGGCGTTACGGCGAGTCGGCGCTACGGTCTGCATTCTCTCGTCAGTGGGCCACGGGTGCCCGGATTTACTGGTGGGCTACAAGGGGAAGAATTATCTCCTGGAAGTGAAGGCGAAGACTGGTCGACTCACTCGCCATCAAATAGCGTGGATTAACGCTTGGGCTGGACAAGTCCAGGTATTGAAACCGTCCACCGGGGCATACGCACTCTTAGAAATCACGACATGACCATCATCCTCAGCGGCTCATTTGACCCGCTCCATCCGGGCCATGTGGAGTACTTTCAGGTCGCGCGTCAGTGTTTTAGTGGCTCTGACCACTATTGGATGTGCGCGGTGGAGCCAGATACGCAACTAGAAGCGAGGAAAGGTCGCCCGGCGTTTCTCGGAGCTAAGGATCGCGCCGCCGTGGTGCGTGGACTGTTTAGCGGCCACGTTGAAGTGGCGACATTACGCGAGGTTATTCAGCGCCGGATTGATCTTCGGGAGGACCTGCTCATCGTCAAGGGGTGGGACTGGACCGCACGATTTACAGAATTACTGGAGCTTGTTGGCAGCCGAGCTCCTGGCGTGTCTATCGCGCTTCTGAATCTCCAGCGTCAGGCGTCCAGCACGGAGCTGCTTCGCGACTGGCACGAGCGGGCTAAGGCCAATGCGTTCATCCAATGACCGATCTTGAAGCGGTGGACCGCCTGGAAGCCTTCATCGCGCAGCAGCGCCCGGCTGTATCGTGGACGCCGGTGACGGACTACTCGCTCGAGGCGCGCCGCGCCATTGAAGGCGAGCACCCGCGATTGATTTGTGAAGTGTTTCAACCGAGGTGCATTCTTGATGCCGGCTGTGGTCCTGAGGCGCATTTGGTCCGCTTATTGCGCGAGTGCCAACCAGCTCAGCAGTCCAGGCTGTCGGTCTGGGGATTTGATCCACAGCTGCCAGCGCCTGGTGGGTATCTGTATCGGTGCTCGTTTGCGACGTTCGCAGACCATCTACCCTGGCCGATCGGCGCTGATTTAGTCATTTGCCGCGAAGTGTTGGAGCACTTGCCTGTGCTGAAGATTCGTCAGGCGGTCGCCACGCTCGTGGAGCTCACGACGTGCTACGTGTACGTGACGACACGCTTTCATTCGGCGGCTGATCACATGCTCGCCGTAGCCGACCACGACGATCTGGACCCGACACATATTAGCCTGCCGACGCAAGCGTTTCTCAGGTTACTCTTTGTCTTGGAGGGCTGCCGGCGCCGAGCGGACCTAGAAGCACGGATCGATTGGCAGCACAAGGGACGCTGCCTTGTCTACGAGAAGCCTGCCGCGTAAGCGGGGCTGGTGGGTGTGAAACACTGATGACCTGGTAATCGACGCGGTCTGGTCGTGGCATCTCAACCCGCTCACCTGTGGGGTGGCGAAATGGAATCATGCCCTCGCGCAGCGCCTGGGGGTGCCGTGTCGGTCGCTTGTCTCCGGCAGGGGGGCGTGTTACCCGTTGATTTCGGTCAAAGTGGCCGAATTTCAGAGTTGGCCGTGGCTACTCTCGCTGCCGGCGGTCTATGACCTCTTTCTGCATGATGCGCTGATGACTGAGGAGTTATCGCAGGCGATGCGTGGCGCGGTGCGGGTCTTTGCCGCGAATCTGGAGATTGCGACAGCGGTGCGGCCGATGCGCCAAGACGTGATTGAGGCGTGGTGCCCAGGCACGATTGCCGGCAATCCGAGCCGGCCCGGCCTGACGATCTGGAGCTTCGGGATGGCCCATAAGCAGCAACTGCCGTGCTTCGAGCGCCTGAAGGCGGTCTGTGAGGACCAGGACGAGCCGTTGGATTACACGCTCTGCGTCTCGGTGGGCATTCACGAGGACCAACCTTGGAGCGAGAGCTTCCAGGAGAGCGAGCGGCGCTTGCGTGAGCTCTTTGGTAACCGGCTGCGTTTCCTGGGTTTTCTCGCCGATGATGCGCTGGCCCGCGAGTTGCGCGAGGACCACGCCGCGGCCCTGTTTTACGAGCCGGCGCTACGAGCCAATCATACGACCGCTTGGAGCGCCCTGTCCGCTGGGGCGATTCTCGTGACGAATCTGGACGGCGCCTCGCCGCCAGAGCTGCAGCACGGCGTCAATGTGTTGGACATTCATCAGTTGGAGCAGTGGCCGCAAGCGGATGAGCGGCATCTGCTGCGAGCGGGGGCGCGACAGGTCAGCGAGCGCTACGGCTGGGCGCCGCTCCTAGCGTTGGTGCAGTAATGGCCACTCGGAAGAAACGCTCAACAGTCACCCGCCAGACCAAGGGAAAGCCGTGCGGAAACACTAAATGACGCGTGCCTTCACCATAAAGCGGCGCGCTGAGATGGCCCCTTTGGCGATTGACCTGTTTTGTGGGCTCGGGGGCTGGACTGAGGGGTTGTTGGCGGAAGGCTATCGCGTGATCGGATTTGATATCGAACGGCATTGCTCCAGTGGGGTGTCGTATCCTGCGCAGCTCGTGATTCAAGATGTGTTGACGCTGCACGGCGCGCAGTTCAAGCACGCGACCCTGATTGTCGCGAGCCCCCCGTGTCAAGCCTATTCATATCGCGCGATGCCGTGGAAGCGGGCGAAGACGCTGCCGCCGCCGGACAACACGCTGTTCGAGGCGTGCTTTCGGATTCAACGGGAAGCATGCGAGGCGGCTGGGCATCACATTCCGATCGTGGTGGAGAATGTCTGCGGGGCGCAGAAGTCGGTCGGGCGTGCGAACTGGCATTACGGGAGCTTCTACCTTTGGGGTGATGTGCCGGCACTGATGCCGATTGTCAATCGTCGCAGGTTCAAGGCGCCAGCCATTGGGACCGGGAAGCAGTTCTGCGCGATTCGATTGGATCAGATTCAAGATACAAAGAACAACGGCGGCTCGTGGTTCAACGTGGCGCACAACACAACGAGTGGACATGGACGGAACCCAGATGGGCGGAAGGGTATCCCGCACCGACCGAAAGGGCATTGGACTAATCCGGCTGAACATCACAAGAATGGCGGCGACTGGTTCGGCTCAGGGGATAACTGCTCACTTCAACGCCGAGCAGGCAGCAAGAGCAACGCCCGCAAAGCCGCCTCTGCCCGCATTGCGAAGATCCCCTTCTCCCTTAGTCGCCACATCGCGCGGGCGTGGCATCCAAGGGAGTCATGACGCGCGCCTTCACCATCGGGGGCCGGCTCATCAACGACGACGAGCCCTGCTATGTCATCGCGGAGCTGAGCGGCAATCACGGGGGATCACTCGACACCGCCCAGGAGCTGATTCGCCAGGCGGCCCGGGCTGGCGCCACAGCGGTCAAGCTGGTCAAGCGCGACGTCTTGTCGCTCTATGCGCCAAGCGTGCTAGAGCAGCCCTACGAGCACGAGCACAGCTTCGGCGCCACGTACGGCGCGCATCGGCTCGCGCTCGAATTCGATAGCGCCCAGTATGCCGCGTGCCAAGTGACGGCGGCAGCGAACCAGATCGCGCTCATTGCGACGGCCTATGACGAAGCCTCAGTCGATTTTCTGGTGGGTCGCGAGGTGCCGGCGATCAAGATTCATTCAGGCGGCGTGAGCGACCTCCCGCTGTTGCAGTATGTGGCGCGGGCGGGCCTGCCCGTCCTGCTGAGCACGGGCGGCTGTACGCTGGAGAATCTTCACGCGGCACACACGGTATTTACTGAGGCTCAGTGCCCGTTGGCGCTGCTGCACTGCACGGCGAGTTATCCACTGGCGCCGGCGGAGGCGAATCTGCGCGTCATCCAGATGCTTCGGAAGCTGTATCCTGGCACAGTGATCGGCTGGAGCACGCATCACACTGGCATCAGCCTCTCGCTGGCGGCCTACGCGCTGGGCGCGCGTATCATCGAACATCATGTCACGTTGGACCGGGCCAGCAAAGGGACTGACCATGCCTTCTCGCTCGAACCGAAGGGCTTGGCGACGTTGGTGGACGATTTAGGGAAACTGCGGCTCGCGCTGGGGGACGGCGTGAAGCGGTCGTATCTGAGTGAGCGGTTGCCATTGATGAAAATGCGGCGCGTGGCGACGCCGGACGGGTTGCGCATTCTGCGCTGAAAGGAGAACTGCATGCTCGCGATTTTCATTGGGAAAATGATTCTCTGGTTGGCGTGGGTCGCCGTCTGGGCGATGAGAAGCTGGACGACAGTGCAAGAAGAAAGCGGTAGGGGTCAGGTGCATCAGCGCGTGGCACTCAAGCCGACCACGATTGGCGTCGGTGTGGCGACCTCACTGATGCTCTTGGTCTTGTTTCAAGGGGTTGGCGCTGTGTCAGCAGGCTATCGCGGGGTCGTGCTGCGCTTCGGGGCCGTGACAGGTCGCGTCCTGCCTGAAGGGATTTACCTCATCACGCCCGGAACGCTGGGATGGCCATACGCCGCAATTCATGGCAGGCGGCAACGGACAAAGCAACCTGCTCTTTCAAGTTCCGCAACTGAACTCGAGGAGTAAATGAGCACACCACAGCCAATCATTCGGGCGCCGCTGGACCTGGGCCCGCGCGTCTGGGGCACCGAAACCGTCGTCGCCCTCGGGCCGGGCTATCTCGGGAAGGTGCTGCGACAGCGAGCCGGAGCCGCCGGTGGCCTGCAATACCATCAACAGAAACATGAAACGCATCACCTCGTCAGTGGCGAAGCGAAGGTGGAGTACGACGATGGCACGGGTGCGCTAGTCAGCGCGATCCTCACGGCTGGGCAGAGCGTGATGATTCCACCGGGCACCGTGCATCGGGTGACGGCGATCACGGACTGCGTGTTTTTCGAGACGTCATCGCCGCATTTCAATGACCGCGTCCGCGTGGAGAGCGACTACGACCAGCCGGATACGGGCGGGTTGCGTACCACGAGTGTGCCGCTGATGATTCAGGACTGGGACTTCTTGGTTGGGAATCAGAAGGGATGATCGCCATCATTCCTGCCCGCGGCGGCTCCGAGCGTATCCCGCGCAAGAATCTGCGCCTGCTTGCGGGTCATCCGCTGCTCGCCTACCGCATTGCGGCGGCGAAAGCATCGAACTGCTGCGATGAGATTATCGTGGCCACCGATGATGACGAGATTGCTCAAGTGGGCGCACGGTATAGGGCGACGATTCTAAGACGCGCGCGGTCCACCGCCGCCGAGCCGGATATTGCGTGGCTCCGCCTTGCCGTCAAGATTCTCGCGCCAGATGCGATAGTGGCTCTCCTGCGGCCGACGGCCCCGTTTCTGACCGGACACCGTGTTGCCTTAGCGCTGGAGCGCTTTCGTGCCGCGCACGGGGCGCATTCGTTGCGACTCATTCGGCGCGTCCGCGAGCATCCTGGGAAGATGTGGATGGTGCAGCGGTATGAGCGCATGGTGCCGCTGTTGCCATTCCGGACACACACGGGCGATGATCGGAACGATGCGCGGTGGCACTCTGCGCCCACCCAGCAGTTGCCAGTCATCTATATGCAAACCGCCGGCCTGGAAATCACGACCCGGCAGACGATTGAGCAGACGGATTCGATTGCGGGCACATCAGTCGTGCCCTTTGAATTGCCCGTGGACAGCCCAGAAGCCATCGATATCAATACCGAAGCGGACTGGGTCGAAGCGGAGCGCCTCGTCGCGGCTGGCGTGCCGCTCCCAGCAATTGAAGCAATTGAGGGGGCCTGATGCGATGGCATCGCCCCAAGACCACGCTGCTCGGCCCCTGGCGCTCTGAGCTTGGGTTCGAGGTGCTCTATTGGCTCCCGTGGCTCAGGAGATGGCGCAATCGCCAGCGCCAGAAGATTCCCGCCGATCGGACACTGGCCGTCACGCGCGGCGGGGCCAGCGCCTGGTATACCGGGACCACGATTGATGCGGGACGCTCAGCTGAGCTGTTTGACTACGTCTCAGTCGAGAGCGTGCGCCGCCAGTCGATTGCCGATAGCCAGAAACAGGCCAGCATCAAGCAGCTGGCGGTGACAGCGTGGGAGCGATCCGTAGCCGACCTGATGTGCAAGGACCGCGGCATTGCGCGCTACGAGTTGGTCCATCCTGCGCTGATGTATGGGGAGCTGGCGCCGTGGTGGGAGGGACGCTGGGGCCTTAAAGACCTCAGCGAGCACGTGATTTTCGAGCCGATCGTGGCCCCGGCCGTGCCGGTGACCGTGCCACTACCCCCGAAGTTCGTGGTTGTGCGATTCTATGGGCGCTACACATGGCCGCTGACGGCTGACTCGGTCCGCTGGGCGGCGGCGCTAGTGGACGGCTTGGCCAAGCAGCTGCCGGTGGTGGTGCTGTCGAGCGGCGTCGAAGCCGATGAGCATATCGACATGAAACTTGAAGGCGCCAATATCCTGAATCTTGCGCCGTACGTGACGCCGGCGAACAATCTGGCCATTCAAAGCGCCGTGATTGCCAAGTCCCAAGGGTTTGTGGGCACATACGGGGGGACCATGCAACTCGCGGTGGCGCTGAACAAGCCGGCGGTGGGCTTCTACTCGCATTTTGAGGGCACGGCGTATGCCCACAAGGTCCTGACCGAATGGCTCGGCGTGCAGCTGAAGCTGCCGGTGTTTATCGGGCGCCCCGATGATGGCCGCTTTGTCCAGCAGATGCTGCAGGGGAGTTCCTGATAATGGTTGAGCCTCGGATCGGACGGCAACACCAGACCGCCAGATGCGATTGCGGCACCATCTGTGAGGTATCTCGCCGGGAAGCATCAGCGTGGGAGTTCGACTGGCAGTGTCGCTGCGGACGCGTCGGCACCATCTCATGGGCGCATTCGGCTCCGCCGCCTGACTTTATACCGAGGAAAAACATTCAACTGTCATGACCAAGTGGTGAAAGCCGAATGGGGAGTGATGAAGATGGCACGGCTTGAAATCTTGAAAAGAATGTCAAGTTGACTAGACATGGGGGTCGACGACCTGGTGCAGGAAAACCGAAGGGGGTTAAGCATAAGGGGACCCTGCTCAAGGCCGAGGCCCGGGCTCGATTCACTCAGCGTGTGTTGGCTGAGCTTGACCCCCTCATCACAGCGCAGCTCGAGCTGGCGAAAGGGCACATCGTGATGTTCGGGCGCCTCAAAGATGAGTGGAGTCAAGTCACTGACCCGGCCATCATGCTGAAGTGCCTCAAGAGCGGCGAGGCGTGTTATCGCCTCGTGAGTCGCCCACCTGATGGCCGGGCGCTGAAGGATATTTTCGACAGGGAATTCGGGCGACCGACTGAATCGGTGCAGCATGTCGGGGAAGGGTCTGGCCCGATTCACATTGTCCATGTCCACCGACCAGCTCCAGACCGTCAGTAGTCTGCAGGCTCCGTTTCCGTGGTTTGGTGGGAAATCACGGGTGGCTGGGCTGGTGTGGGACCTATTCGGGGAGGTCCAGAACTACGTCGAGCCGTTTTTCGGCAGTGGCGCGGTGTTGCTTGGTCGGCCTGGCGGGGCAGCCGGAATCGAGACGGTCAACGATAAAGATGGGTATGTCGCCAACTTCTGGCGCGCGCTGTCACACAACCCCGAAGCGGTAGCTGCGTGGGCGGATTGGCCCGTCAACGAGAACGACCTTCATGCGCGCCATGTCTGGTTGCGGCGCCAGAAGGCGACTCTCGTCCCACGGTTGGAAGGCGACCCGATGTTCTTTGATGCCCAGATTGCCGGCTGGTGGGTCTGGGGGCTGAGCGCCTGGATTGGGGGGGGGTTCTGTGGGGAGTCTGGGAGTGGGCCGTGGGGCGTGACTGACGATGGCCAGCTCGTGCATCTCGGGAACGCTGGGCAGGGGGTGTCCCGCCAGCTCGTGCATCTCGGGGACGCTGGGCAGGGGGTGTCCCGCCGGCTCGTGCATCTCGGGGATGCTGGGCAGGACAGTGGCTTAGTGAAGTGGTTCTGTGCGCTGGCCGCGCGGCTCCGGTTTGTACGGGTGTGCTGTGGCGACTGGACGAGAATCTGTGGGCCGACGCCGACGAGCAAACAAGGATTGACGGCCGTGTTTTTGGACCCACCGTATGGGGATGCGGATGGCCGAGATCTAAATCTGTATGCTGAGGACGATGGGCAGGTCGCAACCGACGTGCGAGCCTGGGCGATTGCGCATGGCGATGATCCAAGCCTGCGGATCATTGTCTGCGGCTATGACGGGACAGACTGGCCGTCTAAGTGGCGGGCCATCGCCTGGACGGCTGCGGGTGGCTATGGGAATCAGGGTGGTGGAGGAGGCCGTGGAGCCATGAATCGGCATCTGGAACGGCTCTACTGTTCGCCTACGTGTCTGGAGCCGAGGCAGCTATCCTTATGGAGATGACCTGGCTCGGAAAGCAATCAGAAGCTCTGCTGGACGAGACACCGGCCCTTGACGTCGAAGGGGCCTTCCGGTCGTCCAAGACGACGATTTGCCTGTGGAAGGAATTTAACGCCCTTCAGCATCAGCCCGGCATCCACACGATGCTCTGCCGCTGGACTGAGGATGCCACCCAGGGCATTCTCAAGCCGATCTGGCGTCGGCTGCTTGCCGACGCAGGCGTTGCCTACGACTGGCACGGGGACGAGCAATACGATGAATTCGAGAATGGCTCCTGGGCCTACATTCGCGGCCTGAAAGCGCAGGACCAAGCCGGGAGATACAGCAAATTTAGGGGCCTTACTCTCGGACGCGCCTATATTGACCAAGCCGAGGAAGTCCCGCGCGATGTCTACAGCGAAGTCAAGGCTCGGCTCTCCCAGAGCGGCTATCGGCATCAGATCGTCATTTCGCCGAATGCCGTGGACGAGGACCACTGGATTGCGCGCGAGTTCCCGGACACCAACACGCGCGAACATCACCGCGGTCTTAGTCTCAGCGTTTACGACAACGCCCACAATCTCTCTGAAGGCGCCATCCGCAACCTGCTGGAGACGTATCCGCCAGGCCACGCGAAACACCGCTCGGCGGTTCTTGGGCTGCGCGGGCTCAACATCATCGGGGACCCGGTGTATGGGCCGCTCGAGCCGACACAGCCCGAGACGGCGGCATTTCAGCGCACTCGCCACGAGCGCCCACTGGCGTGTGACCCTGACCAGACGCTCTATGAAGCGATTGACTACGGGAAGCATCACCCCTGCGTGGTGTGGGCACAGTACACGCCATTTGGCGAGCTCCACGTGCTGGGCGGCATCCTCGGGCAGCATCTCTTTCTCGAAGACTTCGTGCCGATCCTGTTACACTATCGGACGGAATGGTTTGGCAACCGCGTGGCTGTCTCGACCTGTTGTGACCCGGCGGGCAGTCATGCGAACTCGCAGGGCCTCCAGCAAAACGGGGTGACCGTGCTCCGCAACCTCGGCATTCCGGTGACCTACCGCGAGGACAGCAACAGCCCCGCCGTGCGCCTCGCCATGATTGAGCGTCTCGCCAGTTACATGCGACGCCGGTCGGCGCGCGGGGAAGCCTTCGCTGTTGACAACAAACGCTGGCTACGCATTTCGCCACAGCAAGTCGTGCCGATGCGCTTTCTCGCAGACGGCTTCGAGGCGGGATACGTGTGGGACGCGCATTTGATTTCGGTGGGCAGCAAGCAGATGCGCCGGCCGAAAAAAGATGGCCTCTATGAGCACGGCCAGAACTGCCTGGAGTACCTCGAGCACAACTACGGCCCTGGGCTGATGCCGGCGAAAGGGACGCCGACGTCTCGGCGCGGTCGCGACTGGGATCCCTATGATGACCTCGTGCGGCTCGGGCAGCGGCGCGGGGGACTGCGGCGAAGTGGGTACTGAAGTTGGTAAATGCTGAGATGGGTAGTGTCTCAGTCGCTGACGGGTATGCTCCAACGACCTCATCAGGCGCGCGTAAGCGTGACGCTGGAGTTGGGAGCGGCGGCAAGGCACCTGATGGGGTGTTTTCATTGAACGTGCCGTTTGCAAAGGGCACCATTGCGGTCCAGGTGCGAGTGACTGGGGATGCCATCAGCCCGGCGCATCTGGCCCGCGTGCGGAAGTATCTGGAGCTGGCTGAAAGCGAGTGGGACAGCGAACCGGAATACCCGATGAAGTCTACGTGGGATCGCCTTCGGGTTGTGGCACTACCCTGAGATGAGTCAGACATTGACGTTTGCTGATTGGTGTCTGGCACAGCAGGCTCGGATTGTCGCAATCCGCCTACCAGAGACTCGACTACATGAGCCACGCAAGTGTCCACGACTTGACCAGCTCGATCAGCAGTTCGTCAAGGGAGCAAAACGGCGCCGTTCGGCTGTGTCGGACACAATGAAGTTAGAGCGTGAATCTGCTGCATGACCCTGTGGGGCGTAGAATTCTGGTTTGCCATCGGGCTGCTGATAGTCGGCCTATTCCTTGAATCGCTGATTGATTCATGGAAGCAGCGTCGCTATGATGACGCCGAGCGCCTGAAAGCAGCCATCCGACGCAAGTCCTGGCAGTTGAGCACGACGGTGACGCGGTTACAGCGAGAGACGGAGGAGAGCGATGAGGCAGCGGCAGGTCCAGGTCACCGGCACCTTTCCTGAGCTGACGCGGCGACCGAAGCCGCGCAAGAAGCCAAAACGAGGTTGATATGTTGATATCACGCTGGCGGTGTCAATCGCTCCGGCGCCCGCTCCTGGCGGAGGAAATCTTCGGCATCATTCTGGGGTTGTTGCTGCTTGGGGTGGGGGCCTGGGCGCTGGTTGGTAAGTGGCTGGGAGTGCTGTGATGTTCAGGCCGATGGAGGAAAGATGCAAAATACGGAAACGGGCGAGATTTATCTGGCCACGCCATCGAGCACGCCAGCAGCACAGAGAGAACTTCCGCGCTACCGTTCGCATAAAGAAGTCTGGGCACTGAAGATTGCGGAAGTAAAACGCGGGCAACTCGCTGACGGGTCGGCTGAGATTGTGCCAAGCGACGAAGGATATCAGTCCTTCCGCGTGGATCGTGCGTATGTTCTAAAGCATGACCCACAGCCGGGCGGCTATTACGTGCTGTATGGTGATGGCTACCGGTCGTTTTCACCGGCGGAACCGTTCGAGGCTGGATATACTCTCGTTTGAACTGAGACTAACTAGGCGTCGGCGTGAAGCCGCGCCGGTGGGTGTGAAACAATGCTCCAATCTTAAGTCTTCGTCACGGAGGTCGCTATGGCGAAGCGACCGCGTGATCCGTTTGAAGTCCGGCTGACCAAGGACGCCAAGCAGCAACTCGCCCTTGACCTCAGCCGTGCTCTGGACGACGCCCTGGCCGCTCGCACCGCGAGAGAGGTTGAGGTCGAGTACTGGCATACGCTCTATGAGCAGGGCCGGACTAGGGGCGCCAAGAACGAGCCGTGGGCGGATGCCGCCGACCTGACCAGCTACCTCGGCACGCAGTATGTCGATGTAATGCGCGCCGAAATCATGCGCACCGTGATGACCGAGCCGGTCTGGACCGTAGAAGGCTACGGTCAAGCCGCCGCGAAAGCGCCATTCGTTGAGGAATTCCATCAGTGGCAAATGGAGTTGGAGCGTTTTCAGGAGCAGTTTGCCAGGGGCGTGCATCTCTCGTTGATTGAGCCGCGGGGCGTGTTGGAGTTATATGAGGAACGGACTAGGCGTCCGGTCCGTAAGGTCATCAAGGCGAAGCTGGAACAAGGCGAAGACGGGCGTGTGCTGACCGACGAGCAGGGTAAGCCCATCCTGGAGCGCGGTCCAGACAGTCGATACATTGAAGCCCTCGAGCCAGACACGCCGTTTGCGGAAACGGCGGTCGATAGTTGGGAACTGGTGGCTCGTGGCCCTCGAGCCCGGGCCATCCCGTACCGAGATTATCTCCAGTTACCGGGTCATGCTGGTCAGCGGTCCGAGGTCTGGGGTCATGCGAAGCGCTTTTGGCGCCGTCTCGATGAGTTAGAAGAATTGGCGAAGGCCAAAGTCTACGATGCCGAGGCCGTCAAGGAACTCGGCAGCGATGATGAGCGGGCCACAGCGATGACCCTGGCTGGTGGCGCCATCTCGGTCGCCAGCAAAGATGGCAGTCGCCAGGCCGAGAAAGAACTCTGGGAGCTGCTCATTGAGCGAGAGATTGGCAAAGAGCCCCTGCGCTGGTATGTCGTCACCCTGCACAAGGACAAGCAGCAAATTCTTCGCATTCAGCACGACGACATCGGCCAGGCGCGGTTTTTCTCACTCGTGCCATTCCCGCGGCCGGCGTCCACGGAGGGCTACTCCTACGTCGGCCACAAGCTGATTACGGTCATCGAGGAGCACACGGCCTGGCGCAATATGCTGGCTGACCGGGCGTCGTTGCAGCTCCAAGCGCCGATCAAAGTCCAGCAAGGGGCCCTCTGGGACCCTGACAGTGAGCCGATTGGCCCGAAGGCCGTCATTACCGTTCGAGACATGCGCGAAATCGAGCCGATGGTCTTTCCAGACGTCACCGGGCCAGCGATTGAGCGCTTACGCGATACGGAGCGCACCGGGGAGCGATTAGCCGGCATCAATGACGCAGCCGCCGGCGTGACGTCCAGGGACCAACGCACACTGGGCGAAGTCCGGTTGATTACCGCGCAGAGCCTGGGCAGAGTGGCTGAAGCGGTGAAAAACATCCAGGAAACGCTTGAGGAGATTGGCCAAGTTCGGCACCTGATGTGGCGCCGGGCCCTGGCCGAGATGGGCGAGCAAGGCATGGAAGTGCCAGAGCGCGTCACGCAGGCTCTTGAGTTGCGTGGGGCGGACGTGACACAGTATCTCCCCAACAAGCGGCTGACCGCGACGATGCTCGAAGGCGCCTTCCGATTCAAGCCGCGTGGGTCTGTTGAGACGGCGGATAAGGACCAACAGCGCTATGACTTCAATCAGTGGCTGCAGGCCATGACCCAGATGATGGCGTTGAATCCCATGATTGCGGCCATTCTGCGGACCCCGCAGGCCGCGAAAGCGCTGGTCGAGCAGGGGATTCGCCTCTACAATGTCCAAGACAAACAGGCGTTTCTGGGAAGCGAAGCAATGGCGGCCATGCAGGCCGCAATGATGCCGATGGCCCAGCCGTCGCCGAGCCTGAATGGCCCGATGTCCGGGTCAGGGCTTCCCAGCCAAGGGCTGCCTGGAATGCCCGCGGCGGCGGCTGGGCTCGGCGTGCCGTTTCCGTTCAATCCAGGACAGGGGATCCCACCGTCCAGTCAGTATTTCTCAGTGAGTTGAACCATGCCACTCGGCAAGAACGTCCGCTACCGCGTGAAAGACGGCGTGCGCCTCGCGTTCAAAGGCTCGAAAGTCATCGAAGCCAAGCACCTGAAAACCGGCGCCACGCACACGCCTGCCGAATTCAAGCAGGACCGCCGGATGGGGCGCTCGCGCCGTGGCCGAAGCTGAGGCTGGCGAAGCGCTCGCCAGTCTGCTGGAATCGCCAGGCTGGCGCCTCTTTTGCGACTTCGTCGCGCGCGAATGGGGACCGGCCGGCCACACCTATGCCGTCGAACTCGACAAAGCCCTTGACCTGACGGACCCGGCAGCTGCCGCGTCGCAAGCTAGGCAGATTCGCGCAGGGCGCCGCATTATCGAGCGGTTGCTGAGATGGCCAGACGAAGAACTGCGGCGCCTGAGAGCGCCTCTGTCGGAGCCGACGCAGAGTCGCCGGGGAGGGTTGTGAATGTGTGAACACACCTCCAGGCCGGAGGTCTTGACTGGATCATGCGCACATCAGTAGCCGACCTAAAGTCGGCGGGGAGGGTTATAATGCGCAAGCCGAGTAAGAAATCAGCCGTCAAAGCGAAGCCGCCGAAACCCGCGAAATACCCGACCATCGGGTAAGGAGCATCCTTCCATGAAATTCATCAAGCTTGACCACACCGGCCACACGGAGATCGACTACGCGGCCGACCAGATGATTGCGCAGCTCGAGAAAGAGTTGGGCTCTGGTAACAACGTCGTCGTCATCGCGCAGGAGCTAAAGAAACCGCCGATGTACGTGCGCCGGCCATCTGATGTGAAGGACCTGTCGGAAGATGCGACCGTGACGGTGGTCCCGCAGCTCGTCGGTGGCTAGCAGCGGGTGTCTGGAACTGACCGAGCTTCAGATCAAAGACCTGCAGCTTGAGGTCCCCGCCAGCACTTCCGTCTACTATGATGTGTCGCGTAGGACGCTGATCGTGACTGATCCGACTGAAGGGGAGACGCTCAGGGCAGAAGTAGCACGCCTTCAGCAGGAGTTGCAGCATCGCAATGATGAGCGGCAGCGCTATGTCGCGTCCACGTCGTACATGTGGGAAGGAGTTTCCAGTAATGCGTGGGGTGCAACGTACCAGCCAGTCACACCACAGCAACGAGAAGCCGCCACCCCTGTCCCTCAGGAATGGCTGGCGCAGCAACAGCAGCGGCGTGTGGCACAGCAGGCCAGCGAGCAGCGCGCCATTCAGTTGCTTGAGGAGTACATCGGCGCGCCGGCGATGGCGAAAGTGTTGGCAGGAGGCGCCTATGTGGTGTGCTCGCGCATCTGGCCTGACACCGTGAGTTACTATGTACCGAAGGCTCCTCACGAACGCATCAAGGTTGTGCAGCGAGGCGCCCCAATCATGGAATCCTGCCTCGTGAGCGAGGATAACTCGCTGCCCTGGCCTGATCTGATGCTGCATCGCATCCAGGCGCTGGAAATTGACGAATCCGTCGTCATTGAAACCGGCATCGTCACAAAAGGCGAACAATTGAAGCGTGCTGAGCCGGGGTTGCGTGAGCGCTTTGTCGAGGCGCTGCGACGGGCCCGGCATGGTGTCGTGCAGGCGCTCTCGTAATGCCACCGCTGCGTGTCCTTGGCGACCGCGTGCTGATTCGGCCTGACGAGGAGCCGAACGCGCCTGAAGTGCTTGACAGCGGCCTCGTCACCGCCCGCTCACTCCAAGCGGCTGTCGGCGGCCACGATACGGTGACTTCAGTGACGCGCGGCTCTGTGGTCGCCGTGGGGCAGCCGCGCCATCCGCTTCGAGAGGTAGCCGTCGATTTAGCGACGCGCTTGGAGCGTTCCACGGCCTACTGGCCTGATGGTCTGGTCAAGGACGCGGCGCAGCTCTTGCGGGACCTGACCGGCCGAGAGCCGGCCGTCAAGCCCGGCGATGACGTCCTGTTTGCGGCCCAGAGCGGCCAGGACGTGACGATTGCCGAGAATCGGTATATCATTCTGAGGGAACACGAATTATTGGCCGTCATTAATGGGGTGGGCAGCACGGCGTCAGCGGAAGGTCCAGATGTCTAATGGGATGATTCCAGGAATGGTGCCTGGCCCAGTGAGCGGGCCGGTCAACGCGAAAACAGACCTCGCCAGCAGCCGCGGGGTCTATGCGAATGTGGTGAATGCCATCGTCGCCCAGGAGGAAGTCGTGTTAGACTTCATCTTGTCCGTGGGTCCTGAAGCCTCTTTGGTCAGTCGCGTCGTGGTGAGTCCAGCGCACGCGAAGCGCCTCGGTGAGTTGTTGAGTCGCCATGGCGTGGACCAATCGGCACCGATTCTTGTCCCGAATGCTTGGAATCGCCCACCTGGAAGTGCCTAAGATGCAGCTGTGCGCGTTAAGCGCCAGCGGTTGGTGTGAAACAATGCTGAACTGGTAGACGAACCTCGCATCACTCCCCCGCCAGAGCCATCGCCTCCCGCCCCAGAACCAGAGCCGGACGGCGTCGTTGAAATCCAAGGTCAGCGCCTTGTCCCCGTGGCCGCGCTCGAGGCTGAACGCAAGCGCGCGAGAGAAACCACCGAACAGCGCCTCCGGGCTGAATTCCAGCCCGTGATTGAGAAAGCCGCTCGAGCCGACCAACTCGCGGCCGACCTGACCACACTCCAGCCGCAGCTCGATTACCTGCGCCAACATCCCGAGTTTGTCCAAGGCGCCCAGCCGCCGGCGAGGGCCAACGAGCCTGAGATTTCCAACGATGACGCTGAGCGCTACGCGCGCCAGTATGAGCTCTACACGCCGACTGGCCTGGACATTGCGCGAGCGAAACGCATCATCAGCGACAACAGGACCGACATGGCGCGCGTGGCCAAACAAGCAGCCGACGAAGCCGTCGCCCGCGAAGTGGCGCCCATGCGGCAGACGACCGACGCGCAAGCCTCACGGCAGAATTTCCTCTGGGCGGCGAATCAGCGCCGTCAGGACGGCAGTGCGCTAGTCTCGCCAGAAGCCCTGATGAAGCGCTGGAAGGAGTTTCCCGCGCAGCTCACGGCCGACCCGGAAGTCGCCCGGGTCATCCTGGATGCGGTCATTGGGGAAACCGTGCGCAGCGGCGGCGGCATTCAGCCGCCGGAGCGGGAGCCGCTGTATACCGAATCGCCTGGTGGCTCGCGGCAGCCAGCGTTTCAGCTCTCTGAGGCTGAGCGGCGCACCGCCCGCACCGCTGGCCTGAGCGAGAAGCAGTACACCGAGACGGCCAAGACCTATCAACCGAATGCGATCAACGTGCTAGGAGACTGATGACCAAAGACACCAAGAAACCCGCCATCTCCGTGGTCGAGCGCCGGCTAAAGTCGGGCGCCATCTTCCGCGCCGCCAGCTCATCCATTCCCATGCGCGAGGTTGGGCGCTGGGCGCTCTATATCGGGAACGCCGACATCAGCCCACAGCGCATCCATGAGCTGCTGGCCCAGAAAGGCTGGGCCTACGTCAGTCGTGAGGACCTGGCCATTGAGCCCGAGGCGATTGGCTTCCGCGAGATGGACGGTCGCATCGTGTCCGGCCAGCATGGGCACGAAATCCTACTGAAGATGGAGCGGGCCGATTACGCGAAGGTCCAGGCAGAAAAGGACCGACTCAACCGTGAGCAGACGTTCAGTAAGAAAGGCATCACCGACACACTCGTCAACCAAGCCGCGCAGGATGAAGACAAAGGCGGACTCGGGCGTGATGGGCGCGCCGCGGAGTTTTTAAGTCGCGCGCCTCTCGGAGTTGTGGATTCGCGTGAACGGGTTTCGCTTGACGACTGAGCGAAACGCGTGCATCTTATCAGTGTCAGTGGTTATCCAGCGGTCGCCGCGCTGCACCTATCGGGCGTTTCGGGTCGTGAGCCCGTCAGTCTCACGCTAGGTCGCCGCTAGCTTCGGGCGTCTCTCACGTCCCGGCCGTGTCTGCCGGGGGCAGGTCGCCGCTGCCATCCTCCGGGCGTGTCGGACGGACGCGCAATCGGTTTGGGGTCGCGTCCCGTCGGCACGAACACACTCCCGAACCACAACTCCTTGCTGTGCCAGCGTTCTTGCGCTGGACGGGGGTGTGGCTCATGGCGGACAACACACTTAGCTCAGGCAGTTTGCTCCGACCGCTGCGGGCAAACTACGGCGCACCACCCGTGCGCTGGTTTCAGGCCTCCACAGCCGTCTCCACCGCTCGCATCACGAGGGGCGATATCGTCCAGCTTGATCCGCTCGTGGCGACGGGCTCGTTTCGCATTCGGCGCGACTTGATCGCCTCCACCGTCACATCAACCGGCGTCGTCGGCGTCTCACTTGCGTCGGATACGTTCTCAGACGCGGCCGGCACGGGCCTCTCCACGACCATCGGCGTCAAACTCTTTGGCCCTGGCAACAACATGTTGCCCGTCGCCATGGCGTCCAAAGAAGTCGAATTCGAGGTCTGGACCCCATCAGTCCTCGCCTCAACCTGGATCGGGCGGCCGAAAGCCTTGGTGCGTGATTCCACGCTCAATATCTGGGTCATGGACTCCACCAATTCCACCAACCTGGACATGCGCGTCATCGTCACCGACATTCTCGACACGCCTGGCGATACCGGCGGACGCATTGCCGTGCGGTTCTTCGACCGTCACCCGACGATCGAAGCGTCCACCTCGGGCACTTATCTGGCCTTCGGGCAGTAAGGGAGAAGGGACATGCCACAAACACGCGGAACCTTCACCGAGCTGCACGACAACACCGACCGATTGGTGTTCACGCTCCTCGGGAAGGAATGGAAAGAGCACAAGCCCATCTGGCGCCGGTTCTACACCATCAAAGACTCGGAGAAGCGCTCCGAGTTGGTGACGACCGTCACGGGCGTGGGCGACGTGCCGGAAAAGGCCGAAGGCAGCCCGTATACGACCGGGCTGATCCAGGCCGGGTACACTACCGAATTCCTGCACACGGAATTCGGCATGATGTTCGAGGTGACGCAGACGGCGCTCGAGGATGACCGGCACGATGTGCTGGCCGACCACGCCAAGTGGTTCATGTTCTCGGCGCGGGTGGTTCAGGAGAAGCGGGCGGCGATTCTGTTCAACAACGGGTTTACCTCACAGAACTCGCCCGATGGCGTCAGCATCTTCAACGCGACCCATGCGCTGAAGGGTGGCGGCACGGCCAGAAATCAGCTCGCGACCGTGGCTGACCTGTCGTGGACGTCGCTGCAGCAGGCGCTGGTCGATTGGCAGCGCGAAACCAAGTTCGAGGCGGGGCAGCAGATGATGCCCGTCGAAGACTTGGTGCTGCTCGTCCCGCCGGAACTCGAATTCACGGCCGCGAAGATCGTGAATTCCACGCTGCAGCCTGGCGTGGGCGACAACGACCTGAACACGATTCGGACACTGCGCAATATCACGGTGATCCGCAACGTGTATCTGACCGACACGGACGCGTGGTTCCTCATGGCGGGCAACAAGACGCACGGCTTCTGCTCCTACACGAGAGTGCCGATGAGTATGGAGCCGCCGATGACTGACCCGCGCACCAGGAACCGCTTGTATCCGGTGCGCTTCCGTCAGAGCTGGGGCAACAAGTGGTGGCAGAATTCATTTGGTACCGCCGGAGCTTAACCTGAACATGGTCGGGGCGTGGCGCCGCGTCTGGAAGGATCGCGGCACGCTGGGGAGCGGGAACTCTGCGCCCCGACCCACATTCCCGCCGAGGTGACCTATGGAACGACGCAGTACGAATGACATCGGGTATGTTCACTATCAGGGGGATGTCGTCTCGAATGTCGGCAGCTCACACGGCGTTCGACTCGGGGGTGGATCAACCGGGGCCGTCATCGAACCGCTGGCGGATGACACCTCAGTCCGGCTGACCATTCGCGGCAAAGGCGCCGGCGCCCTGGCACTGGGAGAATCCTCAGCGACGATCATTTTCGGCGCTGGCAGCTCTGGGAGTACGACCGGGATTTCTTGGATGCAGCGGTATCTCGTCCAATGGACGGTCCCTGCGCTTTCAAGCGGGTCAACGGCTGTTAATACGACCGTCGCCGTGACCAACTTGACGACGAACAGCATCCTCGTGCTGTCGCCACGGGTGCAGGTGAATTCCAGCGTGATCGGTATTACGCTGCACCCGCGTTGCTCCACAGCTGATGAGCTCGTGATCGAGCAGAATAAAATCGGCGAATCGTCGATTAGCGGATCGACGCAGAGCGCGTATCTGCTGCAGGTGCGGTTCTAATCGGTCTGGTGGCTCGGCAATGTCCTGGATTGAGGAGTGGGTGAAGCCAGGCATGATCGCGCTTGATATTGGGGCAAATCACGGCTCGTACACGAGCCAACTGCTGCAGGCGGTTGGCCCGACGGGCCGCGTGATTGCCATCGAACCGCAGCCGACGCTGGCACCAGCACTCGAAGCCATAGGCGCGACGGTGCTGAGACTGGCCGCGTGGGACTACGATGGCGCTGGCTTGCTTCACTTGGGTGAACAAAGTGAGCACGCCAGCCTGATCGAGGCAAATGTCCTCGCGCCGACCCACGTGGCGCTACCCGTGCGGATGGCGAGGTTGGATACGCTCTACGAGCGTGGCGAGCTTCCTGCCCAGATCGATGCGATGAAACTCGATACGCAAGGGGCGGAGCCGGCGATTATCCGCGGCGCCACGCGCGTGCTGCGTGAGCAGCGCCCAGTCCTGTTTCTTGAGATATGGCGCGAGGGCTTAGCACAGGCCGGCTCCAGCGTGGAGGAGCTCTGCGAGGACCTCTCCGTGCTGGGCTATCAGCCGCCAGCGGCCGCGCCTGACTGTTGGACGCTGCTCCGCGAGCACGCCAATCGTGAGCATGGCCACGGGTCGATTGATGTGCTGCTGGTGCCGAGCGAACGGAGGGCCGCATGAGTTTCTTCGGCTGGGGTACCAAGTCCATCAATTCCACCACGCTCGGCGTCACGACCAATCCGACCACTTCCGGCTTACTCGCTGAAATCGACTTCAATTCCAGCATGGCCACGGCCAGAGCCGGCGGCATTCCGATGCAAGTGTCCTGGATTGTTGGAACGCAAACGACGTTGGCCACATTCCAGCTGGAACAGGCCCTCTCGACGGGCTTAGATATGTCGACTGCCGGCCGTGACCAAACGATCGTGATGGTGAGTTCAGGTCAAAGCGCGCAATTCGTCACGAAACATACGGTTGAAGTCGGCGACCGCTTCCGCGTGCGACTCAATTCGAGTATCACGGGCGGCGCGGCGGCCAAGATCATCGCCGAACCGCTCATCTAGGAGGCACCTCGTGCCGCTCGTTGGAGAATTTCACGGCAAATTCTGGCGAGCCCGGGCCAATCCGTTGCCCACGCCAGGCGTCTCGAGCGACTGGCTGTATCCCCGTTTTCAAGCCGTCATCCTCATGAGTGCCTTCTGGATGATTCCCGTTCAGGCGCTCGAGGCGCTCTGGCGGCAACTGCGTTGGTACACTCGGCTCGCACGCGCGCTCTGGTGGTGGCGTTCAGTCGAGGCGCACGAGCGCCTCACGCAGTGGATTCAGCGACTCGAAGCCAGCGACTGGGAACAACGAGCAATCCTGGATCGCGTGTGGCTAGCCTTCGACCCCACCGTCTGGCCACAAGCCCGTGACCGCGTGCGTGCGACGGCCACCACGCCTGATTTCAATCAGCCGATCGCGTGGGTCGAGTACAGCCGAGCCATCAAAGCGAATACTGGCCAAGCCCAGAACGTGTTTCGCCATCTCAAGGTGGTTCACGAATTGCGTGCGACGACACCCCTGTCGAATCCAGAAGCGCATCTCCTTGCTGAACTTGCCTATCAAGGCTTTGCGGCGCTCGGCCGTCCGGACCGAGAAGTCGTGACGCGGACGATTCTCCACTAGGACATGGACGTATAACTTGCCAGTTTTCACAAATATAGACGGCGAGGAATCCGCAACCGTCACGTTCCGCGTCGGCAGCGTGCAGATGGCCCGCGGCACGACGAACGAGGAACAGGAAATTATTTGTCTGGGCGACCCCGATAGCAGCAATGCGCTGGCGGCTGTTACGAATGCGGCCCCGGCCTCGACGCGCTGGGGCCTCAATGTTAGGCTCGCTGGCGGGCCGTCTTCAGTGGCCGATGTGGCAATCGCCGTACAGCCGGTCGCCGGCTCAACGTTCGCCGTGCGCCCGCTACAGTCGAGCGCGGCCGACCTGCAAGTGACGGCGACACCAGCTGCAGGGTCCACATTCAACGTGCGCGCGCTGCAGTCAAGCGCAGCGGATCTGAATGTCACCGTCGCGGGCTATTCAACCACGGTGAATGTTTCCTCCCTTGCTGGCGCAGTGATTGTGCGGTCCAGCGCGGCGGACGCGATCGTCACGGTCAAGAATTCCACCATTGCCGAATTGCTCGCCTCGGTTCAGCAAAACAGCACCGTCTGGCAAACGCAGGCCAAGATCCAGGACTCGTCGGCGGTGACCTTTGTGGGGAGTACTGGACGACCCTCGACGGGCGTCCAGGGACTCGCGACGCGCCTCGTGCTCAATGACTTGCAGAGCACGGGTCGGAGCACGGTTGGCGCCACGTCGACCCGGACGGAACTCGTCAGTTCGGCCGCGTCTGTGCGGGTCAAAGTGTTTGCCTATAGCATCACGAGCACCGTCGTGACGCCCTCGACATGCGCGTTCTACTCCTCAAACGCGCAACTCCTCTGGCCGATCAATCTGGGCAGCGCCTCGAGTGGCATCACCGGCGCGAATCTCGCGGTGACCCCGCCTGCCTGGATCTTCGCGACAGAAAGCGCGGCGGCATTAAACTTTGTCACGCCGTCTTCAGTGGCCGAGTTCCATGTGGGAATTTCTTATTTCGTGGAGGCGTAATGATGGCGAGAGTGCTCTGGGGAGTCTGTGTCGGGCTTGTGCTCCTTGTGGTGCCGACTGAGCTCTGGGCGCAAACGCCAGTGAAGAATCCGTCTGGCGTCGCTTTCCTGTGTCCAGACCACGCCACGGACGACGGTCACGAGGTCGATATCATTCGCGAATCAGACGGCGTCGTGATTCAGACGCTCACCGTGGGCGATCCCCCGCTTAACACGGCGGGCGAAGTCGAGGTCGCCATCAACGTACAGCCGATTGCGAAGGGGCTGTATCGCTTTGCCGTACGGGCTCGGGAGGGAACATCCATCTCTGACACGTCGTTGCCGTCACCGATCTGGGACCGGGCACCTGGACGGCCGACTGATGTGATCGGGAGGTAAGACATGGCAAAGGGGATTGTCCTCAGGTACGACGACGCCGATCCTGGCGTCGATGACAACAATGTGGTCCTCTTGGCAACTGTGCTGTTTGTCGGCGCGACGGTCCCGAATAGTCCGTTGGTTGATCGAGGAGCCTTAGAGAATGGTGTCCCGATTCCCTGGAATATCCTGGGCACGGCCGCGCAATTCTCCAACAGCGTCGAAACCGCATTGACAGCCCGAGCCACGGCGCTCGGGTTCACGTTGGCGAACACCGATGTGGTCTTTCCCTCTTATGTGCGAGGCACCTGATGCCGCTCTATGAACGCTTGACGCGGATCGGGATGACCTCAACGGAGGTGCGTATCCCGGTTCACTCCTTCATGGCGGCGATTGCCGAGTTGAAGCGAGGCAAGTGCGTAATGGCGGATCTGGTCACGGCGTTCGGCCTGTCAGCGGGCGAGCAGACTGAAGTGACGACGCTGCTGGGGAAGATCATCCAACGGACGGAATTCTTCACGCTTGGTGGCTATGTCGTGCTGACAAATATCCAGTCGGCGTATGACGGATCGAATGCGCAGCGTGGTTGCGGATTCGCGACGCTGGACCTTACAGGCGTGACCAGCATCGATCTCGCCATTGAAGTGAACAAACTCGGCTCCGGCACGCAGTCGTGGCAGCTCTGGAACGAAACGGACGCCAGCGAGATCGGCGTCATCAACGATGCGGCCGGGACGGGGAACAAACTCTTGACGGCGAGTTACGGAAGCCTTGCGCTGGTTGGGGTGAAACGGATACGGATGCGGCCGAAGTCAACGGTCAATACCGATGATCCGATCTATTACGGCACCGCCGGTCAGTTGCATCGACTCAACACGCTGACCGGCGTGGAGCTGCACGACATCCTCATGCTCGCCGAACGACAACTGCTTCCACCGCTCGACACCGTGGCGGATGTCAAAGCGCGGTTGGGGGTCTGATGTGCATACGGTCCTGCTCATCATGGCGCTAAGTTTCGCCCACGGCTCGCTCGCCTGGAACGCGGCTGATGTGGCCACGACCGTCTATACAGTCAGTGGCCTCGCCTTTCAACCCAAAGCCATCATCGTTCAGATCAACGGACAATCGAGCGCCACAGATGCGATCACCAACACCACCGATGCACGTGTCTGCGTCGGCGTCGGAACGGGAACCGCCGATCGGCGCTGTCAAGGCTTCTACGAAGACGACGCTGCGGCCACGATGGATACTGCAGAGATCTACCGGGACGACGCGATCCTGGCCACCGTGAGTGCGGCGGGCGCCGCTGATGGTCTGTTGGACCTCAATTCCATCACGTCTGACGGCTTCACGCTCATCGTGGACGATGCAGCGCCAGCCGATCTCCGTGTGTTCTGGTGGGCCTTCGGTGGGGCAGATATCACCAATCAACAAACTGGCGAGATTACGGAACCCGGAGCCACAGGCGTCGTATCGTACACCGTTGGGGCTGGGTGGCAACCTGACGTGGTGGTGTTTGCCGGGTGCCCATTGACTGCTGCGCCGCCAACGGCTGCCGAGATTTCCAGCGGATTGATGATTGGGGCGGCTTCGGGGACAGCCGCAGGCAGTCAGTGGGTCTTTTGGGGCACCAGCGAAAATGCCGTCGCTCAGTCCAACACGAACCGCTACGGCAAAAGCGGCGAATGCGTTGCCCTCATGCCAGTGACGGGTGGGAATCCTGATGCGACGGCGGTGCTCAATGCCTTCGACGCTGCGGGATTCGACCTGAATTGGACGGCCAGAGCCTCGACACGAAAGCTGATTTATCTGGCGTTGCAGGGGGGTAGCTGGGCAGCCGGGAACTCTACCATCGACATGACGACCATCGGGAATACCTCCGTCATCAGCGGACTTGCCTTTGCCCCGGTCGGCGTCCTGATTGCCTCCCACGGTCAGGTTGAGAATACAGCGGCGACCGGCGCCGCCGGCCATCTTTGGTCTCTTGGAGGATTCAGTTCTACCACGTCGCGTCGGACGCAGCATTTCAATTCCATCGATGACCAAATCGATGCGGTTGTCGTGATGGGGATTAGTTACGACGAAGTGCTGGTCTTCCTCATCAGCACCGGCACAGAAGCCGAGATCGACGTAAGTGCGATGGCCTCAGACGGCTTCACCCTGACGGTTGATGATGCGATCGCGCGGACGGCGTTCTATGGGTATCTTGCTTTTGGCGATGAACCGGCCGGCGCCGCCGCCTTCCGTCCACTCAAGCGACGCCAGCTGCTCGGCGTTGGCCACTAGCTATGACGTTTAGCCATCTATACTCGTCGCAATTACACCAAGAGTTGGGAACAGATGATTCTACCAGACTGTTTACCACTGGCCGCCGTCAAGCCGCGATCAACGAGGCGGCGCGGCAGTTCTGCGATTTGACCGAATGCGCCATCCGTCTGAGCACCATCAGCTGCAGCAACGGCGTGCGCGAGTACAACCTGCTGTCTACAGTGAATATCCCCGGCGGCGATTTCCTTCGTATCGCCAGGCAAGGGATTGAATATCACCTGATGTCAAGCGGCGGGGCCAGCAGCCGGAGCACACGCTTTATCGCGGGCGACTTGCTGCCGCGTCGCGAGATTCAGTGGCTGAATCAATACGACCTGGGCTGGCGGGCGTCCACCGGGGCCGACCCCTACGCCTACTATGAACGTATGGACGGTGGCCAGCGGTTCCTGGGCTTCACGCCGCCGCCGCGGATCGCCTCCAGCGAAGTCGGCATCTGCCTCCTGCCGTATGTCGCGAAGCCGTCCTCGATGACCGCTGACACCTCGATCCCGTTTACCTTCGGGAGCACGACTCGGGACGACTTGGAGCCGTATCATCCTGCCCTGGCCCACTATGCGGCATCTGAGCTCGAGAAGCTGCGCCTCAACACCGAGGGCAGTGCCAACCAGATGCGCATGTTTCTCAGCTACGTGGAGCGCTTCCTGCGGGCGATGACCGATTCGGGGCCAAAAAGCGTGCGGGTCATGCGAAACTACTTCGGAGAGGTGCGGACTCGCCGTGGCGGGCGTGACAGCGAGCGACCGATCCCATACCCGTGGAGGATTTGACCACGATGATTGATGTCACCTTTGCCTGCGGTCATCGCGCGAGCGTGTCTGAGAAGGCGGTCACGGCGCCGACGTGCGCCGTTTGCGGGCCGCAACCAGTGACCCATACGCAGGCTAGAGCGCCGCGCTTTGTCGGGGCCTGCACCGGGCCCTATGCTGAAACCAAAGCGCTTGACCCACAACCGGCGCCGCTCGGCATTGGCTGGCCCACGAAAGGACCGCCGTCGTGATGAATCCTCGCGTGGAGGAAGCCTTAGCCATGCTGGCACAGACCCAGCGCCCTCAGGATCAGGCTCCGGTCATGCCAGAGAGTGGCGGGGTGGGCACTCAGGATGATGCCCGTCGCCTGACCACCGGCCTGCGGTATAACGATGAGCAGCTGATTCGCATGTTTCGGGACAAAGGCTACGACCTCTCGCAGCTCAATCTCCAAGAGCTCGAGCGCTTGGACCAGATGACGAAAGTGATTGGGGGCTCTGGGGCGCTCGTCCCTGTCGCCCCACCGAATCCTGAGCGGCCATGGCAGGCGATGGACCCGCAACTCATGACGCCAACCTGGCATGGGAATCGCGATGACGCCGAGAACTTTTTACGGCAGTTTGAGGGCGTGGACCCCTTAGCGCTCAGAGGCGTGCAGATGGGGATGCCCTCGCCGTTGCCTGGGGCCTATTCGTTCCGACGTCGATAAGGAGATTCACGCATGCCGAACTTTGGTGTCTCATTCTTCCCAGGTCAGGCCGGTCAGGGCGACCAGCAGCAGGCAGCGGCCAGAGGACCTACGAGTCCGACACAGCAAGCCATCCGCATCCTGTCGCTGCGCCTCCCGCGAGTGCTTGGCGCGAATGCACTAGCGCCGGGACCGCTCCTGCAAGGCCCGGGTGGGGCCGCTGGTGCCCCTGGGGCGAATCTCTTTGAGATGGGCCAGCCCCAGAGCCTTCAGGAGCTGATCGCGCGCCTGGCAGCCTTGCTGCGAACTGGGGGAGGCCAACCGCAGGGTCTGCCAGGCCCACCGCCTGGTCTACCCAGCCCGCATATCATCCCAGGCACCCTCCCGCCTGGGCAGGGGACACCGGCGCCGAGACACCGGATGCCGATTCCTGACTTCCCCACGACCCCGCCAGGGGCGCCAGGGCCGATGCCCGCGCCACGGTATCGGATTCCGCCGCCCGATTGGCCGACGACGCCGCCAGGCGTCCCGAGCGGTCCCATCCAGCTGCCTGGAGCACCGAATCGCTATAGCGACTGGCTCGGTGATGAACGCCAGCTCGGCCGGAGTCGCTTCGGAGGCCGTGAATTCTAGATGCCCAAGGCCCTGAAAAGCCGTCGGCCGGCGGCGGCACGGGTCTACCAGACGGTGGACGTCCAGGACCTCACCGGCGGACTCGATCTGCGCCGCAGCGCCACGCTCTTGGCCCCAGACCGGGCCAGAGTGCTCCGAAATGCCTCATTGGCGGTGCCTGGCGAGCTCGGCATCCGGCTCGGCTACGCGGCGTTTTCAACGACCAACCTGGGCAGCACGCGCGTGCAGGGCGGCCAGCGCGTGTATCTCGCCTCGACGACGTTCTCCGTCATTGCGTGGGGCGGGCAACTCTATCGGCCTGGCGACGGCGGGGCGCTCGGATCGTCATTGACTGAAGGGTCCACGGTCGCCTCCACGGCCGAAGTCTTCTTCCCGTCTGACCGCGTGCTCGTCGCCGCCTTCGACGGGGTCAACCGCCCATACAAGAGCACCGGGGATACCACATGGACGCGGATGGGCATTGATGCCTCGACAGGACAGTCGTCAGCGTCCACTCCAGGGGCCTCCACGGGCTCGCTCTCGGCGAGCGAGTTTGAATTCACGTTCAGCTATAAAGACCGTGGCACAGGGCACGAGTCCAACATCTCGACCCGCGTTTCCACGATCACGCTCGCTGCGAGCACATCGGTGCAGCTCCAAACCCCCAATTCCTCAGACGCGCAAGTGGATGCGATTGTCGTCTACGCCCGCAACAAAACAGCCAACGAGACGGTCTTGCGGAAGGTGTCGAGTGGGGCGGCCTCCGCCGGGGCCAGCTCGACGTTCGTGATTGATTCCTCGGCGTGGTCGGCCAACGCGGAAGCGCCGACCAACCATGATGTGCCACTCGGCTATAAATGGGCCGTGCCGTGGAAGAACCGGTGGTGGGCGCCCAGCGCCACGATTGGCAACCGCCTGCATTTCACGGAGCTGTTTCAGAATCAGTCGTGGCCGACGCTCTTTTACGTCGATATCCCATTCGAGCGGGGCGACGAAATCAGCGCCACGGTGCCGCTCGGCGATGTCCTGGTGCTGTTTGGCCAGAGCAAAGTGTTTGTGATTTTCGGGCAGACGTCGCTCGACTTTGAGGTCCGGCCGAGTGCCGGCGCGCAGGCCGGGGCGCTCGGGGCGCGGGCCGTGGCCGCGCTCGAGGAAGGCATCATCCACGCCTCCGCTGAAGGCGTCTTCAGTTACGACGGCGCCGTAGACCGGTATCTCGGCCATGACATCGAGCCGGGCTGGCGCGATCTGATTCGGCGCACGCCATCGACGAGCTTGTCGCTGATCGCGCTCACCCATCACTTCTCCTACAAAGAACTGCGCGTCAGCGTGCCACGACTGTATCCGCGGGCCGAGCCAGGTGAATGGGTCCTTGACCTGAATCAAACTCGCGAGAAAGGCACGCCGGCCTGGGCTGATACTGATCGCAGTATTGGCGGCTATATGCTCTGGGACGGGGACGAAGCCGTGGCCGGCAATCGCGGGCGGCTCGTGACCTGGCATAGCAGCGTGGGGCGCCTCTTTGAGGAATCAACCGGCACCTCGGCAAATTCATCCAATCACACGATGGAGTATGAAGGGCCGCATCTGGTGACCGGCCTCCACCGGGCCCGCTTTATTGACCTGCACGGGGAGTATGAGCCGCACAGCGGCGCCTTGACCGTGGAAGTGGTCACTGATGCGGGGAGCCAGGGCCAAATCCCGATCGCGATTGGTAGTGGCTTGGCAACCTTTGGGTCAGGGTCCACCTTTGGGCAATCGGTGTTTGGAGGAAGTGGACGTCGGAAATTCTATACGCTCTTGCCCCTCGCCGCGGAAGGACGAGCGGCCTGGCTCAAGACCAGCTATTCCGGTCAGGAAGCCTTCAAGCTATTTTCTTATGCGCTGGGATTCGTGCCTGAATCGGCTGTCTCCGCTTTTAGTGAATAACCAATGCCATCCTATCCAGATTCAGTCCGAACATTCACAACCAAACTCGACGGGGCTGGCAATCCAATCAATGCGGCCTTTGTGAATGACCTTCAGGACGAGGTCAATGCCATTGAAGCCGGACTCCTGAACGGCACGGCGCGCCTGAATTCCTCTGGTTCCACGGTCAATACGCTCTCGGTGAGCAGCAATTCGACCTTTGCCATCCGACCCACGATGCCGCCACCGCAAGAAGCGGCGCTCGTGTTTCTCCAGAGCACCTATGCCGCCGGCTCGTCAGGCGCGAGTACGCTCAGTTGGCTCTCCCAAGCCTTTGTGGTCAATTCGTCTGTCCATTCAACGACGACAAACCCCACCCGGTTGACGCCACAAAGCACGGGCGTGTTTCTCTTCACGGCACAAGTGAGCATTGCCGGCGTCACTGCGCCTGCGATGGCGCAGCGGACGTTTGAGATTCAGGATTCCAGTCTGTTGCCCATTGCCTCGTGGCAAGATAAATCCACCACGACCCAACGGATTCAAGTCTCGGGGTATAAACGCTTCGATGTCGGCGGGGGCTACGCCATCTGTGCCTTTGGCACCGATCAGGCCTCGACCCATAGCTTATCGTCTGGAGTCTCGCTGAGCTGGTTTGCGATGACGAAACTGTAACACATGGCGAGCCTCGGTCAGATTGAATCACTCTTTGGCGGGCTGGAGCAGGCGCTACGCCGCACAATGGTGGAGGTCTTCCGGGCCTTTCTCCCGAATCTGCGGCTCGGGCGAGTCGCCCATCAGACGAAAAGCGAGAACTTTCAGGCATACTATGTCGTCAGCACCACGGCGGCGAGCACGAGTGAGTTTTCTGTCGAGCACGGCATGGGCGTGACCCCGTATGCGGCGGTGCCCTGCTTGGCGCTCGACAGCAGCGGCGGCCGCTTAGTGGACCTGGAAGTGTCGCGCGAGGCTGACAGCCGGCGCGTGTATCTGAAGGCCGCGGCTGGCAGTACCAGCCAGCTCTTTGCCCTCTTACTTGAGTAATGGACTATCAACAGAGCACGAGTGACGTACAGCACATCGCCCCGCCACTGAAGCGGGCAGCGATTATTGGCACCGCCCAGAGTTGGCGCGACTGCCCATGGGACGATCAGACGCTCGAAGTCTGGGGCCTCAATGACGCCTACATGATTGGCGTGCCGCGCGCCAACCGCTGGTATGAGCTGCACCCATTCTCCCAGATGCACTTCCGCGACGCTAAAGAGCGCGACATTAAAGAATCCAGCATTCCGCTGGGAGCGTACATTCGGCCGGCGGGCCATCTCGATTGGCTCAAGGCGCAGCCCTTCCCGACCTATTTGCTCCAGGCGCAACCTGACCATCCGCGCAGCTGGACGTTTCCCAAAGACGAGATTCTGGCCTGGTGGGCACCGTATTGGCCCTGGCGCCTCACGAAGTCCCGCACGATTGTGCCGGGGCCGGATTATGAGGTGTCCACGCCATCCTGGATGCTGATGCACGCATTAATGGAGGGGTACCGGGAGATTCACGTCTACGGCATTCATCTGGCGACCGAGTGGGAATATGTGGAGCAGCGGCCCAATTTTGAATGGCTGCTCGGGATCGCCGGAGGGATCGGGGCGAAAATCGTGCTGCCGGAATCCACGCCAATCTGCAAGGCGCACTATCGGTATGCCTTTGAGCCCAAGGCAGACCTGCCGATTCAGGCGCTGCAGCGAAAGATTGTCGCTATTAAGCAAGAGGGCCTCACGCTCCGGCAGCAGCTCGGGAAGCTGAAATGGTGGGCGGGTCATGCGGGTGAACGGGCGGACCTGGAAGCGCGGTTGAAGCATCTGGACGTGGAATTGGCCGATACGCGGGGGCAACTGACGCGCGTGCAGACGCAACTGGCGAGCTAATGTCATGTCGAGGCTATTAGCCTAGGACGGTAACGTATGCCCTCAGGACGAGGCGCGGCGGGCGGGGCGGCAAGCGGAGCCGCGATTGGCTCGGCTTTTCCCCCCTATGGGGCACCCATTGGGGCAGGCATCGGCGCCTTGCTGGGGCTCTTTGGCGGCGAGACGGACAAGCCGCTCAGCCCAGAAGTCGAGGCGCTCTTTCGCCGGGAAACCCAGCGTCAGAAACAGATTCGGCCCATGATTGATGCCGTGTCGAGATTAGCCTTTGCGAGGCTCCCACCAGGCGCCCGCGAGGGCTATGCCTCTGTCTCGCCAGAGGAGGCTGGTCGCTGGGCGGATGTCATGGCGCCACGCACGGGGGATGACGACGACTACGCGCAGCGGCCTGAGGTGCGCGAGCTCCTGCGCGAGCAGCTGATTCGCATTCGGATGTCGGACCCGATTATTCAAGCCTTGACCCGCCTGGCTGGGATGCGCATGCCTCGCGGCTATCGGGTCGATGTGACAAGGAAACCCCCACAGTATGGCTAAGGGAATCTTTGGCAGCAGTTTCGGTTTCCTTCGGTTTTGTTTGGTTTGTTTCGGTTTGGATGGGACGCCAGTGCCGCTGAAACCGCTGGAACCACCAGCGGGATATGGGTAGGACTCCCAAATGGCCCTGATTTCACTCGAAGACGACTTCTCCACGCGCTGGCAACCGCAGAGCGCCGCGCTGCAATCCGGCACGAGACCATCCTGGACGGGGCCGCATTATCCAGGGCCGCCGCCTCCGCCTCCGCCACCGCCGCCGCCCCCGCCACAGCCGACGCCGCCGCCCACCCAGACGCCGCCGATTCTGACCCCTGGGCCTGGCAATCCCCCGGTTCAGCGCGGATTCGATGCGGACCAGTTTGAAAAGCTCTGGATCGCAAGCGGCAGCCGGACCGTGGACGATCTAGCCCGGTTTATCATCGAACATCCGTCCATCTCGGAAGGGGTCGAACAGTTCGGCACCAAGCGTGACAAGCTGAAGCTGCCGAATGGCCGGATCATTGACGCCGTGTTCGCTGCTGGCGAGGGTGGTCTAGGCGCGCAGTGGATTGATATCACGACGCCTGATACTGGCGGAGGCGGGGGTGGTGACACCGGCGGCACGACGACTGGCGGTGGAACGACTGGCACGGGTGGCACGACCACCACCATTCCAGACGTACCAGTGTCGTCCTACGAGCCACAGTTTGACGATCCCTCGACCAGGGGCCTTGAAGACTGGACCAAGGCGCGGCTCGATGAACTCCGCCAAGGCGTGGCTGATCCGTCACGCGAGGCGCTCTCCCGGCTGCTGGATCAAATCACGGCGCAGTATCAACAGCCGCAGTACACCGGCCCGGAACAGGAGATCCTCCGCACCCAGGCGCTCGAGCCCATTGAGCGCGACCGGGCCGCCGCCAAGCAGCGAGCCCTGCAGCGGATCTCGCAGCAGGGCTATGACCTCTCCTCTGGGGTGGCGCAGCAGCTGCTCAATGACGTCGACAGCGCCTTTGACCAGGAGCGCAGCCGCTCGCAAATGCAGCTGGCCGTCCAGCAGCTGGCCGACCGTGAGCGCCGGGGCTGGATGGGGGTGCAGGCCGCCGGCCAATCGGCTGCGCTCGGGCAAACGGTCAGGGGCGAGGAGCAGAGCCGGCGCCAGGAAGCGATTGCGCTGATGGCGATGCTGCAGCAGTTGCCAGCCACGGCCGCCCAGCAGGCGCTCGCCATGATCGGGATGGGCCCGAGCCCGGAATCGCTCATTGCGCAGCTCACGGACCTCTACCGCGTCGGGCAAGAGGAACGGCGCGGGAATCTCAATTACTACATGCAACTGGGGGCGCTCTTGCCCTACCTGACGCGCGGGATGAATGCGGGTGGCGGCGGCTATCGGGGACTCGGGACGCCAGGATTTCCTGGGGATCAGCTTGGTGGCCCCAATTTCATGTTCGGATGATCCTTCTCAATGAAACAGCGCATCAGGCTTCCCGTGGATTCTGATTTGTGTCACGCGAGCTTTCGGTGGGCCGTGGAATGTTTGAAGGAGTCACCGAGGTTGCTTCGTGTTTCGCCGCAGGAAGACCAGGACATCGCTGATGTGCCGACGCGGGTGGACACCTCGCTCAGCATCTATTCGTGGGTCGTTGAAGGCGACACCCGTGAGGTGTATTCAGATGGTGGCTGACGGTGGCTGAATTCAACTGGCAACGCCTCATTGAAGTCGCCCCGCTGATTGTCGGGGCCCTCAAGCCCGGCTCCCCAGAAGCCGGCGCGATGATGCGCGGGTATCTGGAGAGCCAGCAGCGCCTTCAGCAGCAGGAGCGGCAAACCGATCAAGACCGCCAGCAGCAAGCCCTTCGCGTGCTCCAGATGCGTCAGGCCCAGCAAGGAATGCAACTCGCCGGCGAGCAGGCGCGAATCACCCGCGGCCAGCAGTACGGCACAGCCGTGGGCGAAGCCGTCGAGCGCGTGGCCCCAGCCGACCAACCGGAGGCGTGGCCAGATATTGGCGCGACGCAGCAGCAGCTCGAGGAGATTCAGAAGCGGCTGGCGGAGTTTTACCGGATTGCGCCGGAGTCGCGCGCCATCGCGCCATTGCCGAATCTCTCGGCCCGGCAGCGTCGGGCCCAGAAGCGCGCTGCCGTTGACGCGATCAAGGGATTCGACCAGTACTGGGGCACAGATGAGCAAGGGCGAGGCTTAGCGGCCCAAGCCGAAAAGACGACCGGCCCCAAAACGGGCACCTTTGCTGGCAAGATGTGGAGCGAGATTCGAGCGATGGCGATGGAGGGGGCCGATTTGGGAGCCGTCACGCGCCCACCTGTGCTTGCTGGTCTCGGCAAATCTGACGCTGACCGCTTGCAAATTCTCGACAAGTTAATTGCGGAGGCGCAAGCGGCGGGCGACACCCAGGCGGTCGCCACCTATCAGCGTGAACAAACCAGTCTCATCACGAACGTTGAAAAGCTGCGGCGGGCCGAGCGTGATCGCTTTGCCGTCGTGCCCGTCACGAACGCCGATGGGACCACGAGTGTGGCGCGCGTCAATCTCGAGACGGGGACAGGGGAACTCATCGCGTTAGCGCCTGGCATGCGCGCTGGACGGCCAACCGAAGGAGAACGGGCCGCCGCTGGCTTTTATGAACGCGGGCTCGCGACGCACGATATCGCGACCGAACTCGAAGGCCAGTTGACCACGATGTGGCCGCAGTTGGATCTGTTACTCCCGAATTGGCTGCAAAGCGCGGCGGGCCAAAGTTACCGGCAAGCGCAACGCGATTTCACTGAAGCCAGGCTGCGCGAGGTCTCTGGCGCGGCCATCGCGGCCTCGGAGTATGAGAACGACGCGAAGACATTTTTTGTCCGGGTTGGCGACACCCCACAGACGGTCACTCAGAAGCAGGCGGCGCGGCAGCGCGTGATCCGTGGGTTGCGTGTCGGAGCTGGCAATTTGGCTCGACCCGCTTCCCCCGCTCCGGCTCCGCTGCCGCCGCGCGCCGCACCGCCGCCGTCGCCACTCGTGACACCCACGCCGCCGCCGGCTCGTCCGCCTGAGCCGACGCTGGAGAGTGACGAGGACCGCGCCAGGCGACTCTTTGAGCGCCTGCAGCAACAACGGCAATGAGTCCACAGCACACCGCGCCCACACGCTCAGACCGGGAACTCCTCGCCATTGCCAGAGGAGCGCAGTCTCCGCAGGACTTGCTCCAACAACTGTCGCCAGAAGAATTGACCAAAGTCGAGCAACTAACCGAGCCGCGCACGGCCCTTGAGCGCCTGACGCAGATTAGTCGGGCCACCCCACTCCCACGCCTCGCCGAGCGCCTCGACGCCTCTGAAGCCGAGCGCACCAAGCCGGTGCGAGACGTGATGACGCAGGGGCTCAAAGGCGCCTTCAGTGGGGCAATGTCCAGCGTCTTTCACTCTGGCGACTTGTTGCGGCGGGCGACTGGAAGCAAGCGCATCCTGGAGCAGCCTGACGTGAAAGCCACGATGACGCCGCCGCCCACTACGGCCGGACGTGTCGGATTCGGCGGTGAGCAACTCGCGGAATTTCTCGTCCCGCTGGGCGTGACGAAATGGATGGGCCGTGCCCCTCAAGGACTCAAGCTTGCGGCGCGGATGCTCGGCGAAGGTGCCGAGATGGGCGCAAAGACCGCCGTGCAGGCCGGGCCTGAGTTGCAGGCTGATGACGTGGTGGCTGCCGCCTTGATTGGCGGTCTGTCCCAGCCCGTCGTGAAAGCCGTCAAAGCCGTCGGCAAGTCGGTGGGCCAAGCGATTCCCGAGCGCTTGTATCATCAAGTCTTTCCTGCCGCAGAAAAGGATCTGCTCGCGGCGTGGCAGAGTGGTACGGCTGGCCAGCCGATCAATCCGACACTGGCGCGCGAAGTGCTCGACCGTGGGTTGCGCGGCTCCGCCCAGAACATGGGCATTTATAGCCTCAAGAAGCTGGCCGAACTGGAAACCAAGGTGCAGGCGCTCGTCACTGGCGGCGGGGCGGGGGCCGCTCGGCCCTTGGTCACGCTCCCGAAGAAGGCCGAACTCATCAGCCTCTTGGATAGCCTCGAGCAGCAATTCAGCAAGAGCTTTTTCAGTGAGCGCGCCCTGGAAGCGGGCCGATTGAAACAGGCGTTTCAGGCCGTTGGCAGCGACCGGGTGCGTGCGGCTGACGCGCTCGCCACTCGCCGCTTGTTCGATAATCTGCGGGCGCAATCGTCGTTCCGTTTGGACCCGAATCTTTCCAGTAAGCAAGAAGAACTGAAAGGCGCGGCAGACTACCTGCGCGGATCGCTGGCGCAGACGTCGCCCGAATTCGCGGCCCTGATGAATGAGGAACGTATTTTTATTCAGGCGAGAGACGCGGTGCTCGACCGTGCCGTGGCCGACAAGAATCGCCGGTTGATCGGCATGATGGACATGCTGCTGGGCGGTGGCGGCATTGGTGCGACAGCCGCCGTTGGACCAATGGCGATGACACCGTGGGCCCTCGCACGTGGGTTTCAGCAGCCGTTCATGCTCACCAATCTCGCGCAGGGCCTGTATCGGCTTGGACTGGCAGCGCCTTCGGCTGAAACAGTGGGCCGTGCCGGAAGCGGCCTCGCTATTCGCCAGGACGTGCCAGAACGCGTGCGTCAGCGCCTGGAGCCCACACGATGAGCGACGAAACCAATCAGCGCTTGGATGATTTGCGCGACTTGGTGAGCCAGGGGTTTGCTGATTTGCGCCAGCAGCTTGAACGTATCAACGGCCGCGTGCGGGCGAATGAGCAGGCCGTGGTGGTGTTACAGGATCGCAGCGAGCGCGTCGGCCGGACGGCCGCGCATTGGGGCACAGGCGCCGGGGCAGCTATCGCGGCCCTTATCAGTGGCCTGATGGCGCTGTTTGGTGGTGGCAAATGATTCTGGCCGCGTTAGCCCCGCTGCTGGTCCTCGTCTTCGCCCTCGTGTCTCATGACGAGCCACCGAAACGCTCTGAGCAGACGATTGCGAAGCTCTACCGGGCAGATGGCGTCCAATGCACCGCGTTCTCGATTCATGAAGCGCATCAGCTCTGGGTCACCACGCGACATTGTGTGGTGCAGAACCCCGATGCCACGTCACTCATACCCTATGCTGACTCGATCACGATTGGGGGTCAGCCAGCGGGCATTGTCTTCCTCGTGAGCGATGAAGACCTCGCCGTGCTCTTTCGTGCGGGCCTGCCGACTCGCGCCCTGGAGCTCCAAGCGGAACCGCCAGCGGTCGGCGACCAGGTGCATTCCATGGGCTACCCGATGGATGCCCCGCTGCTGACCACGTTTTGGGGTCACGTCAGCACGCTCAATATCCGGCTTGGTGACGGCCTCATCTGTACGTTGTATGATTTGCGCGCCCTCCCTGGCGATAGTGGCGCGCCGATTTTCACCACCCGCAGCCAGGTTGTGGGCGTCGTGATGTGGACCAACTATGGTGTCACAGGCGGCGTTCCGTGGTCAGCGTTGGTCAAACTTAAGGACCTCCATGCTTGGGAATCCTCCTAATCCTCGCTTTGGCTCAATCGCGATTCAGCGCATCCATCGCATCCACTCCAGCGCTTCCTGGTGGGTGACGCCAGACGATCGGCTGTTTCAGCAGCGCTGGCGGGAACAGGTGCCTCGGTTGCGCCAGGAAGGCTACGCGATGACTGACCTCGATGCACGGGTGTCAAAGACTGGCGACTTCTATCGTGACACGTGGCCGGCGCGCCCGGGCGCCCTTGTCGTCCGGGCGTATCGCAAAATGGTCGGGCGATGACGCCATTCGAGCTCGCCTCTTGCTATCTGGGGCTGCGCGAGCTGACCGGAAGTCGTCATCAACCTTTTATTCAATGGTGTTTATCGCTGTGTGGATTGGACCCGGAGACGCCAGACGAGGTGCCGTGGTGCTCGGCGTTCTGCCAGCACATGGCGTTTGAGCTAGGGCTGCCGCGGTCACATTCGGCGGCAGCGCGCTCCTGGCTCACCGTGGGGACACCGATCTCCATCCTTGACGCGGAGCCTGCCTATGATATCGTCATCCTCACGCGCGGCCCGCTGCCGCAGCCAGGACCGGAAGTGACACGCGGAGCGCCGGGGCATGTCGGCTGGTTTGCGGGCCGCGACGGAGATGAGGTGCTGGTGCTCGGCGGGAATCAGCGCAATGCGGTCAGTGTGGAGGCGTTCGCGGTGAGCCGCATCCTCGGCCTCCGTCGATTGAAGACCACCTGACGACGCTCTCGCTGTCTTGGAGGATGGTTCTTTATGAAGAGAATGGTACTGACCCTATGTGCGTGTCTCTGGGTCAACGGCGTGTCGGCTCAAACGTCGCTGTTGCCGACGTTGCAATCCGTACGGCCACGGTTTCCCACGCCTATGTCCCCAGCTCAGTTGGGTGAATTCCTCAACACGGTGGCGTGGCAGCATCGTGCAGACGGATGGGGATTACTACGGAAAGACGGCGGCAACAACTGCCCCTCGCCGGCGACGGTCTTGGTCTCGTGTGATTTCCTCGTCCATGCGCCGACTGCGACTGGGTTTGATGTGCTGATTGCCTCCGAGACCGAAGCGGTCCCAACCTGGGCTGGCCCGTTTCCGATCGAACCGGCGAGATTCGTGGCACCCACGGACCCACTGACTGTGAGTCAGCCCGCAATTCCCCCAGCGGCGGTTACACAACTGGATCGGGTTGAGGAAAAGCTGGATGCGGTCAGTGTGTCGCTTGAGGCGCATCGAGCTGAATCGAGAAAGGTTCGGAATCAAGTCATCGCGTTCCTCACGAACTGGCAGAATGTCGCCAAGATCGGCAGTGGCCTCCTCGCGGGCTGGGTGATGAGGAAGTAAGAAGCAACGTCTTTCCGCGAGCGCTAGCCCTCATTCTGAGATTCAGTCTCACTATCACACGTCACTTGACAGCCGGATTGTAGCCTGCTACAGTGCGCCCTAGTTATGGCATTCTACTGTCTGTGTGAGGCACGTAACGACAAGCCGGACTCGCAGGCGTTCATGGCGCCGAATCGCTATTGCGCAGCAACCGAGACGGATGACTTCCCACCGTTGGCATTGCGACGGGCGATGAAGTGTATCAAGACTGGCGCACGACAAGTCATCATGGACGATGACAAGGCGAACGATTGGGCTAGTGGAGCACGGCCGAGCCGATATCGGGAGCACTATCCGAACGTGGATGTGTTCGAGTGCTCGAACTGTGGCGCCCGCATCGTTCGAGAGTAATTCGACTATGGTGACGACTGACCATTCCCCCGTTGGCGCAGCCCTTCCAGGCATGAACGGGCGGGCGCGGCTGGCCGACTGGCTCAAGCGCACGTATTTCACCCAGGCAGAGGCGGCGCGGCTCATTGGCATCACGGAATCCCAATTCTCCCAGTTTCTCTCAGGGCGGTCGAGTCCGAGCCTGTTGAATGCGGTGAGAATCCAGAAGGCGACGGGGATTCCCGTAGACTTGTGGGAGAAGTGAGCGATGCGCCGCCAGCCCATAATCTCGGAAGCCGAGGCTGCTGCGCGATGGGCGAAGCACAAGGCCTATCACCAGGCCTATCACCAGCGGCCCGAGGTGAAGGCCAAGCAGCAGGCCTATCGGCAGCGGCCCGAGGTGAAGGCCAAGCGGCAGGCCAAGCAGCAGGCCTATCGGCAGCGGCCCGAGGCGAAGGCCTATCAGCAGGCCTATCAGCAGCGGCCCGAGGTGAAGGCCAAGCGGCAGGCCTATCAGCGGCGGCTCATCCGATTGGCTCGGCTCGCCCGCGAGGCTGGCCTGACGTAACACCAAAACGGCCGACGCGATCATGGGCGGATCGCATCAGCCAGGATCACCGGCAGCGCACAGGAGGCGCCGCACATGACCACCCCAAGCGTAGCACATGACATGAAAGACTGGCCCCGGCCGTTGCGCCTGAGTGCCAGCGCGGCCGACCTTGCGCAGACCATCTATCGCACCGCACGGGAAGGCTACGGCTTGCCTGTTCATCCATGGGTGGATCTGCCATGGCATCTCCGACAAGCGCTGCTCGAGGTTGCCATTCGGACGTTGCGGCAAGTCAGCCCGGCATCCTGGCATAGCCCCACGACCAGCGACACGTTTGCGGAGCGGCTCTATCAATTCGGCACGGAACTCGCGAAGGCTGAAGCAGCACGGCTCATGGAGGAGAGAGGCCAATGAGTGATACCGTTCTTGCTCCCATCGTGACACCGGAACAGCTTGATTTAGTGCGACGTACCGTCGCCAATGGGGCAACGTCCGACGAGTTAAAGCTGTATCTCTTTGACTGTGCGCGCCAAGGTGTGCATCCCCTCGATAAGCTGCTCCATTTCACGAAGCGCCAAGGGAAATATACGCCGATCACGTCGATTGATTTCATGCGCATCCGTGCGGCGGAAACCGGCGAATATGCTGGCAGCGGTGACCCTGAATTTGACGGTGAGAACATGAATCAGCAGGATGGCGGTGCGCCGCTGGCCCGCTTCCGCGCATCCGTCACCGTCTGGCGATTGGTTCAAGGCACACGCTATCCGTTTACGGCGACGGCTCGGTGGAGTGAATACAAACCGGACGCCGGACCAAGTGGTCGCGGTGATGTGATGTGGCTGAAAATGCCGTACACGATGCTGGGGAAATGTGCCGAAGCGCTGGCCTTGCGGAAGGGCTTTCCGCGCCAACTCGCCGGCCTTTACGCCAAAGAAGAACTGGACCAAGCCGGTGCGAACGGTCCCGCGTACGTGGTCGAGCCGCTTGAGCTGGCTCCAGAGACGCCAGCTAAGGTATCGAAACAGGCAGATGAGCCATCGGCGGTCGAGCAGCAACCCGTGCTCATCACGAAGGTCGAGGCGGGCTGGGCGGGCAGCAAGGCGAAGGGCTTTCTGCATCATTCCGGGCAACGGGCGGGCGAGGACGGCATCCCGATCTATAAAGACCAATTGGTCACGCTGGCCTCGGAGTGCTGTCAAGCGAAGGAGCCGGTGATGCTCGGTTACAAAACACCGGCGTCTGGCAAGCCGTATGTGGCCAGTATTCACCGCATTGGTGGCACAGACCAGCCAGAGGATATCTCGGCCCACTTTGACGCGACGGGGGAGGTCCCCTTCTGATGAGCCGCTGGAGTGCGCTGAGCGACCTGGATTACGACGAAGAAATCGAAGGGCGGAGCCTGCTCCTGACCCGGAGCTGCACGCGCTGCGGTGAGCGAGTCACTGTCGGCGCTGGCGAGTCCTATACCGTGACGGTTCTGTGTGATCGGTGCTGGCGCATCGCGCTCGAGACGCAAGCGCGAAAGAGTCAGGCGGCGCGTCGCCGACGCGCATGAGACGGCGGGGACGCGGCTTTCATTGGCGGGTGTGGCGCCTGGGCAAGCATTATGTGCCAGCCGATGGATGCTCGGTTGCCTGGCTGGAGCAACAAGAGCGCACGGCGGCAACGCACGGGATTGAGCAGGCCAGGATTCAGCAGTGGCCGATCCGCAAGCTGGAGAATGAGGGAGGGCGCCATGTTTTCGATGCGCCAGAAGCGCGACATTGCTGAGGCGGTTCAGCAGCTACTGAGGACGACCAGGCATCCTGAGCTGCCAGCGAGCGAGATTCAGTTTCTGCTCCATGTCCGCGGCGCGAGTCCGCTGTCTTGGGCGTCAATTCGCAATAACGGTGCGGTGAAGGACCCAGGCCTCAACCCATGGAATGAAGTGCAGGACCCAATGGGACAGCCAGACGAGGGCGCGGCGCAATATCGTGCCGCGACAACACTCGCTGAGGCTGAAACGGCGGCGAGGGCGGCGGGGACGGCGGCGAGGGCGGGGACGGTGGCGGCGGAGGCGGAAACGGCGGCGAGGGCGGCGAGGGCGGCGGAGGCGGGGGCGGACGATGCTGACCTATCTGAATGACCCGGCGCTCAAGACGGCCTTTCTGGCTGAGCTGGCGAAGCACGAAGCGGGGGACCAATTCGTCAAGGGCACCTATGGACAACTTAATGGGGTCTTTCGCGGCTGCGGAGTCGGGTGCTCGTTGCATTCCCTGAATGTGTTGCAAGGGAAGGCGGATCTAGTGGCGCGCACGGATGACCATACCCGCTATCCCGCCGAACTCGGCTGGCCGCTCTGGTTGGCGTATTTTGAAGACCGTCTCTTTGAATCCTTACCGGACGAGGCGGCGAGGACCTGGCCGCGTCGCCTCAGTGAGGCGATCCCAGTGGGCGTGGAGATTCCCGATCGGGTCTTGGCGCAGATCCTGCGCTGGACCCTTGGAGATGCCACGTATGGCGCGCGTGAAACCGCCACTGAGCAATCGGTCAAAGACATCGTCACTAAAATAGTGATCTTATTTGACCGCTCAATCGACGGGAATGAGCCAGCACGTACCGAATGGGACTCGGCCGCCAGGGTCGCCTGGGCCGCCTGGGACGCCAGGGACGCCTGGGCCGCCAGGGCCGCCTGGGACGCCAGGGACGCCTGGGTCGCCCGGGCCGCCAGGGCCGCCAGGGCCGCCAGGGCCGCCAGGGCCGCCAGGGCCGCCTGGGCCGCCTGGGACGCCCGGGCCGCCTGGGCCGCCAGGGCCGGCAGGGCCGCCAGGGCCGCCAGGGCCGCCTGGGACGCCAGGGACGCCTGGGTCGCCTGGGTCGCCTGGGACGCCAGGGCCGCCTCAGGTCAGGCGTTGAGTGAACATATCGTCCAACTGGTCAGCGCACTCGATCCAGCGGTTGGTGTTGCAGCCGAGTAATATATCGTGCCGTGGGTCCGCATTGATGAGCATCTGCCAGATCACCCGAAGTTTCTCACGGTTGGTGTAAAGGGAATGGGCCTCTTCCTTGTCGGACTTTGTTACGCGAACCGCCATCTCACGGATGGTTTCGTGCCTGCCGGCGCCGTGGAAGTCTTTGCCGGCGAGCCTATGCACGACGTGATTGCTGCACTGATCGGGGCTGGGGCGTGGACGAAAAGCACAGGCGGCTACCACGTCCACGACTACGGTCAGTATCAACCGCTCAAAGCGCAGGTGCTTCACAAACGCAAAATGCTTAGTAAATTAGGGCGATATGGTGGGTTGCAACGTGCCAAGCGTCACGCTAAGCAAAATGCTAAGCAAAATGCTAAGCGTTTCCGCTTGCAGGCTGCCAAGCCCGTCCCGTCCCGTCCCGTCCCGGTACAGAGTCCTTCGGACTCTGTTAGTCCGAGGCTTGATGATTCCACCCCGTTGTTGCGATTCCCCGTGATCGGCCTCCCGGTGGGACCAGGGTGGCTTCTCTCCGAAACCCAAGTGGTTGAGTGGGAAGCACTGTTCCCAGGGCTCGATGTGCGCGGTGAATGTCGCAACGCGCTTGCGTGGATTCAGGCCAATCCGACCCGCCGAAAAACGGCTCGCGGAATGCTGCGGTTTCTCGTCGGTTGGCTCACTCGAGCCGTGGGTCACGGCCGCAGCAATACACCCTCACGAGACGCTGGGCTGACTACAGCTGAGCTCACAGCCGCCCAACGGGTTCGGGCGAATTGGGGCGGGTGTCGGCATGAGCCGCCGTGTGAGTCGGCCCACCAGTGCGAAGGCGTGATTATTCGGCAATGGCGGATAGAGCGCGAAGGAGGGGCATAATGCAGCCGATAGTGATGGTGCGGGAGGTGTTGGCGCGGCGGTTTCGCGGAGAGTTAGCCTGCGGGAGGCACGAGGCCGATGGGGAAGCGTGCGTGCTGGAGCTGGCGCACGCGGCGGCCGCGCTCCCCTGGAGCGATGCGCCAGACCGCTGGCCGGACCTGCGGCCGCTAAACGATGCGCCGTGGTCAAGCGCCGCGGTGCGGACGGCGCATCTGATGCCGGTGCTGGAGGCGTATTGGGACTGGAGCGAGTGGTCACAGGAACGGCGACAGGCGGTGATGGCGCGCGTGGTCATCGCGACGGTGCGGGAGCTGATCCCTGAGTTACCAGGATTGCCGCCAGGGTGCGCGGCGCAATGCCGGGCCGCGACCACGCTTGGCAAGGCGGAGGCAGCGGCGACGAGGGCGGCGATTGCGGCGAGGGCGGGGACGGTGGCGGCGGAGGCGGAGACGGCGG
>ERZ1292644.208-Hain-H14-01um-R2-208-length-43111-cov-12_pt1 | contig 43111 bp, 56 predicted proteins | sample MGYA00564402_ERZ1292644 | MGnify/ENA primary metagenome ERZ1292644 (study PRJEB36523, sample SAMEA6512644) | groundwater metagenome | collected 2019-01-09 | study: AquaDiva: Metagenomics assemblies of 32 groundwater samples
CGACTGGGCGACAAGAAGTGATTGGCGGTGCAGCGAATGGTGCAGCACTCGCAGGGAACCCTATCGCCATTGCAGGAACCGACAATACGAATGCGGTCATTCCGTACGTGAAGGCCGCGAATGCCTCCACTGCGGCAACCGACCCATCTATTGCTGTGCAGATTCGTAAGTCGGACGGAACGGTTGTTAGCACATTCGGCGGAGGCACTGAGGCAACGGCAGGAAGCGCGGTTGTGAACCTTGGTCCGCAGTTGATGATCTCCGACGCCACAAACGCTCAGCGCCTCGGCGGGCTTCTCATGTCAACCGTGTTCAGCTCAGCAATGGCGAGCCATTATGGTGCGTGGACGAACACGAAGCTCTGGGGGCAAGAGGGCGGCACAGGAAGCAGCTACCGTGCGATGCATGTTGCTGATCTCAACAACGTAGAAAGCTCCACGCCAGGGGTGCTTGAATACGCCCTCCTTACCGGATCATCGCCACTTCTTTATGACCCGAAGGGGGGCGTATGGCGCAGGGAGCGCACAAATGAAGACCTTACGGTACTCGCATCTGCGGCGCGCACGGCGACGAATAGCACGTCGGACACGCTCAGCCACAATTACAAGGGGCTGCATCTCGTGATCGATGTTACGGCCATCGTAGACACCCCGAGTGTCGTCTTCACCATCGAGGGGAAGGACGTGATCTCAGGAAAGTACTACACGCTCCTCGCATCTGCTGCGATTGTCGGGACTGGTACGACGGTACTCAAGGTCTACCCAGGAATTACTGCAGCAGCGAACGCCTCCGTGAGTGATATTCTTCCGCGCACATGGCGCATCACAGCAACGCACGCGGACGCGGATAGCATCACGTACTCGGTTGGTGCATCACTTATTCGCTAAGACATTCGCCGCACCTACTAGCTAATCACTTCTACTTCTATGGCAGGTTCATCCTCTGGGCACGTCGCAACCATCCCGTACAAGGTCACGCTTGCAAACGACTCGACGGGACTGACGATCATTGAGCTCTACCCGGGTTCTACGACCAATGCGAACTTCAATGCGTTCGCCTCGAATGTTCTCCCGCGCGTCTGGCGTGTCACCGTGACGCACTCAGCAGGGACGAGCTTCACCTATTCAGTCAGCGCCGCAGCAATTCTCTAGTTTCCCCAATCATCCCCATGGCATTCCCCAACTACCCGGACGCCGCAATGGTGTCCACCAATCCAACTTCCTTCCTGCAGGTCACCGACGCTACGACGGTGGATCTGAACGTCACCAACGGGATTACGACCCTCTTCTCCAACCCCACGGCCTCGGGCCGGGTGTTCTACGTGACGGACATTATCATCTACGATCCTTCAACCAGCCTCACGACTGCCTCGATTTCCATCGGGCAAAACAGCACGAGCTGGAATGACATTCTTGCAAACGCAACGCACACGGGGCTCGATGGGGCAACGAAGTACAAGGTGCTCGTTCCCGTTGCCGCCGCATCCGTGGAAGTTGCCGCTGGTGGTAATGTGAAGATCAAGGTGAACACGGCGCAAGGCGCTGCTGCCACCGCCAAGTTCCGCCTCGTTGGATTCTTCGTCTAATGCCCCTCGTCAAATCGGCATCACGGAAGGCCTTGGCGAAGAACATTGGGAAACTGATCTCCGAAGGATACAAGAAGAAGCAGGCAGCCGCGATTGCCTACGATGTGCAGCGCCGCGCACGCCGGAGCTGATAGAATGGTGATGCGATGAGCATCACGCAAACACAGCGCGCACTCACGACAGACGGTCTCAACCACGGTACAGGGACCGTCTTCGTGCAGGATGCTTCTGCCCCGTCCAGCGGACAGTTCCTGAAGATCACGGGGACCGATCCCAGGGGCAATAAGAAAGCCTCCTGGGCAACGCTCGCCATTAGTGATGTCACCGGACTCCAGACGGCCATTGATGCAGCTGAGACCGACGCGGCAGCCGCAAGCGTTATTCTCGCCCCAGCCACAGCGACACGGAACCTTATCCAGCCAACAGCGACGACGGCGAAGAACCTTCTTCTTAAGGAGATCGCGTCACAGACAGGAAACATCCTTGAGGCACAGGAGAGTAATGGGACGGCGTTCCTGACCATGTTCTCCGGAGCCGCCCCGGCAGATCGTATCAAGATTGTTGGTCGAGGAGAATCCGACGTCCTTGATATCGATGCGGCGCTCTCTGCAACAGGGGTCCGCGTGACGGGGGCAATCTCTACTGCTGGATCCTTCTCGGGGGTTATTGGACTTGATGCCATCGGTTCTTCCAGCTTCGGTATTCGCGGAAGGTCAACGAGCGGTGAGTCTGGCTTCTTTCAATCAAACAGCGCATCCAATACTGTTGGAACGCTCGTCACGAAGGTGAATAGCTCTTCGACGGCAAGACTCTTTGAGGCACAAGGATCCTCAGGATCACTTCTGACCTATCTTTCCTTCCTCGGAGGACTTACCGTGAACGATCAGGGGAGCGACACGGATACACGCATCGAGGGAGATACAAAGGCCAATCTGTTCTTTCTGGACGCATCCGTGGACCGTATCGGCATTGATCAAGCCGTCCCAACCTCGCGCCTGCATCTTGGAGGGTCCTTTGCGCTGCCCGTTGTCACCAAGACAACGACCTATACCGCAACAGAAGCGGACTGCGTGATCTTCGGAGATGCAACGGGAGGTTCCTTTACGATCACCCTTCCAACGGCTGTTGGGATTACGGGAAGACTCTACTACCTCAAGAAGACGGCCCCAATATCGCCCGCAAGTACCGTCACGGTCGACGCGAGTGGCACAGAGACCATCGACGGAGCGCTCACCCAGGTACTCAACATCCAATTTGAGTCGATTACCATCGTGAGTGACGGCGCTAACTGGCTCATTCTCTAATGGCGTATCTTCCCCACCAGGTCGTTCCCAAGTGGATCCCCGTCACGAAGGCCTATACGGACTTTTCGACGGCTGGGCCAACGAATGACATTGAGGTTTTTTCCCTCCCTGCTGGTGGGGTCATCCACGGAGTAAAGACGAAGCACTCCACATCATTCACGGGTGGGGCAATCAGTTCCTATACCATCTCCGTGGGCATTGCGGGGAACCTCACGAAGTATGCATCGGCGTACGATGTCTTTCAGGCGACGGGCAACACCGCTTTCCAGCTCTCCAACACCGTTGGAAGTGAGAATCACGGAGCATCAACATCCATCCGCGCCGCAGCAACGTCTGGCGGAGCGAACCTCGATGCTGCGACGGCTGGGTCTGTGACGATCTGGATCCTCTCTTCTAGCGCGGTGTAGCTGTGTTGGCTTTGAACGAACTGCTTGACACGTAGTCGTGAAGTGCTACGCTACAACTGTGATTGCTCTTGACGCACAGCGGATTGGCTCGGTTCGCCAGATGGAGGGATGGCAGGAGCTCATTCGGGAGCTTGAGGCCCAGCACATTCGCCTTCTCTCGGAACATCTCTTCCGCAGTGACATGGGGAAAGATGGGGTTCGGGCAGCGCACGAACTGATGGACGACCTCATTACTGAGCTGAAACGCGTATCCCAAGAACCCGAGTAGTGACCGTTGTTCGCGGTCACGGAACATCGCCCTCAAGGGGGCCGTTCCGTCGCCGCGAAGAGCGACCAAGCTCTAACGACTAATCCCTTATTATGCCGAGCACGGACGGGAGCAATCCCACGGAAGGCTCGACCCACCCCCTCGCGTTCCTTGTCCCGGAGCAGCAGCAATCGGCTGCGCCCGAGGCCCAGGAGCAACAGGAGGAGCGGGTTGAGGAACAACGTGAGACTCCACAGAACGAGCAAGAGGCCGCTTCCGATGACCAATCCGACGCATCCGAGGAGGATGCACCGAAGTCCGAGGAACGCACGAAGGAGGAACAAATCCAGTACGAGCGGCTGTCTTCCAAAGTGAAGGCGGGCGTTGCACTCTCGAAAGAGCAGTACAAGGAACTCGTTGCGCTGGAAGGTCGTTCCGTTCCCTATGAGGCATATACCAAGCAGCGGCAGGCGGACCGCGCGCAAGTGAAGCAGTACGAAGCCCAGGTGGCAGAGCTGCAAGCTCGCACGAAGCAGCTGGACGATGCCATCCCTATTCTCCAAGCCCTCCGGGAAACGCCGGAGGCCGTTGAACTCCTGGATGCAAAACTTTCCGGGAAGCAGCGACAAGAACTTGACCCGACCATTGCGCCCATTATGCAGGAGTTGCAGGTGGTCAAGAATCAACTTGCCGCGATCCAGTCCAGTGCCGGTGAAACCGCACTCTCCAACTTTGAGAGTGAGCACCCGGACCTCCTCGAGGACCAATACCTCCGGGATGTGTGGACTGAGACCGCCCTGAAATTCGCACAAGCGGGTGTGGAAGACCCCCTCGGGGATGCGTACGAGCTTTCGGTGGCACGCGTCACGAGGCAGCGCGCACCCAGCGAGTCAAAGGTTGTTCAGCGCCTCAAGGAGCAGGCGAAGGAGAATGCGGTGGTGGCACCATCAAAGGCTGCACGGACGCCCGATACGACGAAAGCCCCTTCCGAGGCGGACCAGATCCTCCAAGGAATGCTCGGGCAACGTCGTGGGCCGAAAGCGGAAGCCTTTACGGGACGGTGGTTCTAAATTCCGTTCCAACTTTCTAAGTACCTATGCCAACAATGCTTTCTGGCCAGCGCGCGACGGCCGCCACTAATGGCGTCACGTCGAATCAGCTGGTCATCGACATGGAGGACAAGATTCATCTCTTGGACTCCGACCAATTCCCGCTCGCACAGATGATGTCTGTGTCGGGGGCGGGCGACCAAGGACAATTTGCAAAACCGGGCGTCTCTACGGGACCAGCACTCCCACGCGGCACGGCCTATAACCCGAAGCACGAGTGGCTCGAAGATGAGCTCAACCCGCGCACGGATGCGGTCAACTTCACGACGGCCTACTCGACGATCGCAACGACGATCGTCGTGGACAACGGCGCCTACTTCATCGCAGGCTCCATCATCCTCGACGGGGCAACGCAGGAGGTCATGCGCGTCTCTTCGGTCTCGACGAATACACTCACGGTTGTTCGGAACCTCAATGCGGACGCTGCCGGGTTCACGATCTCGGACAATGATCCAATCGTCCTTCTCGGGGACGCAGAGTCTGAAGGTGCCGCCGCTCCCACGGCGAACACCACGAAGACTGCGGCGAAGTTCAACTACACACAAATCTTCAAGCGGACGGTGGATATCACCGGGACGCAACAGGCGACGAAGCAGTACGGCGGGGATGATCTCATCAACCAGCGCCGCAAGGCAGGGATTGATGTGCTCCGCGACCTCGAGTACAGCCTCTTCTTCGGCCAGCGCTACATCGACACGGCAGGCACGACGCCGCTGCGCGCGATGGGGGGCGTCAAGTTCTTCGTCACATCGAACATCACGTCAGCCTCGAACGCTGCCCTCACGGAGGCGACGTTCCTCACGTGGCTCCGCGGTGTCTTCGATCGCAGCTCGGGCCCGCTCTACGTGTACTGCTCACCGGTTGTCATGGATGCCATCTCGGGCTTCGCCCGTGGCAAGCTCCTGACCTCGGTGAAGGATGACACGTACGGTGTGGCACTCACGAAGTACGTCACCCCGCATGGGGAGGTGTACCTCATCCGCGAGCCGGTGTTTGCGGGGGCAACGACGGCCATTGGTGGCTACGCGGTGGCACTCACCATGGAGAACGTCCAACTCCTCCACCTCAACGGGCGCGGCCCGAAGCTCCGCACGAACATCCAAGCCAACGACGTCGATGGCGAAAAGGATGAGTTCATGACGGAGACCACCTGTGCGCTTCGACTCGAGAAGTCACACGGGATCCTCACGAACGTTGCAAGCTAAGGAGAGCTTGGGTATGGTGCTGGGTGGTAGGGTGGCCGCCACCCACGCCAGATCGTCTCACACAGCCCTGTCTAGAGCCCTACAACCCACTCCCTCATGCCGACCAAGAAGTACGGTGCCAAGTGGCAAAACTACCAAATGATTATCAAGCCCGAGGAGATCCAGTGGCTCCCCAACGGCACGAAGATCACCACGAAGCCCCTGGAGTACGCCCAGTTTGTTCATGGGGTCTACGAAACCGACAACGAAGAATATCAGGCATTCATTGAGAAACACCCAGATTTCAAGCGTAGGGAGGTGTTTTCGCTCGATAAGATGATGGCAACTGAGCAAGATGGTCAGGTCACAGCACCCGTCCGTCGTCTGCCGGAAAAGATCCTCAAGCGCATGACCATCGACGAGCTCATTGAGTATGCGGATGGGTCGAATATTCCTCTCCCGATGGACGCCGCGAAGCTCAAGGACGGTGGGATGACAAAGGCATCACTCATTCAAGCGCTCCTCTAGTGGATCCCCATATACTCGTCGCGGTACCCTCCATGGGCAACATTGTGACGGAGCTGGCCCAGAGGCTCCTGGCGCTCGCCACGCAACAGCAGTACCGCGTGACTTTCTTTCTGCTCTATCCTCCACAGATTCCGCATGATACGGCGCGGAACCTCATCGTGAAACAGTTTCTTGAGCACAAGGAGTTCACCCATCTCCTCCAAATTGACAGTGATGTGGTCCCCCCGTCGAATATTCTCGAGATGGTGGAGAACGACGTGGACATTTGTTCTGCGGTCTGCTTCGTGTGGAACGGAGAAGAGATCGTTCCTACCGCGGCACTCCAGCAGTACGATGAGCATGGGAAGCGAACGCGCCCAAAAGGCGCGCGCCTCAGTGATGGGGACAAGGATCTCCAGGAGGTTGACTTCATTGGTGGTGGCTGTGTGATGATGAAACGCTCCGCGCTGGAGACCATCCGAGCATCGGGGAAGAGTGCCTACGCGTTCGACTACGATCAGGACGGCATCATGTGGCAGGGGGAGGACTACCATTTCTCCCAGGTCGCGCGCGATTGTGGGCTTCGGATTCACGTAGACAGGCGCTTCATCTGCGGGCATTATAAGAGTGTAGATTTCGCTTGGCTCAATCGGCTGATTCACACCTATTGGAAGGCGGGCGATAACACCTTACTCCCCGAACAGCATGGCAATGGGAACAGTGACGGCGGCACAAATGCTCGAAAAGGTCCGCCGACTTCTGGGGGAGCAGCAGGATAGCGACGGGTCCTATCCGCAAACGGTCTGGACCGATCAATTCCTCCTCGATGGGGTCAACCAGGCGGGGGATCGGTTGGAGCGTGATGGCTTCTGGTGGCTCGTCAAGAAGGATACATCGATCTCCACCGTGAGTGGCACGAATAAGTACGCCGTCCCCACGGGTCTCCAGGAAGTGGAGTCCATCTTCATCGGGACGGTCGGCGCGGGTCTGGAGCTCACGCCTGTCAGCCCCTTCGACTTTGACAATCTCGTTGCGGGCTCCGCCTATATGCTCGAGTCCGATGGGACGACGCCCGGGACAGCCTATATCTACGTCTACCCGACGCCGACGCTCGTGCAGACCATGACGATCAAGGGGATCTTCCGACAAGCCCAGCTTGAGGCTCGCGCACAGGGAACGATTACGATGTCGGGCGTTGCAACGGCCAATGAGACGTTCGTGATTGATACCCAGACGTTTACCTGGAAGGCCTCGCGCTCCACAACCGGAGAGGTCACCATTGGGGCAAGTGCGGCAGCCGCTGCAGACAACATCATCACGGCGGTCAACCTCGACCTTGCGGACTTCACGGCGACGAAGAGCGGCTCGGCGACCGTCCTCATCTCCGCAGACTCTTCTGCGAGTTCCGAGTATTCCACGATATTTACAGAATCCTCCACCAATATGGCGGTCGATGGATCAGGGACACTCGGCGGAACGCCGGGCACCTCCACCACCACGAGCCTCCCAGATCGCTACCACATGTTCTTCGTCTGGAGCGCCGTCGCCTACGCCCACGAGCGCCAGGAGGAACCGGGGCTCGCGGATCGCGCTCGCGCCTTCGCAGATGAAATCTACGGGGATATCTGGCGCAATGAGATTGCGCCGGGAGGCCAGGAAATCGTACGCTTCAAACACCCAGGGGAGTACCTCCGGTAAACCATGCCAGGGCCACGAGAATTCTTCCGCATCCCGGCGTTCGATGGGGGGCTTGTCATCAACAAGCACCCAACACAGCTCAAGCCGAACGAGGCTGCACGACTGCGGAACGTCGAGTTTGGAAAGCGCGGTGGGCTCCGTCGCCGATTTGGCTATAGTGCCTTTGGAACGGGAGTGAGTGGATCCACAGCCTGGGAGGGAGCAATCCCCTTCGTGGTGAAGTCGCTCGCGGGGATTCGTTTTCTCATCGCCTTCTATAACGGCATTGCCTACTCCTGCCAGCTCCCAGGAACGACCTGGACACAGTTCGCGTCGGGATTTACGAAGGGACGGAAGTGGGGTGGGGCTGTCTATGGGAACAAGCTCTACTACGGGAATGGGGTCGACCCCATCCACACCTTTAATCTCGCAACGCTGGTTGATAGCGTGCTCTCAGCAGCCTCCGGGACAGCACCGAGGGGAAATGTCTTTGCTATCTACAAGAACACCCTGATCGTCACGGGGGATGAAGCACAGCCTCATATCCTCTACGCCTCTGCGGTGGGGGAGCCCGATCGGTGGGATACTTCGGCAGACCAGGCGCTCGCGCAGATTATTGGAGCCCTCGATGGCGAGGAGAACATCGGCGTCGTCCCAAAGGGGAATGTCCTCAAAGTCATTCGGTCCAATGGGCAGGCCTTCTCCCTAGATTATGACACGAATGGAGTCTGGCGCCTGGACGAAGATGGGGTTGTCACGCCCTGTGTTGCGAAGTACGCGGTAGTCCAGACCGAGAACGATATTATCACCTTCGGGCCGGATGGGGTGTATAGTTATGGGAACCAGGTAAGCTACTTCGGAGGAGAGCGCCCTGGGGAGATTAGTGCGAAGATTTCTCCGCTCTGGGATAGTTTCATGCCCCATCCTGAGTATGACTACTACCTCGTGAGTCACAGCGGCGCGGCAGGAACCTACTTCAAGGGGAATGTCCTCTTCGCATGCCGCACGAACGGTGCATCGCAGAACAATCGCGTGCTCGTCACGGCTCCAGGATTCAACTATGCGTGGTCAGAGTGGACCGGCTGGAACGTTGGAGTATTCATTACGGACCCTGAAACGGAAGAGCTCTGGGGACTTTCCTCCGAGAATGGCACCGTCTTTCAGGCGACCAATGTTTACGCGGACGGTGGGACGGCCATCGACTTTGACTATCAGTCGGGGGCCCTCACATTCGATCCGCCAGTGCGGTCCACGGTCCGTTGGGTCTACTGTGATTTTTTGGCGGACAGCGGACTCTCCGGAACGATCCTCATTACCACGGATGAAAACACTGCTGGGCAGTCCTTCACGCTCTCCACTTCTGCCGCGGGCACGGGCACATCGTCGGGTCCACTTGCTCTAGAAACGGCCGGCACGAGCCCTGTTGGCGACTCCACTGCGGGAACGTTCACCAATCTCGGGGATAACGTCGGACGGAAGGCAGTGCTCTTGAAGGGGCGCTACGTTCGATGTCGGGTTCGTACAAATCAGGCGAATATCAAGTTTGAGCTGTATGGGCTATCATATGTACAGCGCCAGCGCACGATTCAAAGCTATAAGTACGACCATTCTTAGGCCATGGCAAGTTTCAACGCCCCATTAAATTTCAAGACGCTCACCCTGGATACGACGACGCATCCAACGGGGCTGACGGCTGCGGGAACATCGATCACGGTCACGGATTCCCTCACTGGGTACCCAAGCACGGGCTACCTCACACTTGACCGTGCGGCTGCTGGGAGCAGGGAGATCGTGAAGTGGACAGTGGCGGACGCAGGAACAAAGACCTTCACTGTAACGCGCGGGTCAGATGGCACCTCTGCTACCACCCACACAACAACGGTGACTATCGCGATCACCGGGAACGCTGCCTACTTCGGAGACCTCAAAACATTTGTCACCGATACCTTTGCTGCTCCACCGGCGCTCGGATCCACAACACCGGCAGCGGCGACCGTCACAACACTTACTGCGACGGGCCTCGCAACGGGACAGGCGGGGTTCAAGGCGGCGACTGGGAACGAGGGATTCGTCGTCGGATCAACGATGGCAACGAACCAGGCATTCAGGGAAGATCGAGCACTTTCTGCTGTCTCAAACAATATCTTCGGGGCGGCAATTCCAACTCTTTCTGGATCCGCGAATTCCTATACAGGGCTGGATATTGCCGCAACGATTTCTGGCGCGTATACTCTCGCGTCGCTCTACGGCATACATCTTGAGCCCACGGTCACTGGTACTCTTACGACGCTCTATGGGATCAAAGTGCTCCCAACGGGGGCTGGAACCGTCACGAATAAGTACCTCCTCTATTCAGACTCTGCCTACGGAACAAATCAGTGGATCTATGGACAAGCCGCTGCAAATGCTGGCATTCACGCGAACGCAACGTCCGTCACGACGGTCGGCGGCGTGCTCAAGGTTGACATCGCTGGGTCGACACGGTACATTCCGCTCTACAACACGTTCGCCTAACCCAAGATCGATGACCCTGCACGAACTGATTGCATACTACGAACCGCTCTTACAACAGTTTGAGGAACGCAATAGTGCTGCTCTCAAAGAGGCTCAGGCAACAAAGGACAACTGGGTGTACACAAAGGCAAAGCTCGATGCTTTTCGGGAAGCCCTTGCGCAAGAGGAACAATCTCTGCCCTCTGCTACAATAGAAGGTGAAGTCCTACCACTAGTAAGCAATGGCCCACAAGACACGGATCGCGCCGGAGACCCTGACGCCGGAGGAGCAAGCGAACTACCAACGATCACGCCTGAGCCGGAGGGCGGCAGCGCGTGAACGACGAGCGAGTGCAGGATTTGCAGCAGGAGAGGCAACGAGCCCTCGTGGGATGCCAACCTTTCAGCGTGAGCACCAGGAAGCCGTCGGAGCACATAACCTGTATCAGCGCCCTACGCTGAGCCCTGTTCCATCTGCTGCTGGATTTGCAGCTGATCCACGTCAGGGGATTATTGATGCCCTTGGCCGCGCACGAGAGAATACCCTCAGCACGGTTGAGAACCTGTACCGTCAGATTGCGTCCGACAAGGCCCATGGCTACGAGACGGCCCGCACTGGTGAACGCCAAGCCCGAGAGGGGTTCCGCACAGGCGAGACAGGGATCCGCCAGAACATCAACGAGGCGGTATCAGGGTTTCAGCGCGCACGAGACGAAAAGCTCTCGGGGCTCACGCGCGCTATCGCCCAGGCCCAGGCACAGTACGGGGAAAAAGATGTGACGCGTGGTATTGAGGAGCAGGATGAGCGCAACCGCATGAAGGCCCTCTTTGGGACTCTCGGGACGCTTGCAGGATCACAATTCACCGATGCCGCAACCCGCTATGGTGCGTTCACCCAAGCCGCTCGCGACCGAATCCGCCAGGAGCGTACCGCTTCCGAGACAGCGAACCTCGAGGAACAGGCGCGTGAGCGCGGGTTCTATGGGGAGCGTGTTGGGCAGCTCTACGAGAAGGGTTCGGAGGGCGTCCGCAATCTCGGCGAACAGCTCCTTGCAAGCCTCGCAACGATCCAGTCCTCGGAGGACCGAGCAAACCGCGAGGCGGCCATTCGTGCACAGGAAGCGGGCCTCAAGGGGGCAGAGGGCATTACGGGGCTCGATCTCCAGTCGCTCCAGGCGTTGGAAGGATTCACTGAATCTGACCGTACTGCTGCACTCCGCGAGCGCGAACTCGAACTGCGTGCACAACAAGAACCAGACTCGTCGAAGATGCTCCGTGATGCCATTGCGCTTGCCGGATTAACCGGCATGTATACCGATCCGTTTACTGGTGCACGCCAACCAACCCTCGAGGCAACGCGTGAACGGAGGACCGCACAACAGCAGCAACGCGACTACGTTTCAGACCGTATCAGGGCGCGCGAAGAAGCGATTTCGAAGACCCGTGGAACACCGATCACCCATGTCCAGCAGCGCGAGGCGGCGCTCTCTGCGGCAGACCGCAATCGCGCACGAACGCTCCTCGCACAGTTCCTCCAACCATCCCCAGAGCGCCAGGCGCGCGGAACCTTTGCGAAGCCCTTCAACCTCCTGTTCCGTCGTGGCCTGAAACGGACGCCTGAGGAGATTAATCAGTTCATCGCACAGATCGCTGGAGGTACAGGTGGTGATGCAGCGCAGCTCCGACGGGAACTCGCATCCTACGCTTCCCGCCAGCTCGGGATCACGGGAATCTCCGGGACCGTTCCAGAGCGGCCGGAACAAACGTCGATTCTCCGGGAGTATAACGACCTCAAGGATGCTGGTGGGCTCCCCATGATTTCAACACCAGGGAACACGACGAGGCATGTCCCAACGCTTTCAGAGTACGTTCAGTATAAGCAGGCGCTGACGGCAGGTTAACGCATGGCACTCTTCCAGAAGACACTCGCACGGCTTCGCCAGGCGGCTGCGGTAGGCGGGCGCGTCTTGCTCCAGCAGCGCCCACAACGTCCGTCCACTCCAACATCAGTGGCGGATCCATCTATTGTCTCGTCGCGCGCTCCGGCCGTTCCAGCCGAAACGCTTCGAGCTGAATTCACGCCGATCCGCGCACAGGCTCCAAAGCCAACCCCCGTGAGTCGTCCCGTTGGGATTCGTGAGATTCTCCGGGAGATTCCTGGGACACTCAAACGCGGCATTGTCGCAACCCCCGAGAAGATTGAGCGAGGAGTTGAGCGTGCTGCGGATATCGTTGGTGCTCCAGGACGCGCGTTTGGGCAAGGTTTGGATGTTCTCGGAATCACAGAAGCACTCCGGGGCCTTGGGGAGCTTGCAGAGCCTCTCCGGCCTCTCGTCGGTGGACGCGTAACCGAAGCGCTCAAGACAACCCCCGAGATGCTTGCACGCATCCCGGAATACGCCTTCACTGGCCCATCCGAGGCAGTCCGACAAATCCCCAAGACGGCAAAAGCGAAGAGCCTCAAGGAGTTCCTCGGGGTTCCAACAACGAAGGAAGGGTTGCTTGAAACTCTTGGAGGGAAAGGAATCATTGGTGGGGGACTGAACCTCGCGCTCTCCGCTGGAGACATTGCGGCGGTCAGAGGAATCGCTGCAGCTCGCCGTTCTGCGCCCCGAGCGCTCCCGAAAGCAGAGGAAATGTTCTCGAAGCCAGCGTTCCTTCCTAATCCCGATGTCCCCGTGAACCCACGGGACGTGAAGATCGTTGATCCTGCGACACCAGGAATTCCAGGCCCGGTTCCTGCAATGATCCAGAAAGGGTCTTACGGAGATCTCGCGTCCGCGCGTGAGGCAAAGGCGTTCCTCGAAGGAGATGTGCCCGGTGTGAAGATTGGAATCGTCGAGACGCCGGATGGGTTCCACCGCCTCTACACGCAGGTCCACGGTGAGGAGCTACAACAGCGAGCAGTTCGCGCATTCATTGATCGTGGTGGTCCCGATGTTCGTCGCATAACAGAGCCCATCTCAGAGATCGAACGTGAGGCTCTTGCCTCGAGCATTGCAGGAGAGGGCGTAGCCCCCGGTCGAATCCTTGAACAGCCCCCCATGACGTCCCCACTCCTCCCGGAGAGCGGCGTTGGACTCCCTGTTGGTGGATTTGAACCACCACCTGATCGCGGCACACCATTCGGCCTCATCCCATCCGTTCCTCCTCGGGCATCACGGGCACGCGATATCCTCGACGAGCTCTTTGGACCTGCAGCTCCGGGACAGAAGGTTGATGTGACGCCAGCAGTCGAGCCACCGTCTGTTGTGGCACCACGCGTCACAGGACGTATCGAGGTACCAGAACCACGCGTCACGGAACCTGAGAGGATCTTCCCGTCGGTGACGAAGCTCCCGGAACAGGAGACTATCCAAGCGATGCGCGAGACGCCCGCCATTGCCCAACGATTCGAAGAGACCGGTGGACGCGGTGCCCACACGCGAGAGGCGGCAGAGGCGCGGATTGCTGCATCTGGTGTCTCGGAAGAGGCATTCACGAAATCCCTCGAGAAGGTCCGCGCGAACGACCCCGTGGCGAGCGATCAGATCTATCGAGCTGGAGATCTTGCAGAGCGACTCATCCAGGAAGGAAAGTTTGACGACGCAGCGAAGGTTGTGAACGCGCTTGACAAGTTCCAGAATCAAGCAGGTGGATCGCTCTATGCAGCCAGTGATCTTGCGAAGAGCAACGGGAAACTGGCAAATGCGTTGTCCGCAAAACTCAAGGAGTCTTCGAAACTCAAGGAGATTGATGCGCTGGAGGAAGCAATCCAACGGGCCCCAGAACAGGAACGCGCTGTCTTTGAGGCGCAGCGCGGTGAGAAGATCCAAGAACTGCGAAAACTCCAGGAGAAGACCGAGCAGGCGATCCGTGGAACGGAGACGGCACTTGAACGCGCCGCGTCTGGCGCCAAAATCCCGTGGTCGAAGGCCATCGGCGTGTGGGCGCGTATGAACGGGAACACCGCTATTTCCTACGTGCGAAACTCGGCGCTTGCCGATCCCATTGCGCGCCTTCGTGATCTCAGTACGAACAGCATCCCCGCGATGCTCCAACAGGCCAACACCTTCTTTGGCTCCTTTGCACGGTCGGCGACGAAAGGGTCGGGGTTCGCCTCGAGTATGGCGGAATGGGTGCGACTCCGAAGTGCCCTGCGGCGTGCTCCTTCTCGGACCATGAAAGCGAAGGCGGAAGCATTTGCGAAACTCGTGGACGGTCCAGCCGGACCGTCGGTAAGGAAGTACGAGGAGGGCTCTGGTGCGATGGAGGAAGTATTATCCTCGCGTCTCACGAAGTATCTCAAGGATGGGTACGATGTTGGTCCCGTCGTTTCCTCCATGAAGCGGCGCGGGTATTCCGTCGTCATTACAAACAGTGACGCGGTGAAGGTGCTCGAGCCCCAGAGGAAGGTCCTCTCCATCCCAACGAAACTCGCTGCTGGCGCAGACATCGTGTGGGTCCGTCCAATGCAAGATGCGGAAGTAGCGATCCGTCTCCAGACTCTTGCAGATGAGCTCGCGAAGACAGGCGGAGACCGGAAGCAGATTATTGATGGACTTACCTCGCTCTATACGCGCGACCAAGAGGCGTTTTTCAAGCAATTCCCGGATGTTGCGGGAGATGTCACGCTCGCCGTGGACACCTACTTGAATCGTCAGGAACTCGGGAAGGCTGGACAGCTGTTTCTAAATGCAGCGCGCCTAAATCCTGTTCCTGGTCTCCGCGTGGTGGGAAACACGCTCGTGCCGTTCGGGAAGTTCGCAATCAATAGCACAAAGCAGGGCCTCGGACGACTCCTGTTTGGGAACCTCCCTGACCTTACGGAGCTTGGTCGACTCAAGCGTCCAGCAACGGGTGCAACCCGCGCAGCGGATCTCGCTCAGGCGTATAACGCAGTTGGGAAGGTTATCGGAGGAACGGCGGCAATCTCTGGGCTTATTGCGACGTACTCCTCCCTCTTAGACGCAGGATGGGCGGTAACGGGCGCATACCCAACATCCTCTCGTGATAAGCAGCTTTTTGCTGCGAAACAGTGGAAACCCTATAGTCTCGTGTCCCCAGATGGGGGGACCTCTGTGAACTACATGCTCCTCCCAGTCGTTGGGCCAGCCTTCGCAGGCATCCGGGAACTTGAGTCGGCAAACGAGAGGCGCAAGCAGGACGGCATTACTGCAGCGCTCATGCGTCTCGGCGGTGGACTTGCAACACTCGCACTCACGGGATCCCCGGCCTTCACCGGACTTGAGAAGATTGTCGAAGCACTCGCTGAGAGGGAGGATGATGGGAGTATAGATCCGGAAGCCGTCGCAAACGCCGTGGCGAGCGCAGCAGGCATTACTGTCCCGCAGTTCATTGGACGCCTTTCGTCCTTCATGGACCCATGGATCCGCGAGACGAAGGGAGGCACACCCGCAGAGACAACGCTCCGCAGCGTCCAGGCTCGCATCCCAGGCCTCCGGGAGAAACTCCCGAAGAGGCCAAATGTCTTTGGAGAAGCACAGCCGCAGAAGAAACTCCCGGACCTTCTCAGTGCGGGGCTCGTGCAGGGGCTTGTCCCGAGTGAACGAGCCAAGAGGATCACCAGGCTCGGTCTGACGGTGGCGAAGCCCACCGCAACCGACCCATCGTCCGGTACCTTTACGGAGTATGCCCTCACCAAGGAGCAGAAGAAGGATCTAGAAAATACCCTGAAGACTGCAACGGGGAATGCGGCGGATCAGTTCCTCGAGAAAGAGCAGCGTGGAGAATATCGAGCTCTCTATGACACCCTTTCTGGTTCCGGCGTCTTGAAGCGCGAGGTTACCTACAAGAGCTATCTCCAGAAGAAGCTCGACGATCTCGTGACGGCGCGAAGGAAGGCATCGAAGGCACAGTGGAAAGAGGAGCACGCTGAAGAGCTGGAAGCACAGGAAGAAGTGAAGTCGAAGTATCAATGATACAGAGATGATGATGCATATGGATCGCATTCAGCTCGGCCTCAAAGACGTGCTGTACGTCGCAACGATCGCAGTGTCTATTGCACTCGCATGGAGTGCCGCGAAATCAGAGAATGCTTTGGCGCTCGAAGAGATCAAACAAAACTACGTTCCGCGCGCTGAGTATAACGTACTCATCGACATCACACGAGACATTCAGCAACGGGTTTCCCGTATCGAGGGAAAGTTGGAGCGGTAAACTAAGGGGAGACCGTTGACAACCTGGCGTCAGTCGCTACACTTCCGACTGATAGTACCCCCATTCCTGCATGGGACAACAACCACGAGATAAGGAGGGCCATTTCATGGCTACGAAGAAGGTTCCACCGAAGAAGGTAACCGACCTTCAGGTGCAGCTTTCCGAAAAGCTGCGCAAGATGCTCCTCAAGAAGGAGTATACGATCACGGAACTCGCTGACGCTCTCGGCCGTTCCCCGAAGGAGATTCGAAAGGTAATCGAAAGCCTCAATGCTGGGGGCTACACGGTTGTTTCGCACGAGGAAGGCAAGGAACCGCGTCTTCTTATCGACGGGAATCTCTCGACGAAGCCACGCATTGTCATCAACGCGAAGGAGCACTTTGGCAAGGCATTCCGCTTCGACTTCGGGACGGTCTCCGATACCCACCTGTGCTCGAAGTACTATCGCCCGGAAGTGCTCAACGCGATCTATGACAACTTCGCTGCGCACGGCATCAAGCACGTCTTCCACGGCGGAAACTATGTCGAGGGTGAGGCGCGGTTCAACCGCTTCGAGCTCCTCGCACACGGGATGTCTGGGCAGATGGAGTATTTCGCCAAGGAGTACCCGAAGCGCAAAGGCATCACGACCTACATCGTCTCGGGAGACGATCACGAGGGATGGTGGCAGCAGCGAGAGGGCATCGACATTGGACAGTACATGGAGTCGGTTGCTCGGGCAAATGGGCGCACCGACCTGGTGAACCTCGGCTATATGGAGGCCGATGTCGCCGTCTGCATCCCCGGTGGCGCAAAGTGCAAACTGCGCGTCATGCACGCGGGTGGCGGATCCTCGTACGCGATCAGCTATACGGCGCAGAAGCTCATCGAGTCGCTTGAGGGCGGGGAGAAGCCGCAGATCCTTCTCATCGGTCACTACCACAAGACCGAGTACCTGTTCTACCGCAACATCCACGCGCTCCAGCTCGGCACCACGAAGGCGCAGGACACGTTCATGCGCAAGAAGAGGCTCGCCGCGCACATCGCGGGGTGGCGGTGCTCGGCGCTCATCGCCAAGGATGGCTCCATCGTGGAGCTGACGACGACGCTCATCCCGTTCTTCAACCAGGGCTACTACGAGAGCATGGCGATTGATCCGAAGAACAACGCCGTTCGCCGTCTCAAGCCGAACGAGACCTATAACGTTACCAAGTGATTCAACAGGGGGGCTTCGGCCCCCCTGTCTTTTATCAACACCCAGCAATGAAATACGTTATCGGAGAGAACGGAAAGCGCGTGTTCTGTGAAGAGACGCGAAAAAAGATGAGTGAGGCAAAGTTGCGATACAACGAACTTCACCCAGAAGTAAAACACCGCCTTGCTCTCTATAACACCGGGAGGAGGCAGTCGCCAGAGACGATCGCAAAGCGTATTGCCAAGACCAGGGGGAAGAAGCGATCTAGAGAGTTTTGTGAGTACATGCGCTCGATTTCAAAGCGTGGCCCAGAGAACCGCTTTTGGCGAGGTGGTGTATCTACGGTGTCCGAGAGGCTAAGGAAGTGTGCGAAGTTTAGAGACTGGCGCTTGGCGGTATTTATCAGGGATAACTACACATGCCAAGCCTGCGGCAAGCGCGGCGGGAGGCTTCACCCGCATCATATTGAGCCGTTCTCTCGGATGCTGCGAAACCTTCTTGGGCGACATGGACCAGGGGGGTTATTCGAGAATGTGCTTAAGAGTAAGAAGTTCTGGCGCATCTCAAATGGCGTGACGCTCTGTGAACCCTGTCATAAAAAGACGGATACTTACGCGAACAATCTGTACGCTGACAAGAAGCTATTGCTTCGCGCGGGAGAGAAGTAGCTTTTAGCCCCCGCAGCCCTGCCCTGCGGGGGCATTTCTATGGTACGCTGTGTGCGCAGTCGCCGCACCCTATGCCAAGCTCCGCTGACCTTCATCCCGCGTACCGCGCCCTCGCAGAAGCAGCGATGGCGACTGCTGACTTTGTTGCGCAGAAACAGGGACTCCGAGCACGTATGACCCAGGGGATACGGACTGTCGCCCAGCAAGATAAGCTCTACGCCCAGGGTCGAACCATCCCCGGCCAGATCGTGACGTACGTACGCGGTGGAGAATCCTGGCATAACTACGGCCTCGCCTTCGACATTGGCGTTTTCACCGAGAACTTTAAGAAGTACGTTGGCAACAGCACGGTCTACACGGACATCGGCATCGCCATCGCAGGGCAATACCCCGACATCGTGTGGGGCGGGAAGTTCCCGAAGTACTTTGGCGGGACGTTCATTGATAAGCCGCACTTCGAGTATCATCCTGGCTACTCGGTTGAGGGCGGAGCGCGCCAAGTCATCGCGTACAAAGATCGGCCTTTCGACGTCCCCATTGCCACCACATCGGTGAATGAATTTGACGCTGCCTGGGCTCTCATGCTCGACAAGGGCGTCTTCACAAAGTTCACCGTCCGTGATAAACCTGTGACAACTGACGAATTCGCGGTCTTCATTACTCGCCTCACCAAACCATCCCCATGACTGAATTCCTTGATGCCTACTGGTGGGTTCCGCTCGTCTCTGTTGGCTTGACCGAATGGTTCTACGCACTCTTCCCGAAGCTGAATGGCCGTCCCCGCGACATCATCCTCCCGGCGGTGGCGCTCATCGTGGTGGTTATGTCCGTCTACCTCCCGCGCCTCCTCCCAGAGAACGAGCTGAACGACCTCGCCAACGCCTTCATCCTCTGGTCGTCCACGACGGGCATTGTGAGATGGGTCAAGCGCACCGCCACCGACGCAGCACCCCTCGTGTTTGTGGACGGGGTTGACAAGACGCAGCAGTAGGCGTACTATACCCAGTGACCGCTGATGGTTGCTCCCTGAAAGTGCAGTTCCTATCAATCTAACCACCACACCTGATGGTGAAAGAATTTACCCTCTCTCGTGAGGAGAAGATCCCCACGGTTGAGTTTGGCAACAAAACAGTCTCCGTCTCCATGACCTTCGCGGGCGAACAGTACTCCGCATCCGCGAGCGCGCAGTTCGATTCGGTGTTTGCTGTAGAGGTTTCTCGGATTGCACATATCCCGACGCAGCCCATGCTCTCGCAGCCGTCCGAACTCCCTCCGTTCACCGAAGAGACACAGGCCCCAGACTCGTCTTTTGAGACGTTCGTGCAGCAACTCGGTCGACCAGCGCCAGCGCCCACGCCCACGCAGCAAGTTTCGTCCCTCTCTCCGACGTGCTCGCACCTCAAAAATGGAGTGCGGTGCACAACGGAAGTTGGCATCCAAAGCAACGGCAAATATGCCGGGAAGCCCTATAAGCTCTGCTTTGGCTGTAAGACAGAACTCCAGTGTCCAAAGATGGAAAACGGTGCTCGCTGCCAAGCAACGCGCAAGGAGCGGTACGAGAACAAACAGGTTATCTCGGGCGTCTATGACGAATACTGCTACCCACACTCCCGGAAGTCCTACTCGTAACCACTCCTTATAACCACACAAACATATGAAGCTTCTTACTTTCGCGGTCGGTTTTGTTATTGCCCTCCTTTTGTTTGGGATGACAAACCTTCCCACCACACCCATCTACGGCTGGCTGTTTATCTCGGGACTCTGGCTCCTCGCATTCGCGTGGTATCGGTTCTATAAGCAGGCTGCCCTCCCGGAACTCCGCAGCGCCAAGAACATCTTTCAGCGCCTCGATATGCGGAAGAAGTTTGACGCCGTGAACAACGCGCGTCGGTTCCTCCAGGCAATCTCGCTTATTCTGCTCCTCTCCGCAGTCCACCACACGGTTGTTGGACTTCAGGCCGCGAAGATTGTCCCATCATCCTTCGCCGGCGCATCGGTGATTATCCCCACATCCACGCCCAGGGTAGGATCGTATCGATCATCGCTCTCCGCAGACCAGTGCTACCAGAAGGTCGCGGATAAGTCCGGCTCCCTGACGCCAGTTCGTGAGCTTATGAATCCCGCGGCGCTCGCCACATCTCGCCAGGTGCGCCTCCAGGTTTCTGCGCGCGCAATCTCCTCAGAGTACGCTGAGTGTTCGCTGATCCTCACAAACGCCTTCTACCTCAATATCGGCCCAGGCGATTCGTGCGAATGTGCGCTCTTTCCGCTCCCGCTGCTCGACGGAGGGTTCCTTATCGCGCCTCCAACCGACATGGAGTTTCACCCCGCTCCTAAACCAAGCATCTAGTATGTCCACCTGCGAACCGTTCACACAGGAAGAACTCGATTCCCTCATAAACTACAGGGCGAAGCACACGCTCTCAATTATGGATTCTAGCAATCAAGAAGACAGGCTCTTGTTTGCCATCGATCTCCAGAACCGCGACCTGATGCTTCGAGCCACCATCACAGCGCTCCAGAAGGAGGTTAAGAATCTCAAGGAAGATCTTATCTCTTCTCCGATGGCGACAGCGAACGTTGATGGTCTTGCTCGCGCGTTCGATCAACTCAAGGCCGAGAACGAGAGAATGAAGGAGGCTCTGGAAAGGCTACAAGAGCTTTCAAGGTGCGGCTGCGAGAAGGAAGAACACGAAAGCTCTTGTAGGTACACAGGCCACGAGATTGACGGAGACGTACACGATATTACTACCGCCGCGCTCTAACCATAACATCCAAATGAACCAAGAACTCCCACACGCACACGACGTGCAAAACCTCACCGTGACCACACGACCCAAGGAACCGAACGCCACACGCCCGTTCATGATCCTGGGCATTATCCTGTTCATCGCTATTGTCCTCATCGCCCTCACACCCGACGCGAAGAGCGTGCAGACCCTCCGCGCAGAGCGTGAGCAGCAGTACAAAGAGTTTGTTGTCTCCTGCAAGCAGCAGAGCGATGCAAATCTCTACAATGTGAACTGCGAATCTCGTGGCCGTGAACTCTTCCCGGAGATCGACGTTCCGGGCGCTCCCATCCAATCCGAGGCATCGACCAATCGCGGAAAGGTGCTTGTTGAGTACCGAGGCTAAGGCCATGGACAAGAAAACGATTCTCGTGCTCCAGCTTATTGCGCAGGAGCTACAGAACATCCGATACATTCTTCAGCATTCCTGCATGGGGCAATTTGGATATGATTTTCCTGACGAGGAGCTTCCAAACATTCCTGACAACGAATAGCCATGGACTTCTTCTTCCTCGCCTGGGCCATGTACAACATGCCCCTCTGTGTGACGCCGACCGTGACAACGCTCGAGCCTCGTCCCGAAGTGACCTGGCTCACCGAAACATCTGCCCACCTCCATGTCGTCCACACCGCGTACGTGGACTACGGAAATGAGCGGGATATCTACGAGGCTATCGAAACACGCTATGCCACAGGGGGATTTGTCGGGGAACCCTTCTGGACATTCCGCATTGATGGCGCACGGGCACACAATGTCCCGTCGCTGTGGGCAGCGCCCACCTACCCACCCGCGTGGTGCTCGATGCAATCCGTCGATGGCTACGGTTCGTTGACGCACTAGCCTGGTATAATACCGAGAGAGTTCCCGCCACTCTGCGTTTCTAAACTCCAACCCCACGCCCGTGAGGAACCTCACCGTTCCATCTCCTGCGCGTATACCAACCGTTCTCGTCCTCTGTCTCGGCCTCCTCGCAGCAGGTACCGCCTCTGCCGCCCCCGATCTCCCGTACGTCGAAACAACCATGATCCCGGCCCCGGCTGTTATGTATGACCAGCCTCCTTCCCCAGTGTCTCCTGCGGTCAACGTGGAGGGCGTTATCGAGGTCCAGGACTACCTGGAGGGACAATGTACCTGGTGGGCCGCAAAGCGCTTGAATGAGCTCACGGGATCGCTCGATTTCTACTTTGGCGGGGGACCGAAGACGGGCATTCGCCGCGACGCCTACCGATGGATCGAACTTGGAGCCAAAGAGGGGCTCACACATGGGAATGTCCCAACGAGGTACGCCGCCGTGGTTTTCCGCCGTGCGCCGTTCACTGGGAGGCCTGGCCACGTCGCGTTCGTGGAGGAAGTCTACGGCGACGACACATTCAAGATTTCCCAGTACAACTACCCGAATCGTAACTCCTACAGCGAAGAAGTCATTGATGCATACGGGGTCGAGTTCCTCTACGCGAAGGGCTACGAACCAACACAGGAAGACATTGACCGCCATGCGCGGAGTGCGTCGACCCGCCTCGATGCATACTTCCGCTCTATCGGCTCCCCACTGGAGGGCCATGGTGCGGTGATCCTCCTTGCCGCGGAGCGCTATGGGATTTCCAAGACTGCCTTCTGGATCGGGAAGATGCGCGGAGAGTCCCAGTACTGCAAGGACTTTGCGCGTCCCTTCGAGAAGGAGTATTACAACTGTGGTGGGATTAAGTCCTATGAGATCCTCGTCAACGGTGCTGACGCGAACGGCTCTCAGCTCCGCAAGTTTCCATCCTACGCAGAATACTTCGATGCCTCCGCAAAGCTCTGGTCCGAAGCATACGATCACCTCTCAGAACAAGCGATCTGCGGCAAGTGGGTGATCGGCCACGGGATCTGTGCGAATAATCGTGGCTGGCTCATCACCGCTCGCCAAGAACAATCAAAGCTCCAACTCCTCCTCTAACACTATCCCCTGCATGCCACACATTGCACTCGCCGGAAGGATGGGGGCCGGGAAATCCACCCTGGCCTCCTTCCTCGAAACCCAGCACGGCTATCGACGCCTCTCGCTCGCAGCGCCCATCAAGGACCAAACGAAGAAGGCCGTCGAGATCCTTAGATCATCATTCCTGGTTGACCCCGATTCGACGATCAACGAGCGGGAGTTGAACCAGGAGCTCGCTCGCGTGCTTAAAGAGCATCTTCCATCCGTTCTCACGGGCATCCTTTTGGAGAAGGCACGTGGGCTCCTCCCGCGCCAATGGGCAGTCGTGGACGATGTGCGGACGAACGATGAACTCCGTGTTTTTCGCGAGAAGGGGTTTGTTACTGTTCTCATAACGTGCCAGGAGGCAGAACGCATCCTACGGGTTGCAACGCGGAACAAGGAGGACTTGAGCGCGATGCAGCACCCAATCGAGAACGAGACGTTTGACCTTACCCTCATTGACCATGTCTTCGAAAACACCAGCGGCGCAGACTACGCTGGATTCCTCAACGGAATCCTCGGGATGGGGGAAGGTACGGCTTGAATACAAAGAGCGCCTCACAGCCCTCTACAGCGGCTCACAGACCGTTCCGCATGACCGACTGGAGAAGCTGGTTCTGGAATTCTCATTCGACATGGACCTCCACCGGGCGAACACCCAGCTCCTGAAGGAGGCCGCGAATGATCTCGTGAATAAGAAGAAAGAGGAGCTCAAGACGATCTACGCCTACGGCTTCCAAGTAGCCCCAGGAAAGACCGAGAAGATGAAGGATGCGGAGACGCTAACAGGGAAGCAGTACATGGACAAGCTCCAGGAGCTCTCCGAGGCCAAGTACGAATATCTCACCGCTTCCAGAGAGGTCGAGTTGTGGGATGCGCTCATCAAGGGACTCGACAAGCTCCATTTCACGGACATCAAGAATGCGGACCGTTACATGCTCGAGCAAGGACGCCTTGGTGGTGCAGCAACAAGAGCTGGACGTGTCAACCCATGATGCTTGCCAGGTACGCGGAGGATCCGTATAAAGGAATCAGCTCGTGGTGACCTTTCTTCCTCCGCGTACTTCTCCTGGTATCCGTTCGAACTCCGAACGGAAGGAGTGATGGTCTGTGTGAGCTTTAAAGGGCACCACAGATATGGATAGCATCATTCCCTCCGTCCGGGATTTGAATCCGGACCAGCCCCCAGTATCTACCTAGGCTGCTGGGACTATGTGCTGCATGGTTAACTCCATGGGGGCCTAGGGCACCGTCCGACGCCGTCAACTCGTGAGGGCTAGGGGTGCAGTCCTGTATGTCTTCTAGAGACATGACAGCCCATGAACACTCGTAGCACGGAAAAAAGCGATATGACTCTATCGTGTGCTTCAGGGTGTTTGATCTTTACAATGCAAACAATGCCGTGGGGACTACAGGGGCCACCATCCTTCTGCCATCAATCTGTGTAGGCTAGGGGGTAAGTTCCCGGAACTATATATCTTACTCTCGATGGTTGATAACTCTATATAGGTAGCTCTATGGATACCAACGGGTAGATAGGTTTGTTTACATTCTCACTATCAATGGTAACAAACTCGCGTGGTTTGTTTACAACAAGAAGACACCCCATACAATCGTACGAGGTGCCTTGAGGTTTTGATAGATCAGTCTTCCCTTGTCGTCTTGCCAGCGATGGGATCGAAGGGCATGGGGAGTGCTTCCGGGAAGATATGTTGGAGAATGTCTGGAGGAGGGCCGTTGAACACCGGAAGTGGTTTGTCCACAGGGATCTTGTCCTCTTTCGGACGCTTTGCGAGGAACTTCGTGATGTGTTCCGGCCTCGCAAGGATCGTGAAGACGGATGAGACGTTCTGCATGCCCATGATCCCGAGGACGAGCCCGGACAGCTTCCCATCGTCCGTATAGACTCCACTCCCAGAGGATCCAGGAAGAATGGTCACATCCGAGAGGTTCACGTCCGCGAACCCGTTCAACACCGTCACATTTCCCTTCGAGAGGATTCCTTTTGTGACGACGTGCGGAATTTTATTCGGCGATCCGATCACCCAGATGGTCTGTCCGACCCCGGGCGACTCCTCCGCAACGACGAGGGCTTTCCCGCCGATGCCCTCCACCGCGAGGAGGGCGAGATCGTACTTCCGCTCATACGCGACAAGCGTCCCGAGGAAGGACTTCCCGTCTCGACGGATGACGGTGTAGGCTCCCGGCGGATTGCCCCACGCGACATGAAAACAGGTGAGCACGGTGTCCGGGGCGACAATGATTCCACTTCCGCCGTGTTCAAGGAAATTCCGCGCAAACTCATAGCGTACCGTGAGGAGCACGGACGCGTTGCGTGCCGTGCTCAACAGGGCGATCTCCCTGTCGCCGTCGTCGGCACGGGCACTGATGGTGATAAGGAGCACGATGCCACTCATGGCTCCAAGAATCCACGACCGCATGGCTCACCTCCGCTTGAGTTTTTCCATCGCCAGAAGCCATCGACCGCGTACGCCGCTGCGCCGAGCGCCGCGAGGAGCGATGCAATCTGGTCGTTTGGGTTTGGAGTGCTTGTTCCGCTTATCCCGAGGGCGCAACCGACCAGTCCGAACAAGCACTGTACGAAGAACGCGCATCGCTGTCTCCTCAGTGAAGCCATCGCTGCACCATCTCCGTGTAGCGGTGCGCCAGCGGCTTCACCTGTTCAAGCTCCAGGTAGTTGGCATCGATGCGCTCCCGGAGCACCTGCGCAATCGAGGGCTCAGCCAGCGCGAGCTGGGCAAGCAGGTAGTTCGTTTCTACGGTCATGAGGCGGACATAGGTCCGCAGCGTTTCTTCCGTCAGGATGTAGGTCGGTGTCTTTCCATTGTATTTGTCCACAGCTTTCCCTCCTTTCTCCTTGTCAATGGACACCCACGTTTGTAGTATCCCTCTAGACCCTTCCCCCTGCAACCATGTCGCCGACCATTCTCTGTCTCGCTCTCCTGGCGCTCGGGTCCCTTGTAAGCGCCACAGCCCTTCTCTTCCTCTCCTTTGTTGCATGGCGTATGTACCGTTGCATGAAGCGCTGGTAGCGCCTCGTCACTTGCACCTTGACGCACTCCTCTGCGCGGCAGAAGCCGGATCACCCCTCATTGGGTCGTTCCTCTGCCGTGGAACACTTGAGCATGGTCCATGTTCCGAACATTGTGGTCAGCTCTTCTTCTCCACGCCACACGAACTTGGAGCCTTCCTCCAGACCTCCGCCCGAGGGACCTACGGCATCACCGCCGGGGCGCACGGTGTCATCCTCAACTCCCTCCAGTAATTACACGCTATGCCTCAGAAAGTCTTTGATCTCACGGATGACCTCCGTATCCTTTACGACGGGACGTGCTGGACGCTCCAGACGAAGCGCACACGAAGGCATATCGGAACGGAGGAGGAATACCAGTCTTGGGTGGACAAGGGCTACTACGGGCATCTCCAGGAAGCTGCGGACCATCTCCTCGAAGAAGGCGCAACGCCTGCTGAGCAGACGGATATTCAGCGCCTCATCGATGCGCTGCAACGCGGAACGAAAGCGCTTATCATTGGGCTGAATACCATCGAGGCCCAATGCGTCGAAACCCCGAAGAAAATTCGGACCTTGTAGTCTGGGATCGCAAGTGCCTCTACTGTGGAAGAACCATCGGCCAGACGCCGCTTGAATCGGAGCAGCTTCTGGGCGTATGTCCTGCATGCAAGGAGATCCTCCGTGAGGCGAACGCGAGTAAAGATCGACAGAAAGAACTCGATCGGGAATTCCTGCGGTCGATTGGCGTCCTCCCTTGACACTCTACGGTTCGCGGAGTATACACCAACCAGTAATCCTCCTATCCATGCAAACCTTCCCTGTCCTCGCAAGCAGAACCTTCATGGATCTCTCCGAGATTGACGCGTTTGATACGGAGTACCGTGGAACGTCGATCCATGTTGCAACGCAGCTTTCGTACATTGACGAAGTAGATCGTCAAGGGCATCGAGAACGTGTGACGGAAGTCTTCCGTACCTATTTCCCGGTTAGTTTCCCGACGCCGAAGAATATCCTTGCGACGGCACTCTACGCTCTTGCGTTCGAGAGTGAAGCGGATGGTGAAACGAAGACGCTCCGCGCTCTTCGAGCCTCCTTTGCGCGCAGCAAGGACCTCTTTGAGGAGTATCAAGAAGCAGCACAGGAACTCTCAGAAGCATTCTGCAGGATGGACGCTCCACGTCGGACGCTCACGTGGGAGGCGGTCGCAACACCCCACGCAGCGAAGGTCTTTCTCCACCTTCTCGGGGCCGTTGGAATCCTTGCACTTGATATTACCGATCACCTCACTGCCCCATGCACACCCACGAGCAGTTCACCCTCCTCTTCGACCGTGCGGTCGCGCTCCTTGGTGTTGCCCACTACGAACGGGACATCACGTTCGTCTCCAAGAAAATCGACGAGGACGGGCTCCTCGCCGTCAGCCAAGGGCACAACGGGCAAGACCCCAGGAGCATCCTCCTTGAAGTCTCTGACGAATGCCTCGCCCAGGACACGCAGGAAGTCTGGGCAGATATCCTCCACGAACTCGTCCACGTCCTCCTCTGGCCGATCACGAACGCGACGTTCCCCAACGACCAGTTCTCCGACTACCAACGGAGGCTAATTGGTTCCTTCATCCATAACGCCGATGAGGAATGCGCCTACCGCTTTGAGCGCATCCTCGCACTCCATCTCCCATGTCCGACCCTCCCATCCTTACCTTCACGATCGCCGGGACCATCCCGTCGAAAAAGAACAACGAGCGCATCTTCCAGAATCGGAAGACCGGCAAGCGCATCATTGCAAAGTCCAAAGCGTGGGTGACGTTTCTTCCCACCGCGAAGGTATCCATCCAACAGCAGCTCATCCATCAGTGCGAGGATGTGTATTGGGAACACGCAGGATGCAAGCTCGGCCTCGACATCATTGTCTGCCGGGTGAGTAAGGGGATCTTCGACATTGACAATCAACTTTCGTCGATTTGTGATCTCCTCCAGGACGCTGGCGTTATGAAGAACGATGTACTCGTCGAACGTGTCGAGATTCTGAAGCAACCGGGCTTCGACGAGAACGCCGCAAGTATCGCTGTCATCTGCCGTGACCACAACAATGACTAAACCAGTGCAACCAACATCTTCATGACCTTCCAGCAACACACCACGTACGAACAATCCCTGAAGCTCAAGGAGCTTGGGATGGAGCAGTCCATTATGGGCAAATGTTACATTGTGTCGGAAGCGCCGTGCCGGAATTTGAGTTTGTTCGATCACAGTGGTTCCATGACTCTAGGGTGTGCCCGCGCCTTCACCCGCCAGGAGCTTGAAGACTATCTGATGGAGCGACACGAGCTGATAGTGATGTCGTGGAAGGATGGCGACTCGACGGCCTACCTTGACCCGCAGGTGTCAAACGGCTGCATCGAAGATTCGCTGGCGTTCGCGCACGGCGAGACACGCTTCGACGCTGTGTTGAAGGCCACCATGTGGATGCTCGAACAGGAACGTAACCAAAAGACCGATGATTAAGAAGGTAAGTAAACCGAATGGGTATGAACAGCTCACTCCCTGTGATCGCGATCTTTATGACAGTTACCCGCACAAAGGCGATTGTCGGCTGATGACTGGCTCAGCGACGTGCTGCACCTGTTACCCCGTTCAGTCGTTCACTTTCAAACCACCCGCACACAAGCATTGTGGTTGCTACACAGAGACGAAACTATGCTGCAAGTGCAGTGCGCTCAATGTTTCCGAGAACCGTCGCATTTTCCGAACCAAAGCCCATGCCTGATTTCACACCACAGCCACCTTTTGAGAGGCTCATGATGACGCCTGAGCCGTCCCTTGCTGGGATCATTGCGATTGCGAAGAATCAATGGAGTCAACAGAAGCCTGTCGGTGGCCATTTCATCAGCAAGACGGACTTTGGATTCATGTGCGCGTACATTACGCAGTTACAGGAACAGATCGCCGCGAAGGACCATGAGATCGCAGAGCTTCAGAAGGATGTCGCAGACACGACCGAGAAGTTCGGCGCTGTATGTGATGATCTTGACCGCTATAAGCAGGCGCTCGAAGGAGTATACGCGCTCACGGGAGAAGGTCTTGGCGACCAGAATGTTTCGAAGATCGCAATGCGCGCCCTCCGTCAACAATCACCACAATCATGACTACCCATCACTTCTGCCCTCCCTGTGGAGCGCATCACCAGAAAGCGGACCAGACAACAACGCGGTGTGTTTCGACGGGCTGCTGCGCTCCACGAACCATCACGAACGGTGATAAGTCTTTTTCGGCACTCATGGCGGCAGGCGCACAGCTCCCAACGCCGGAAGAGTGGTTAATCCTTCTTCTCCAGACATGTACGGATAAAGATACGAGTCAATACATCTCGCGGAACACCTGGGAATTGGTAGGTGCTAGTAATCCCTCGCTCGCTGCGTACGCGAGCTCGGACTCCGATGGCGCGGGCTTGTACTGGGATGATCCATCGGACTCGAATGCGAATAGTCGTGCTCGCTCCGTGCTTCGCGGCACACCTGGGAAAGGCTTGGATTTGGATACGTTCGGGCTACAGAAGATCGTGTTTCAATATCCCCAAGCGACGCTCTGTCCATCGGAACCCATCACGACGTGGCTTATTCGTCACTTCCTCGATCGGGGTGGGAAGGTTTACGATGCGAAGTATCGTTCGGGCAAATGGGGAGAGCTGCGCTGGCCAGCGGACGGGGACATCGCAGCGGTCTGGAACGCGCACGGAGGAGACATCAAGGGGGTGTACGATGCTCTTCCCGAGCAACCAACCATCGGAGATCGTCTCGGGAAGACGGCCACGTTCTGGACACAGATCGCGCAAGAACTAGAGAAGGGTGCGCCTGTGCTTTGCTCACCTTCCGCCCCACCAAGTAACCACCACCCGCATGAAGATACAGAGTGAACTTCACTCACTACTTACTGACCCAACACCTAAGCGTGAAGTCCGTAGACTCAAGAGCAAGAGAGGGTGTGTGTACTGTCGAAGAACGAAGCTCGGTTTGTGCATTCGTCACAGAAGGCCTTCTGCCGTTCGTAAGATTTGGGAGCAAGAGGGCCTTTACTTGATTCCAACAGTGATGGCGGGCATCTTCTCCAGGAGTAACGATGATTGAACGCCAGCGCCAGCTCATCATTGAGCGAGACTCCTTCCTTTGTGTTCGCTGTCACGGAACATGTGGCAACTGCAACCTCCTTCCTTCTATAGAACCATACTTCCAGGAAGAGAAGTTCCGCCATCCACTCGGAAGGCTCCAGGTGAATCACAAGGATGGGCGATCTCCAAAGGGGCCGCTGGCATGTGAGCGGTGGGATCAGCTGGAAACACTATGTCCCTGTTGCCATAGGAAAGGCCGCCGGGCAAGTGGCGAAGGATCGGAAAACCTGCACAGCGTCGGTCAAGAACCACCGGAGTACGCAGGACTTCTCGTGCTATCACAAGAGGACTGGGAGAGACGGATGAAGAGCAATCGCGCGAGAAGGAAACGCGCCAGAGCCCAGCAGAAGGAGTGGGCTACAGAGCACCCACGACGGACGTAGCGTGAGGAGAGTTCGTTGAGATGGAGGATGGATCAGCTTACCTCATCCTGGACGCTCCTAGGAAAGCGTAGAGGCCCATGTTTCGTTCCTGAATACACCGAAGACACAAAAAGAGGGGAGCATTTGCTCCCCTCTTTGCTATGTCCGATTACCCACCCCTCCCATAGTGGTAGATCCACAGGACGATGAGTGAGACGATGGCGACCATCGCGATGTAGATACGTGCTTCTTGCATACAATCTAGATGTTAAGTGCTTCACGCGTATCCTCAATCACTTCGGACGCTTCGGATTCAAGCGCTGTGATTTCTTCTCTTTGAATCGTTTCGTACTCGAGGGCCGTGGCTCCGCGCGACGCATCCTGCACTGCATCAGCAGCGAGGCGGAATGTTGTTGCGCTGATTGCTGGCGCGTCCTCTCGCTCCACGGCATGAGGAATGATGGAGATTTCGCGAACGGTCAAGGAATGATGCATAGCCGTGTTGGTTTAGTGGATAGAACCTGTCACAAGCCCCGCAACCATCACGAGGGCTGATCCATAGATAAGGAGCAAGATGAGGGCCTTCATGTCATGAGTTTTTGGAATGCTTCGAAGAAGGTGAGCGTGTACGGTATCGGAAGACGCTCACGGATAAACTCTTCCACAACAGCCCACTGAACCTCCTCGAGTGTCCATGGAGATTCCCAGAGATCCTTCTTTTTCCCAGATAATGGAGAGGTCGCGTAGTAGAGATTTGCGAGTATAAGCGCAGCGCACTCCTTCTCCCCTCTGAGCATGAAGCGTTGGTACTCCATGAGGTATTCTCGCGATTCCTGGTTTCCAGGAGCAAGGATAATCTGGAGGGGAGAGATCGAACTTGGCTCGAACGGAATCCAACGCACTCCAGTGTTCATCGGTGTTGGTGTTAGGAAGTAAGGGATGGATAGTGCCCGTACTTTCAAGGTTCTCCAGGGGATCTGTAACGATTATAACAAGGATATAAATCTTGTCAAGTGTCAATCAGTAGAATCTCTCCCGCTCCGCGTAAAGAAAAAGAATTTGTTTCAGCTTCCAGCATCACAAGGGGAATAGGGGGAATAAGGACCATCTTCTTGAACGAGGTACACACGGACCGCGGGATGGTTCGTAGCGCTCTTTGTATGCAGACCTTATATGGTCTATAAGGTACGCAGTGGATCTTGCAACCACGGGAGTTCTCGGAGCGATGAACACCAACGTTCCGAGCTCTTCCTGGATGACACCGCTAGAACCGTTTGGTTGGTTAGACCGTAGAGCGCGCGATCCTCTCTGGATGTTCTTCAGTTCGCGGTGTGCTCTACGGTGGGCAAGTGCTGCGCTTAGCACTCTCCTCCTTCGACTGCTAACGCCTGCACATCCCAACCCATGCAGCACCTCATTCTGAGGGATAGGTGCGTACAATGTTTATTGTGCATACCTAGGAATGGCGAGCATATGCCATTGTGGACTGTGAGGCCATGCTAATAGGCCATGCACTACAACGTGTAGTGGTGGGGGATGTGGCACCCCCTATGGCACCCCTACGCGCGGGTGCATGCACTATATGTATGGGGCCCCACCTCCTATTTTTCCAAAAATTCCAACTTTCCAACCGTAGAGTGACCTCCAGAAGCCATATCTTAAACTCATGGTTTTCCATGAGGTTAACCTTCAAACGCCTGTAGTTGCGTATTACACCATGATTCCAGTTGGCAGCGAAAACCACGATGGCTTCCAGCTATGCGTAGAGTGGGTATGGTTGGTCTTGACTTTGATAAATCCATCGTCTACACTCCACGGTGATGCCAGAACGATTGGACCATCGCGATCTCCTGGAGCCCGCTCCCGAGGAGACGGAGCAGGAAGCGCTCTCGCGCCAACTGCGCATCCAGAACTCCGTCTACTACGCCGTCCATAAGGAGGACATTGATCGAATCGCTGCAGATCGAAGGCGAGAGTTGGAACAGTCCGGCATCCTCCAGGACGAGGATGTAATCTCCATTCCCTACGGAGAATGACTAGCGCACGAACGGCCCCGAAGAGTCCGAAGGAGTTTGCTCGGCACATCGTTTCTGTGGTCCTTCGAGACCACTGTGGCCTCACCCAATGCACGCTCGAAACGGAGGAGCTCCTGGAGAGGATCCTGGAGCGGGCAATGGGGAGCATGATGGAAGAACGCGGGATGCTCAAGCATCTCAATGCGATCTGCCTCAAATACGGAATTGCTCCAGGATCACCCATCCTCACGAACGACGCAGAACGGGCGATGGAGCAGGTAGTCGCCCAGCGTGATCGATATCGAACGGCGCTCGAAGCGGCGGACGCGATCTACACCCATGCGGGCCCCCAGGATCCTCTTACGGCGTTCCACATGGCGAGGCTTGCTTATAAGGCGCTCTATCCCGATCCCTGCATCACACAAACGCCGAAGCAATGACCCTCCTCTATCTCTCCGGTCCCTATCGAGCGCCCACGATCAATGGGATCTACGAGAATATCCAGCGGGCACGCGTCCTCGCCGTGGAGCTCTGGAAGGCAGGGTATGCGGTGCTGTGTCCCCATCTCAATACGGCGTTCATGGATGGGGATGTTCCGATTGAGGCTATCCCTGATGGTGACTACGAGATGGTGCGACGCTGTGACGCGGTCGTGATGCTGCCGGGATGGCAAACATCCGTCGGGGCAACGCAGGAGCGCCTCATTGCGATCGGAAATGGGACGCCCGTGTACGAAATCAGCCTCGCGACGTTCGACGACGTCCTCCGACAGATCGAAGAGGGGAGCTGATTCAGCTCCCCTCTGTCGTAATGCGCCGCAAGTGCCTCTTGAGGGCGATAAGGTCGACCCCCGCAGCGGCGCAATGAAAGAGCACCCACCAGTCAACCTTCCCCGCCTTTCGGTAGTTGTAGTACGCGGCGAGGAGATGGCCGGTGGCGAGGCCTCCGTGTACGAGCAGCGCCAACTCTTCGATAAGCCGCATGGGACACCTCCTACGCGCAGGGCTTCATGAGCGCCTGGCGATCGGTGGAAAACAGGACCGCGTATTCTTTACACTTGCGCTCGGGACTCTTGCGCCACTTCGCGTACGCCACGAGTGGCGGGATGTCGCACTCCTCGGGGAATCGGAGCTCGAGACGCAGGACCCCCTTGCCGATGGGGACGACAAACATGGGATTGCTGCGGTGGCCAAAGGCGTAGAATCCCGGCCCCTTCGCCGGGAGCGCTGCCCACAGGAACGAAGCGTCCCCGGTGTGCGCTGCCAGACAGGTGATCAATCGACCGTCTGCCCGACAAGTGAAGCTCGGTGGTTCGCCGAAGGCCGGGAGGGTCAGGAGCAGCAGGAGCATGGTCAGGATCGGTGCCACCCGAACCGTACGGGCAGGCGTTCGCAGCGCGTAGCATGCACTGTGGAACCACTTCCCTGTTGCGTCATCGGGGATCGGATGATCTGCGACGAGCACCTCGCGCCGACAGACGGGACACGGGCCGAGGGATGTTCCGAGAATTGCGGGTTGGGACATAGATCCTCCTGGAGAGCTTCTGGAATACAGCGTTGATGAATGGCCGTCCGAAGTGTCGAGCAATCGCCCGAACAATCCGTTCCGCCGTGACGTCTGCCCGGTCTCCACAGAGGAGCCAGTACTCACGTGGGAGCATGTTCGAGAAGACCTCGTGGAGCGCAGCATGCAGCCGCCGATCGATAACCACGAGATTCTCGGGCGTGCTCGCTCCACCACGGCTCTGAGGAATGATGTGGTGATGGTTGAGCCTCTTCCCTTTCAAGGTGCACCTCCTTCCTCCAGAGTATCTCCCAATTCCTCCTAAAATGGAACACGCCGCGCGCGCTTTGCACGGGCGATGGTGCCATCCCGTGCCGGAGGATCTCAGAGCATCCCACGCGCGATACCGGCCTTGTTCTCCGCTGGTAGGTGGACACCCAGGCATCCAGCGGTGCGTGTTCCGCCAACAAGTGTACGGAGTTTTCCGAAAAAAACATACACTTCTGCTCTTGACATGTTCCGTAGAGTGGGTACACTCCAGGTGATGAAGGAAGTCCTCACCACCTACCAGTTCACCCGGGGCATCACGAAGGCGCTCCAACGTGCTCGAGACGGCTCCACCGTCGTGGTTACCTGTGAGGGGAAGGCCCCCGTCACCCTACATGCGTACACCGGCGATGCATGCACGATTGGTTCCAGCGCCCCCTGTCTGCTCTGTGCTGAGCCATTCTCCCACGAAGTCCTGACACCCCAAGGAACCATGCATCTGTGTACGACACACTACCAAAAGGCACAAGTCCTCTCCTATGACCATTCTCTGTCCCCTCAATAGCGACCACATTCTCGAGTTCCTTCGGGATGACCGAGGATCTCGGCTCCAGTGTCCCGAGTATCCGCAGTGCCCCTACCTCCTCACCCTGCATGTCGTCCATGACTACCACTCCGACTTCGTTCCCGATCGTTCCCCTTGGAACGAAGGTTATCCTCCAACCAACGCTGGAACAGAAGACGGCGTCGGGGCTCGCCATTGAGGGAGAGCTCGAACCGCTCGTTGCGCGTGGGACCATCGTTTCGGGCGTGATTGACAGCTGCCCAAGTTGCAAGACCATCTACAGCCCTGCCTACGGTCCAGGAACGCGCGTTCTCTACAAGAAACACGCTGGGGACCTTATCACCGTCAACGCTGCATCCTACCTCATTTGTGATACCAGCTCCATCCTCGCCATCGACTTTGAACTTCCGCGCGACGCCAAAGACGCTCCTGCTGCGGAAGCTGTATAGTGAAGAAACGCGCGCGCTCGGTCGTGGAGAGGTTCTTGATTCACTGGATCCGCGCTTTCCTATTGGGACCGTGGTGTTCTATCTCAGGCCTTGCTCACTCCGACTGACGCCGCTGCAGAATTGCTACGCCGTGTGGGCGCTTGATGTATCGATTGCCGCCACTGATCGTCGCCCCATCGAGAAACGTGAAGGACACGCATGCGCCGTTGGCATGGAAATGCCAGGGGGAGATCCGTCGACCTGCATCTCTTGTGTCCTCAAACTCGATCTCTCGCGCAGGGAACTCTTCATCCCGTCACGGGATCTTGGGGGCTACCAGGCGCGGCGCACGCGCAGGCGCTCAAAGGGGAATCTTCCCAAGCAGTTCCTGAACGCGCTTCATACGAGGAAGATTTCTCCCGTCGAGGCACGGGACATCTACGGCATCGAGATTGAGGAGGATCCCCTGAAACGCGCACAGGGCAAGCGCTGGGGATGATACACTCTTCCATGAACAGTACCCACCACCCTCTATGCCCCACACCGGAGACTACGGAATGTCCAAGACCATGATGCCAGCGCGAAAGAAACTCGCCCATGTGATGTCGGAGAAGATGCAGAAGTCCCAGGAGAAGAAGCTCGGGAAAGGGAAGAAGATCTTTGAACAGAACCCCGAAGCCTATCCATCGATGGTGGTGCAGATTCTCTTCCCCAAGAAGCGTGCACGGTAAGCCGATGTCCCCAGCGCGGAAGCAGCAGGCGTCGCAGATTGCCACGGCTGTTGCTGATGGATCGTCGTTCGCTGCGGCCGTCCGGGATGCGGGTGTTCCGATGTCGACCGCCCAGCAGTGGCAGAAACGCAATCTCGGGGGATTCCGCGATCTGGTCCTCGAGAAACTCGAGGAGAAGGGCGTCACGCCTGATCGAGTCGCCGGGAAACTCGCCGAGGGGCTCGATGCGGTGATGCCCATGCGCGGCGGTGGGGAAGCGACCGATTATCGGACGCGGTTGCAGTACATCAACACCCTTTCTGCTATAGTGCCCCTGAACGCTCCCAAAGAGGTCCAACATGAGCACTCGTACACCCAGGTCCTTGCCATCCTCGGCGTCACTCCTGGAGGATCCAGCAGTGCGCTACGCGATGAAACAGACTCTCCAGGACTATCCGACGTACGCCTGGAAGTGCTTGAAGATTCGGACGAAGGAGGGCGAGGGACTGGAGCGCTTGAAGCTGAATACGATCCAGCAGAAGGTGGAGGCCAAGGCACGGGAGCAGCTCGCGCGAACGGGGCGGGTGCGTCTGATTATCCTCAAGGCGCGTCGCATGGGGATCACGACGTACATCCAGGGAAAGTTCTTCCACAGCGCCGCAACAAAGCCAGGGATGACGGCCCTGACGGTGACGCACGTTCGGGACGCGACGCAAAAGATCTTCCAGATGAATCGGCTGTTTTACGAGCAGTTGCCGCAGCTCTTCCAGCCCGCAACAAAATATAGTACCAAACTCGAGCTCGTCTTCAAAGATCCTCTGAACTGCTCCCTGTACGTCGATACGGCGGGGGAGTCCACGGCGCGTGGTGGAACCGTGAACTACTGCCACTTCTGCCTTGGAGAGAATACGCCCGTCGTTGATGGTATGACTGGGAGATTGCGAAAAATAGGGTCACTTGTTCCTGGTGATGTTGTGCGTACACACACAGGTGACGTCGCAGCCGTGTCCTTTGTGAGTCGTCAAGAGAAGCAAGGCTTCGATGTTGGAGTTGATGGGATGTCTGGCATCCCACTCCATGCAACGGCGGAACACCGTTTTTATACGCGCGACGGCTTCCGTGAGCTTCGCGAACTTTGTGTCGGTGACGAGGTTGGATTCCCAATTTTTAAGATTACTTCCAGCAAACACTCCATTCCGTTCCAATGTGCTCGAACGCCGAGATCACAAACAGGAGGAAAACACGAGACTGGGCCTCTCTCGCTCGTTCCGGATTACGCTCTTGGGCGTATTATTGGACTCTATCTTGCAGAAGGAAGTATCAAGCGACAATACAGAATTCCGAATGAGCCATGCGCTGTAACGTTCACTGTGCATGAAAGAGAGGTTGCTAGGACGCTCGCATGGCTCGAACCGCTCAGCACCCTCTACGTTTCTGTCGCAGCACGCGCAGTAAAAGATTCTCGTACCGCGCATGTGACAGTATATGGACGGTCGTTTGCGACATTCCTTCTCAACCATTGTGGCGCAAAGGACGATAAGCGCCTTCCGTTATGGTGGGGCAAGTACGGGAAAGAAGTCGCCCGCGGGATCATCCACGGATATCTCTCTGGAGACGGTCACTTCAAACCTCAACGCGACCGGATGATTGCAGCGACGAGCATCCGGTCTTCACTCTCCATTGGTATTCGTGATGCGCTCGCCTCGCTCGGATATGGCTGGGCGACGCTGCACTATAAACCAGCTGGAATCCGTTGTGGCCGGAACGAGCGAGAGGCGTGGACGCTCATTTTGTGCGGAAGTGGCGTTGACGTGCTCTCTGATGAATGTGGTAAGCCACACCCTCGGCGAAAGATCGCTGGAAAACAACGCCGATCAGTAGAGAATGGGTATGTCTGGAATAAGATCACACGCATCGCACCTCTTGGTATTATGCCAGTCGTTGATATTACAGTAGACCACGACGACCATTCCTACTGCCTTCCACACGCGGCTACACACAACTCTGAGGTCGCGTATTGGAAAGAAGCGGAGCGCTCGTTCCTCTCCTCGATGCAGGCGGCATCCCATGCCAAGGAGATCTACATCGAATCAACCGCGAATGGGAACACGGGCTACTTCCAAGAACTCTACTGGAAGGCGAAGCAGGGGGTTGGAGACTTTGAGGCGCTCTTCCTCGCATGGTTCGAAATGGAAGAGTACCAGCTCCCACCCCCCAAGGATTTCGTCCCATCCGCGCGGGAGATGCGCCTGGTGGAGAAATACCATCTCTCTGACGCGCAGCTCATGTGGCGCAGATGGGCCATTGAGAACCTCTGCCAGGGAGACGAAGACCTCTTCCATCAGGAATATCCTTCGAACGACGAGGAGGCCTTTCTCCTCTCGGGGCGCCAGGCAATCCCCAAGGGTGACATGGAGAAGCTCGATCATGGCGTCCAAAAGCCGCTCGTCAAGGGCATCATGGAGTGGATGGCAGAGGAGGGGAAACAGGCGACAGCAGAGTTCAAACCCATGCCGAAGGGATGGATTGGTCTCTGGGAACCTCCGCAGGCGACGCGGCACTACATTGTCGCCGCAGACGTTGGAGGGGTCACGGAAGGAACCGACTACCATGCAGCAGCGATTGTTGACCATGAAACCGGGGCTCTGTGCGCCCAGCTGTATGGCCATATGGATATTGATGTCTACGCGGAGCAGCTCGATCTCCTCGGGCGGTATTACAACCTTGCCCTCCTCTCGGTGGAACGGAACTCTGGCCCGATGAACTACGGTCCTGCCGTGGCGAAAAAGCTTACGGAGTACCATGAGTACCCGAACCTCTACCATGAGCAGACGTATGACACCGAACTCCAACGCTACACGGTGCGCGTCGGATGGAACACGAATGCGAGGACACGCCCCATGATTATTGAGAAGGTGCAAAGTCTCTGCCGCGACTGCTCCCCGAAGGACGGGGTCTTCCGTTCTCAGGAGTTGATGGCAGAGTTACGCACGCTCGTCTACAATGAACGTGGACGTATTGAAGCGGCAGAAGGAGCGCACGACGACTGTATTATGGCCTTCGGACAGGCGCACGTCCTCCGGGAGCAGGTCCCCGCCGCAACGATCAATACGGAAGTGTACCAAGTCCCTATCACGTTCTAACACATGGATCCAGAGGAAGTGCAGGTTGAATCTCCCGCCGCTCCGGTTGTAGAGTACTCCGATGTGGTGGAGAAATTTACGCCCACACCAGAAGAGAAGAAGGCATGGGAAACGTTTGAGAAACGGTACCGCGAAATGCGCGCGCTCGCCGATCTCTTCCGTCGGAAGTTTGATAAGAACTATCGCTACTACCGAGGATGGCAGTATCCGAAGTTCGGGGAGGCCGAGCTCTGGAGATCCAGCGTCTTTGTGCCGATCATCTTCCCGCGCGTGCAGCACTATCAGGCGCGCATGAACGATCGCCTCCCGGACATCATTGTGACACCCAGGACTCCCGACGCTGTAGATAAGGCAGAGCGGGTCCGTGCCGCCCTCGACTATCTCGTGGATGTCTCGGGTGCAAAAGAAGCATTCTCCTACGCAAAACAACAAGGCCTCACCTTTGGAACAGGTGCCGTTGGGGTCTTCCTGTCTGATGAGACGAAGCTTGTCCGCGATGTTGTGGATCCTGGATCCATGGCACTTCGCCCACGAGAAGTCCCCGTCCACAAGGAGGCCCTGCGGGTTCAGCGACTCGATATCTATGATGTCTTCCTGGATCCTGCTGCGAGCTGTGTTGAGGATGCCCAGGATTGTGTTATTCGCGTCCTCCTGCCGACCAAGGAGGTGCGGCGGCGCTACTACAGTAAGGGCAGTTCCTATGGGAAATACATTGCAACCGGTCTGGGCGATGTCTCCGACAGCCGCGATGGACGCATGGAGACCACGGCGGCACTCGCCGAGCAAGGTTCGTCGCCTCCGGTATTCCTCCAGGGAGGTGCGATTAAGCGCTTCAACTACACCGGTAACTCCGTCCTCCCGAAAACGGATATGGTGGAGCTTCGCTACTACTTCAATATCAAGGAGGATACCTATCAGGTTTGGTGCGGTGAGGTACCACTTCTTCCTCCGGATACCCCCAATCCGTACGATCACAAGCAGATTCCTGTAGCAATTTGGCGGGATATCAAGCTCCCCGGAGAGCTCTACGGCCTTGGTGAACCAGATGTCCTCGAGCCATTCCAGGACATGCTCAATGAGATCCGCAACAGCCGCCTCGATCAAGTTCGGCTCTCGACCTTCAAGTCGATCTTCCTTGGGCCCGGAGCGGGGATTAAGAAGGAGGATATGGCCGTTGGACCGCTCAAGGTGATCCCCACACGCGATGCGAGCCAGGTGAAATTCATGGATGTTCCGCCAGTGGGCGGAGAGATCTACCGCGAAGAGGAGTTGATTCGTACCGATGCGGAGATTGCGTCGGGAATGTCGGACATCAATAACGCTGCGGAACAGCGTGCAACGGACACCGCAACAGGACTCAATATCCAGGTCCAGTCCGCCGAAGAGCGCCTCAATGAGAAGATGCGCAACTTCGAGGATGAAATGTTTAAGCGCGTCATTGGGCTCCTCCGGGAGAATATGGTCCAGTTCTGGGACGATCAGAAGATCATCGCCGTGACGGGCGAGGACGGATCGATCCACGAAGAAGTGGTGACGAAGGACGATCTGGTATCGGATGTTGCACTCGACGTTGCGCCCGCCTCAGGGCTTCCGCCGAATAAGCTGGCAATCCGCGAACAGTTCCTCAAGTTCTTCAATCTCGTTGCGCCGCTTCCGAATGTGGTAAATGATGAACTCCTCCGCATGCTCGCGGAACAGTTTGAGATCAAGAATGTGGACGATATCCTCGTTTCGATTCGCCAAGTGAAGCAGCTGAAGCACGCAGAGGCTGAGAATGAATCGATGCTCCGTGGCAACCCAGCAGCGGTCAAAGAGATCTACCTCCAAGACCACAAGCTCCATCTCTCCAAGCACCTCGAGGTCGTTAATACCACCGAGTTCGCCTCGCTCCCGCCAGAGATGCAGCGCCTCTTCCTGGAGCACATTCAGGAACACCAGGCATCCATTCCCGCTGCGCCCGACACGACCCCGAACGCCGTACCAGGGGAGAGTCCATCCTCGGAGCTCGTCGCACCAAGTCAATCTGTCCCATCGCCTGCCAATGTGACCCCGGTCAACCCCGTGGTCAACCCTGGCGCAGACAGCTTTGGTGGGTAATGATACACTACTTCTAGATTCCCTCAACGACCATGGCAGTAAACCCCATTGCACCCATTAACGTCCCGACCGTCAAGTATGACGCGGACGAGGCCATCAAGGCTGTCCTCCGTGATACTGGGAGTCAGGATTATGCTCTGAACGTTCAGCTGGACGCAGGCGCACTGTCCGTTGGCGCCGTGAAGCTGGAGGACGGATCAACGACGACCAAGGGGACGATCAACGCCGCAAATACCGCGCGCACGACCGCGACCACGACTGTTGTCACGCAGCCGATTGATGCAGCTGGTGCCGTTCTCGGGCGCACTGCTGCGAACACCGCGCGCACGACAGGAACCCTTGTTGATCCGGCACAGATCATCGATGCGTCAGGTAATGTCCTCCCAGCGCTCTCTGGAGGTGGCGTAGAAGCAGGATCGCTTCGTGTCACCCTCGCGAACGATTCCACCGGACTCATTTCCGTTGACGACAATGCTGGCTCGCTTACGGTTGATAACGCGGCGCTTTCGGTCGTCGGAGGAGGCGTTGAAGCGACAGCCCTACGTGTCACGCTTGCAAACGACTCGACGGGACTTGTCTCGGTCGATGATAATAGCGGATCGCTGACGGTTGATAATGCCGCACTCTCGGTTGTTGGTGGCGGCGTGGAGGCCACCGCACTTCGTGTCACCCTCGCGAACGATTCCACAGGCCTTGTCTCTGTGGACGATAACGCGGGCTCCCTCACCGTCGATAATGCGGCCCTTAGCGTTGTTGGTGGAGGTGTAGAAGCAACGGCGCTTCGCGTGACCATTGCCTCTGACTCAACTGGTGTCCTCTCCATTGATGACAATGCCGGATCGTTGACCGTTGATGGGACGATCACAGCCGTTGGATCAGCAGCTGACGGAGCCGCAGTTTCTGGGAATCCTGTCCTCATTGCTGGGCAGGATGGCACCAATGCACAATCCATCAAGACAGATACAACGGGACGCCAGGAAGTCATCGGTGCGGCAGCAGACGGCGCAGCAGTAGCAGGGAACCCCGTACTTATTGCTGGACAGGATGGAACGAATGCACAGAGTCTCAAGACGGACACGACTGGGCGACAAGAAGTGATTGGCGGTGCAGCGAATGGTGCAGCACTCGCAGGAAATCCGCTTCCCATAGCTGGCACGGACAACACGAACGCGGTGATTCCCTATGTGAAAGCGGCAAATGCAGCGACAGCAGCAACCGACACTGCGCTCGCCGTGCAAATTCGAAACTCGTCAGGGGCAGTTGTGAGCACCTTCGGAGGAACGGAGGCAACCGCCGGAAGCGCGCACGCGAGCACTGGTCCTCAGATCATGGGGAGTGATGGGACGAATGCGCGGAGAATCGCATCAATACTCCTCGATTCAAACAACCTCCCAGCAGCAACGGATTACGGCATGGCGGCGCTGAGTGCCCCAGTTGTGCTCAGGGCTACTGGGGGTATTGGGCTCCAGTCGTGTGCGACCGGAGGAGCGTTTGAGACGGATGCTATGACCCTCGCAGGGTCGAACTCTGTCATGTACGGGATCCTTGACTACGGC
>ERZ1292644.187-Hain-H14-01um-R2-187-length-44259-cov-9_pt1 | contig 42938 bp, 58 predicted proteins | sample MGYA00564402_ERZ1292644 | MGnify/ENA primary metagenome ERZ1292644 (study PRJEB36523, sample SAMEA6512644) | groundwater metagenome | collected 2019-01-09 | study: AquaDiva: Metagenomics assemblies of 32 groundwater samples
GGCGGCGGCGGCGGCGGCGGAGGCGGCACGGGCAGCGGCGTGGGCGGCGGAGGCGGCGGCGGCGGCGTGGGCGGCGGCGGAGGCGGCGTGGGCGGCGGGCAACAAAGAGAGAATGCAAAAGTCGATTTTGGAGTATGGACTTAAAATTTTGAGAAAAGGATGAAACTCCGCCGCACTCCATAATGTGGGATACAAAGAGCGGGGCGTTTGAGTGGATGACAAACAAAACTATGGAGAAATCAAAATGTCCGAAATCGTAGTAACACCTGAGTCTGACCTAGAAGTCCTCTTCCAAAAGCACACCAAAGAAATGAAGCCTTGCTCTTGGGCCGCTTGGGCGAAAAAGCATGCTCCGGCACAGTATAGAGAACACAAGAAAGGTTTGTGGGAAATTCCAACTATTAGGAGGATTAAGAAATGAACAATACCAAGGCGTATATAGGTGATGGAGTATATTTAGACGATGATGGTTTTGGTTTCATTTTAACAACAGAGGATGGCACAAGAGTCACCAACAAGATATATTTGGAACCGGACGTTTGGCAAACCTTAGTAGATAGCATCAAGAAGAGAGGTGAATGACTCATGTCAGACATCATCATAACACCCGACTCTGATCTTACCGCTCTCTTTGCCAAGCACGGAGGCGGAAAGACGTACATATTTGAGGATGGAGTCTATTCCTCATTTCCTATGCCTCCTAGTGATATAGGAACCGGCTTAACAATTATTAAAGCTCGCACAGATGGAAAGGCTGTGTTGCCCAATATCAGAATTGATAGACGTAGCGACATCCAGATAGAGGGCTTTATCCTTCGCCATCACACTGTGAGCATTATGAGTTCAGATCGCATCATTCTCAAGCGCTTGGGACTTAAGAACCCCTGTCCACCCAATGACCGCTACGGAGAAGCTATTAATATTTCAGATGATTCCAGTTATTGCTTAGTAGAAGACTGCTTCATCATAGGGAGCTTTGTCTATGGCGTCATTGTCCAGCGCGGGGCACATCATGTGACTTGCCGCAGGGTAGTAACCCGCTTTGATGGCAATGCCGAGCGGGAACCCAAAGCTGGGATTTGTTTCTATGGAGAGATCCCAGGGGACATTGTAGGTGCTCACGACTGTCTGGCCGAGGAATGTATCGCGGTTGATTACAACGGGGGAGAGAATTTGATTGCCGGTGTTTCCATGCCGCATGGGCCGATTTCAAATACAATCAGAAACTGCATCACGCTAAACTCTAAGTGTGCCGGCTACTACTTAACCCAACACAGCCCAGGCGGAGGCATTCTCCTAGAGGATTCGGTTGCTTGGAACGTAAGAGAAGCAGGAGCTGTTATAAGAGATGGTGACCCACAAAAGATGGTGATAGTAACAAATTTACAAACCAATCATCCCATGCCTATCGGGAACTGGTCCGAAGGCGGGACGAGACCTGAGATGTTGATAAATACTTCTTCGACTCCCTGGCTTCCTCCCATTACTTGGCCCTTTCTACAAGAGGAACGTATCCATGCCCTAGCAAGTGAGCCGGATGACTTTGAGTATCCTTTAACTAACTGGGAAGGAAAGCCTTTTAACTTAGTCAATGACACCAAACGCGGGTTTGCGGCGGATGGAATGACATTGACACGATATATCCATGAGGCGATTGGTTTACCTCTGCAAGAAGCTACGCCAGGGCCTGCTCCAACACCAGAGCCTACATTTCCTACTGTTGACGCTCAAGTGGGGCCCACTACATCCTCACCACAGCCTAAAAGGCCCCCTCTCTATGGAGTCTTAGCTTACTATGATTATGGCTTGAACCCCAGATGGAGATCGCCTGTAGAATGGTACGAGACTTTAGAGGGTGCTCAAAAGCTCGCTCAAAACTTAAGCTATCGGTATCCACAGCATTTGAGGTTTATTGTGAAGGTGCCAGGAGAATAAATGGACGTTAATAGGATACCTGTAAATATAGACTATGCGGTTTTGGAGATAGTCCCTTATGAGATACAATCCTGGACTCCCTTGCCTGATGGGAAAGGCCCTTGCACGCAAGTACATATGACAATTAATATAAGAAACTCAAAATTACCATTAGTTATCCGGTTCAAAAGCAAACAAGCCGTTAGGCATATGATAGATGCTTTAAATTTTCACATGAATGATGTGTGGCCGGCGCTTTAACAGTAATGTACTTAAGGAAAAGCAGAGAGAAGGATGCTTAGTTCTTTAGGACTCGGCACGCTCATCCTGGCGCTTCTCATAACATTAGGAACCATCTACACCACCTTGAAGGAGTGGTTTGAGCATAGGCATTACCTAAAAACAGGCGAGCCAAAAGATTACTGGGAAAGGAACTAACCGGCATGACCGATAGCTCCATGGTGATAGCTACCTACGTCCTAAAGAGCAAGGACATAAAGAAGGCAGCCCAAGCCTTAGCCATTGGGCAGAGTATAGGACATCCTACCTTAAGGACCCGGTGGGATAAGAAGGTATCAGAAAGACATCTAGCGCACGCAAAGATCAAGGGGCATGAAGTTACAGTCTCCTGGCCCTCACGGAACTTTGGCACCAAGCCAAGCTTAAACCACATGATGAGTGTCCTTATGGGCGGGCAGATGGACATTGATCTCATCAAAGGTTGTAGGCTTATTGACTTAGACCTAACTTCCCTAGAACACCTCTTTCCAAAACCACATTACGGCATGGGAGGCATTAGACGCCTGGTTAAAAAGGACAAAGGACCCTTATTAGGAGCAGTCCTAAAGCCTAAGCAAGGACTCAAACCTAATGAGATGGCTGAGATCTGTTTAGAGATGGCCCAAGCTGGGATAGACTTCATCAAAGAGGATGAGTGCTTAGCAACCGAGGCTTATGAATGTTCTTTGGAGGTTAGAGTACCCATAATTATGAAGTCACTCTCTGGAACAAACACCCTCTATACCCCCTGCATTACCTCAGACCACTACGAGGACGCCTATATGGCAAGGCTGAAGGGAGCCAAGGCTGTACACTTAAATCTCTGGGCTGGTTTAGGAACCTATCACAGACTCCGAACCTCCTTAGACCTTGCCCTATTCTTCCAAAAGTCCGGAGACAAGGTATGGACTACAGGACCCTTCAGTATAGACTACGCCGTACTGTGTAAACTCATATGGCTGGCAGGCTGTGACATTGCTCACATAGGCATGTACGGTGGATACATGTCTGAGTCAGTAGAGGTTTTGAAGAAGAGGATCAAAGCCATGGGGACCACACTACCCAGCTTCTCCTGTGGCATGACGCCCAAGGCTGCCCGGAAGATCGTAGACATCTTTGGTCCTGATGTCATGCTCACATCCGGTGGATGGATAGGCTCACACCCTAAGGGGATTACCTATGCTGTTAAGGAAATGCAGAGAGCTATTAGTTGAAGTTCAGTAAGCTTAAGTTCATGGAAGGCGGTTGGTTCATTGGAGACTTCTCACCCAGCTTCTTTAGGAGCAAAGCCTTCGAGGTTGCTTTCAAGAAGCACGCAGCTGGTGAGAAGTGGCCTAAACATATACAGAAGAAGGTTACAGAAATAAACCTGCTTATCCGAGGAAGTCTCACAGATAGAGGTTATACCTTTGGTGATGGAGACCTATGGCATATTGAGCCTGGGGAGGTCTCGGAACCTAAGTTCTTAAGCGACTGCGAAGTCATATGCATTAAAGTACCCAGTTTACCAAAGGATAAAAAGGTCATCTTCTAGAGATGACGATACTGTTTCCTATTGGCGGGATCGGCAAGCGGTTCAGAAAGGCCAAGTACACTACACCTAAGCATCTGCTCTTGGTAGATAGTATAACGCTCTTGGAGAAAGCGCTATCCACCTATGCCAAAGAAGACCCCAAGGTGTTTATTCTACGCAAAGAGTACGCTTGCGGACAGACGGCACAGATCATCGATAAGGCAGGCGGCTTACCCTACATCTTAAGCTACTCCACCCAAGGGCCTCTAGAGACCTGTCTTGCCATAGAAGACACAAATATCATAAACCATGAGGATGAGGTCCTCGTTGCCGACTGTGATGCCTGGATGGACGCCAAGGAGATGGGAGAGGCTTTAACTCACTTTCATATGACTGGCGCAGAGGGCGGCGTTACCATCCAAAAAAGCACTTCACCAGACGTAAGCTACGCTTCTATTAAGAACGGCAGGATCCTAAAGACAGATAGCCACCGGAGGTTAAGTGAATGGTCCACCACAGGACCCTACTGGTGGAAGCAATGGTCTACTTTCCTAACCTGCGCCAGGCTCGCCGTAGACAAGGGTTGCTTTACCCTCTCACCCTGCTACAACAAGCTCATTCGCAAGAGAGGCCTGGTAAGCTACTATCCTGTTAGAACTTTCGTGCACCTAGGAGATCCTCAAGCCTATGCTCAGTATTGTCGTACTCACATACGGGCGTGAGGACCTGCTCACAGACTGCCTAAGAAGCATCGACAGTCAGGAGCTTCCTGCTGTACCTATCGAGAAGGTCATCGTTGACAACGGGTCGCGTCCACCCATTGCTACCAAGCCAGGCTGGCGCATCATGCGACTTGAGAAGAACGTGGGCCACGTGGCCGGGCAAAACTGGTGTATGAAAACAGCCTACTACGATTGGGTTCTCTTTGTTTCCAATGATGTGAGGTTTAGGCATAGAGCTATCCGCACCCTTTGGAAAGAAGCCAGCACAACACACTGTAGCCAGCTTATGCCAGAGATCCTATGGCCAGATGGGAGGATCCAGACTGGGGGCCTTAAGGAACTGTGGCCAGGCTACTGGAGAAGCGTGGGAGTAGCTCAAGATAAACCCCATATCATACCCAGCATCACCTATCTCCTCCGCTATGAGGCCTGGAAAGACGTTAAGGGATTTGATGAGGCTTTCATCGCAAGCCACGAGGATGTAGACTTTGGGCTCAAGCTTAGATACGCAGGATTTGAACTAGGAGGTGTGCACGGCGCAGAAGCTATCCATCTAGCCAACCAAACGCTCGGGTCTGACAAAAGCTACAACAGAGAGCTCTTTCACCATGACCGCTTGAGGATTATCCAGAAGTACCACTGTGGGCTAGACCGCCTCACCCGACTTTACGCTCTTAAAGCTATCCACAGCATCCAGTACGGACTTGACAGAGTCACGCACTTCGTGCGACAATCGTAAGTACTAAGGGAATGACAACAAAACTCCTTTTGTGAAGGTAAGCCAGGGGGCGTCTTCTTAAGAGGGGTTTTGTTTTGTCTTTTTCAGGCATTCCCTTAGTGCCGGGGGGTTTGGGGGGCGGCGAGCGCCCCCATGAACCCTTAATTAGTCTCAATCCTAGAGCTTGACTTTACGTTTTGCTCAATGGCCTTATCATACTCCCGAAAATTCTTGAACATCTTGGACACCAGATTCTGTTACCTCTTGTAAAAACTCGTCGTATGTCATCCGTGGAGTCCCTGAAGCATGTATCGCCACAACCTAGAAACATAATAGATGGCTTGGGGATTTCTAGTGATGTGCGGCAAGAGTGCTTTATCACTTATTCGCCTCGTAGATTGGAGGACCATTCTCTTGCGCATGATGATCTTCCACCTCCTTGAGCAGTAAGTTAAGCCACGTAGGATATTCCAGCCACGCTCCCACTCACCCCTTATGAGGAAGCCTATGATGGAGGCTATCCAGATAGAGAGGTGGATAGGTAGTATTGTGAGGAGCTTTGGCCAACTGAGGTGTGTTACGAGTAGGGTGATGTAGTTTTTACATCCGTGGTAATGTATGCGCTCTAGGCTATAGTATTCCTGCTTGGGCTTTAAGGATGTTCCAAAAGCATGCCAGGACTGAGCCCTAGGGTTATACCATACCTCTGTGTTAAAGAGCCACATACGCCAGGCTAGATCTGTCTCTTCACCTAGGATGAAGTAGGCTGGGTCAAAACCAAACACATCATTGAAAGCTGATCGCCTTACAATACAAGTAGCACTCTTTCCAGCCAAAATACGGCAGGGTTCATCATATTGTCCTACATCCTTGAGGTTGTTCCCTGCCCGGGACCAGAGGAACCCAGTAGGTGTAAGCCATGAGCCACAGTCATCAAACACATCACGCCTATCCATCTTTAAGATCTTGGCAAATTCCATTGCTGACTGGGGACGCTCTTCTAAGCCGCGTTTGAGCTGGTATAGGCAATGCGGGCTGAGCTCCACATCATCATCCAGGAACACTAAGTACTTACCCTTAGCCTTACTGGCAGCCAAATTGCGCTTCCCTGCAGGACCATCCTTACTTAGAAGAATCCATGCCCATGACGGTAGCTCAAAAGGTGGATGGTCATCACAGACTACATAGCACTCAAAGGTGACATGGGTTTGGTGGTTAAGACTTTCTATACAGCGCTTGAGGAGCTCTCCTGTATGCCAGCAGATGATAACAGTAATGCCAGGATTCACTAGGGTTGCCGCTCAAGGTAATAGAAGAAGGATTGCCGGATGAGGCTTGCCTTGAGATCCGTAAGCTCAAAGGTTTCCAGGACGCGTTCCAATCCGGTCCCTCTGACGAAGGCCAGCGACAGTTGGGTTTTCTTATCTGTAGAGGTGTAGCTTAGCATAGCTTGTCTTAGACTGTCCTTTAGGATAGCCACACCTAGGTTATAAACTCCTACACCCCAGTAGGTGTTAGGAGCAATTAAGTTTAGGCTGTCCGTACCGTTCATAGCTTAGCTCTATAACCTCCCAGCTTGGAGCTGGTAGTACCTGTGTGTTCAGGTAAAGGTTTCTGTAAGGTGTAAAGGTCCACTTGGGGTCTGACAGTTTCCTATACGTGTAGGCAAACTTAACCCCGTATGCATCTAGCGGCGGCCCATCCTCATCAGTGTCAAACCAGCTCTCTGATGCCTCTCCCTGCAGACTTTTGATCTTCCGCCACCACGCCATGGCTAGAAGACATGAACTACCGGTATAACCTAGTGTCATAATGCTATTTAGGTGACCGGTTGAGACAGGCCACCTAAGGCCGCTCACTCTGTAAGCCTCAGCCTCTTTTTCCAGATAGCGCAGCATAGGTGTATTGAAGGCCTTCTCCGGCTCAACCGTCTTTTGGCAAAACGGCCACATAGGCCACAGGCTGGGGCCCCTTAAAGCTAAGTCAGCAAGCTCAAGCACGCATAGGAGGAACACATACCGCGTGTCCACATGAGCCAGAGCACCTACGGATAGGAACACCAAGCAGAGGCTAGTAAAGTAATTGAATCTGGCCGGGATTCTCTGATGGAGCTTGTGAGTAAAGCTAAACAGGGGTGTGTAGCGCCCCATGGAAAGTAGAATGGAGATGCCTAGCAGTATAGACAGGGTGGGGTTATAGGCTATTCCCCATAGGGCAAGGATTCCGAAGGGGAGACCTATCCAGACTTGTTGCTCTGGATGGAACAGTCCAAGGTTGGTTTCCTTGTGGTTAGGACTTAGGAGACCTCTTAAGATACTGAGGAACGTCATGTTACCTGTCAAGCACTTAGACTCCTTGGTTACTAGGTTCCTAAGGCTTCCGGAAAAGTAATGAAATGAAGTAGCGGTCTGGATAAGGCTTGTCAGGTAGAGAATGATAAAAGCTACAAGGATAGCAGTGATAGGATTTCCAACCCATAACCACAAGGAGACGCTGATGACCCCGAGCCATATTCCTAAGGGCCAGTATCCGGCTAAAGTAATCATACCTAGGCTTAGTCCCATGATGCTGCTACTACCTGTATAAGCTCCTAGGAATACCCACGGCATCCAAGCATGGGTGTAGATAATGCATGGGTTCTGCTTTAGGGCATATCCAAAGTAGCTTAATGCACAAGCTCCTGTAAAGGCTATGGCACCTGTGCAACCTATGGTTTTGAAGAACAGTAGAGAACCAATGGAAGCCCATAGGAAATGCAGCGTGAGTATCAAGCAAAGCAGAATGAACTTAAAGTTGAGCGAGAGCTTCTTAGCCACTAGTGCACCGACAAGATGCAAAGGATAGAAGCAGGAGAGCACAGGTAGGCACCACGCATAGGGAAAGTAATAAGGATCCTTAAGTCCTTTCTGGCCTAGGTGTACCCAATGCGGGAAGTATAGCCCTACCAGCTCCGAAGTGGCAAAGGCAAAGGGGTTGACTAGGTAGAATTTGCGGAATAGGATAAGATTGAAGAGAACAAGACCTATAAACTCAAGTGCGTCCATAATCGTCCTCTAGCCGTTCAATATCCTCCTCTTTGCAGATACCTCTCTGAAGCTCAACTACGTAGAGGCCATGAGGTCCGGCCGTAAGTCTGTGCCGCCTGAGCCTGGGGATGTAGAAGAACTTGCCGGGGAGGGCCCTGCGGATTTTCCACCCCGTTTGTACAGTTCCTTCACCTGCTGCTACAAGCCAGTACTCTGTTCGGTGCTCATGCTGCTGGAGGCTAAACCTCTGGTTAGGCTCTAGCTCTAGTATCTTGAGGCACCAGCTGAAGCCCCGGGCTATCTCTACAGTCCTCCCCCAGGGTTTCTCAACAACCGTTAGAACATGCTGGGATATGTCTTCCATACATCACACTGTTTACAGATACTGCTATACTGCTTGGTCAGATGTCCACGCCTAAGCTCTTGTAGGGCCTCTCCTATCCAAGCTTCGTGGACAGTCATGTCTGGAAATTGCCCGAGCTTGGAGCGGTGGTGTGGATCCGCACAGCAGATAAGAATATCTCCGTTCCAGGCTACGGCCGGGGCAAGCCACAAGTGGTAGCATGGGTAGCGCTCTGGAAGACCTGGTGTACCATTTGTCCTGAATCGGGCTAAGTCAATGTTTCCACCATAATTGTGTAGCAGCTTCTTCTCTACCATAGGCCATTTAGACCACCTGTCCCACTCATTCTTAGGCGTAATCTCCCGTATAAGCCTTACCAGAAACTTCCTGCTCTTCTTGAGGAGCTTGAGTGTTTCCTCATCTATCTTTGCCTCAGGCCTCCATGTCCAGAAGATACGGTCTACTCCTGCTTTAAGAAGCTCTTTGGCTTGGCCATTTAGGTAACATCCATTGGTGGTAAGCAGGACTGTATGCCTACGGTTCTTAGCCTTGATGTATCTAATGGCACTAGAGCAGTGAGGATAGAGCAAGGGTTCGCCAAACAGGTGAAGGCTAAAGGAGCGTGGTCCGTACTGGCTGGCCTCATCAACTATCTGATGGAACAGGCGGGGGTCCATCTGGTCATGCTGCTTCTCCCTAGGACAGTATGGACAGTCCAGATTACAGTCTGCGGTCGTTTCAATGAAGAGGTGCCTAGGGTATTTGAGGTCTATCCAACGCTGGGCTAGAATCTTATAAGCCCATGCTGGTATAAACTGCCTTGAGCGAAAGGCATGAAGAGTGATGCTCACTTAAAGGTTCTTTTGTCTGCCCTAAGCCTCATGCTGAGGATAAGGTTGTTCCCAGTCTGCGTGCATAGCCGAGAATCATAAAGACTATTTAACCAATCCTTATATCCCATCACACTTAGAATGACAGCTACATCACTAAGTCTTAAGTGCCTATTCTTTCTGATTTGAGCACGGATAGAAATGAGGTCTTCCGAGAAGTATCGTGGGTGTATACTCTCATTGAACTCAAGTTTCCCATTTTTGTAAGGTTTGAGTATCATTAAGGGTGACCTAGGGCATAGGCTTTTCGCGTAGACCACGAGTCCTTAAGCTTTGATTCTCTTACAAGGCTCATCTTGAGAAGTGACAGTCCTGCCTTGGCATAACGCATGAACTGCCCTACATTCTTGACCTCTAGGATGCGGTTCATAATGAACTCTGGGGTGAGGTAAAACCGGCTGTAGAACCACCTGAGTTGGCTCTCCAGCTCATGCCGGGTGAACTTCTCAAGCCACAGGGGAGGCCGGAACCCCTGCTCAAGTGTCTGGCTGTACCGTTGCCACACATCCTCATCCAGTAGGCCCTCCTTAAGTGCCCGGAAGTATATGGCTGTAGCAGGGAATGGAGAAAGGATAGTCATCTGCATATAGTCAGGCTTAATACGTTGAGAGAGCTTAAGGGTCTCCTCAACATCCTCTCTTGTCTCTGTAGGATTACCCATCATGAAGTAGGCTAAGGTCTTGATACCATGCTGCTTACAGAGAGCAAAAGCATCCTCTACTTGCTCGGTGGTGATCCCCTTCTGGAGCTCCTTGACGACCTGTGGTACTGCACTTTCCACACCAAAGTGAATGCGCTCACAACCTGCCTCAGCCATGTTCTGTATGAGGCTTGGATCTACCACATTAACACGCGTCCGGATATCCCAGCCTATCTTCCATTGCCAATGGTTATTCTCTTGCCAGGCTAGGCGGCGCCGCTTGATCTCATTACAGATCTCATGCACGCGCTTCTTACTAGTAGAGAAGGTGTCATCATAGAACATGATCTCCTTAATACCATGCTCAATACACCACTCCATCTCATCCACTACCCGCTTGGCATTCATGGCCCGGAAGCCCTTACCTAATGCCGGGCGATCGCAGAAGGAGCATGCAAATGGACAGCCCCTGGATGAGAAGGCATTAGTAGTAGGGGTCTCTTTAGCAAGCACTGAATAATAGCGGTCAAGCTGTGTAAGCTCCCGGGCTGGAAAGGGGAGCTCATTGATATCCTCAATGTATTGCTCCTGTTTCCAGATGCGAGGGATATTGCTCTTACCAAGTTCTACTTGATCCAGCAGATTTGCTAAGGTGACCTCTCCTTCACCTACTACAACATAGTCTGCCCCTAGGCCTTTGGGGAGTAGCGTTTCCTCAGCGTAGATAGCAGTATGAGGACCTCCTACGATGATAGGAACCTTGAGCCGCTTGCGGACCTCCTCAATAACAAGCTTCACATCCATTAGTGTAAATGTCATAGCCGTGAGCCCTACTGCATTAGCCTGCAAGTCCTCTACTCTCTGTGCTACTTCGGCATGAGTTAAGCTCTCAGCCTGAGCATCGATTATGTGCACTTCGTGGTGGCCCACGCTTTTAAGGTAAGCAGCTATATAGAGGATTCCTAAGGGCGGACTTACCCCTTGCTGGTCTTTAATTATGACAGGGTCGTTTCCGATAAGCTCGTAGGTGTTAGGTGGGTTGATGAGAACAATGCGCATTGCTACTCCTTGCCAAAGACGTATAGCCTATTAAGACCTAACATAAATGGTCGCGAGTAGGTAAGTCTAAACTGGTGAGGCTCAACTGTAGACCGTACCTCCTTTAGCATCATGCCAGGAGGTTCCCACACCTTACGGATGCGGTTCAGTTTGCCTCCCCACTTACTCACAACCGTGAGTACAAGTCGCCCATAAGGAGCTAGGACGCGGTACACCTCCTTAAGGATAGATTCTGCACTTCCGGGTGGTATATAGTTTAGCATAGCCAAGGCTGTTACTGTATCAAAGGAGCTATCATCAAACGGGAGTTTATCTAGGCTCTTAACCCTGATGTCCGGTTTAGCCGTGTATTCAAAATCTACTCCCGTCCCTGATCCTAAATGACGGATAAGCCCATTCTGACCGCATCCTAAATCAAGCACTCGCCCACGCACACAGGTAAGGACAGCCCTTAACCTGAAGCAATACAGTCTAGGTATTTGAGCAATAGTGACTTCGCCTGAGAGCCTCTGGAGTACCACGCCTTTAGCAACAGGTTTGGAGCCCTCTCCATATGAATCTCTTGGAGGTCGAAGGGGTGTACCACCAGTATCCTGTTCTCTAGTTTCTTCCATGGAAACCATAAGGTCTTAAGCAATGTGACATGCTGCTTTGGGTTACTGTAAGGCTCATTTTCCTTTACATAGCTAAACTTAGGTGCTCTGTAGGGTACTGTTTTCCTGTCCAGGCCCAGATGCTTTTTGAGCACTTCCATACTGGTTAGGTAATCTACACGCCACTCATACCATGGTCTGCCTCTCCAGCTCTTGTGAACATGGCCATGAGAACCAATAAGATGACCTTCTGCCTGGATAGCCTTTGCTTCCTGAAGCCAACTCTCTAAATGCTCAGTGGACAAAAAGAACAAGGCCTTAAGCCGTCTAGACTTGAGCTCGCTGAGGAACCATGGCATTTTGTCTTGTATGGCTAAGCATACTCTAGAACGTCCGCCCCAGTCGCTCTCAACATCAACGGTTATCCTGTGGAGTACCTCTGTCTCTAAGGTTGTCTTGCCCATTATAGCTAATCACCACCTCCAAGATAGGGTGTTCCCCAGTAGGATAATTTCCTCCTCCATGTACCTTAAGTGCATAGAAGGAGCCACACTCGTGGCATAGGGCCCGGGGCTGACCATCTGTATACTCCATCGCCACCTCACATACTGGGCATAGGGTTTCAGCTGCCTCTGGCTTATCTTCATTCATGGATCCTACTCCGCAGATGCCGTAAGCCTATAAGCCTTCTTAAAGAACGCGTCCTTAGTGCAATGCCATTTCTGAAGATGAGGTACAGCGTATAGAGGCCGTCTCTAAATAACCGCACCTTGCTTCTCCCATAAGCTCTGGACCTTACACGCACAGGCAAAAAATCTACTGCGTAACCGTCTGCCATCATAGAAAGGGTAAGACTTGTTGTGTAACTAAAACCATCGGCAAGAATAGGTTCATAGCCCAAGGCCACCTTGGTTCTAAAAACTCTTAGACCAGAGTTTAGGTCTGGAATCCACCGGCCGGCAAAGCAGGAAGCACATATGTTAAGAAACTTGCGGCCTAAAAAGCGAAAAAAACTGGTCTCCCTTAGGCGCCTGTCTCCTACTACCATATCTACTTCTGGAAAGTAGGCAACAAAATCCACCAGTCGCTTTACGTCAGACAGACTATGCTGACCATCTCCATCCATGGTAATACAGTAAGGCTTGGTACTTAAAAGCACTCCGCGTTTAAGAGCAGCTCCATATCCTCTAGGACCAATTATGTATTGATAACACAATGGCGAGGGACTAAGAGAATCATCATCAATGAAGAAAGCCTCCTGAATGGAGCCATCATGAATCATGTCTTGTACTTCTCGCCAAAGCTCCTCAATAACATCATGATCCTCGTCCCTAACCGGGATAATGAGTGAGAACATACGCTGAAGCCAAACAGATACATGTAGTTATGATTATGTAGGAAGTAGCTCTTACAAGTTCCCTTTGGATAAGTGCCTTAGCCCACAGGAGCGATGTTTCTCTAACCAAGGCCTCTGAAATTGGCCACCCTAAGGTCTTAAGCTCCTCTACTACTGAGCGGATGTCATCTGACATAGGTCTTAAAACGTACTCCACGAAAGCACCGATGCGCTTAATGTCCATGGCCCAGGTCCTTTGCTAAGATATCATACTCCCGGACAATATAATGCTCCTTGTTCTGCCACACGAGCTTCTGCCCAGCAAACTTGCCAAACATTACACGGCTACCTACCTCCAAGTCTGGAAGCTTGCAGGCTTCTCCTTTAGCAGCAACTTGACCCCAACGCGGCGGGTCTGTCGGACCATATTGGTATATTTCTGGGACAACAATGTGTTTAAGACCAGTCTGCTCAGCATAGGTAGGAGTAGCCTCCGGTTCTATAAGGACACAGTCAGCAAGTGGTTTAAGCAACAGACTTCTCCTTACCGAATCCCCGAGGCATTTTTGATGTTAAGATCGATACCTTTTGAGACAAGGCCTATCATAGCTCCAGACTTATCTTCATAATATACCCAGCCATTAACATCCACTAGCTCAAAGTGCTTCTCCGCTATCTTCCTGAAGAGCAAGCATGATACAGGATCAGTCTCTTTTCCTTCTCGATATTTCAGCATAGGTTCTTTCTCTCTACCACTTTATGGACCCTTTCAATAAGTAGTATATCTTTAGAAATGCTTTGTACATTTTGTTTTGCCAGCAAGGACTAACCCACTTATCTGAAAAGCGGTAGTAGTTCTTAAGACGGTTCTGACTGTCTTCCTTACGCCACTGATAAGCTCCCTGTTGAGAAACCTCATGATAGAGTTTAGCCCTTGGATTAAACCACAAACAGTCATTCCCAAAAAGCTTTCGGACTCGGAAAGCCAAGTCAGGTTCGGACCAATCGCCAATCCCGGTGTATCCTTCATCAAAGCCATCTACTGCTTCAAGAACTTCCCGTCTCCAAGCCATATTACAAGCCTCTAAAAAGTCTACTCGACCCTCATAGCTAGAACCTTCATAACAAGCTCCTGTCGTCCAAGCTCCAGCCTTAGTAATATATCCTGGTAACAGAGACTTATCCCCTAAGAACATAAAGTTATACAGTGACTTAGCCCACTTCCAACGGAAAATATCACGGTTTCTACGAAGGAGGTCTGGTACGATAGCAGGTCCTGAAGTACCTTGGACTCTATAGTCTTTGAAGGAGCTAATGACCTCTGTAAGCCAGTGGCTTGTGAAGACCACATCATCATCTGTAAAGGCAATAATCTTGGTTGTGGCAAGTTTCCATCCTGAGTTTCTGAGGCAAGCAAGAGGTCCTTTCTCCTCAACCAGAATAATCTCAAAGCGCTGTTCTGTCTGAAGCCTTAAGGACTCTAAGCATCGCCTCAGACTTTCTGGGCGTTTGTACGTCGGGATAACCACCGACGCCACAGGTGACTGATAGTAAGATATACGTAAAGGCATGTCATAACCCAACAGATAACAGGATGCCAGAACCAAGCCCAGTCGCGCACTCTGTGAAACCCGCGCATAGCTGTTGCTATATGGGGAAAGATAAGAAGGCTAGCCATGGCAAACCAGATGCTCAGGAACCAGTCACCTAGATTGTCTACCATACGCCATCTGCGGTCACTAAGCCTCTCAAAGTAGAGCGAGCGTATGTACTTAAGCCGACGCCTAAGATAAGCCACTAGGCTATCACCAGTTAGATGCCCTACAGTTAGGTGACCTACTACCTTGTAGGTATAGTGACCCTTTACCCTAAGATCCTCTACAGCATCAATACAGAAGTGGAGCTTAGGATTAGTTACGACAGACTTTATCAAAGAGGCTCTTACAAAGAAGCCATTATCACCGACTGAACCAATAGCATCTCTTAAGAAGAGAGTCTTCTCTGTAGGTTCATCCCAGTAGCCCTGGCGATCATTTTTGCCTAACCAGACACACAAAGGATCATTGTCACCTATTAAAGCAAAGTAGCGTGTGAGGGAAGGATCTAACCAGTGGTGGTCATACCTAGCTGGATAGGCACCTGTCAGCTGCTCATCCTCCATGGCATATACCATGTCTGAAAGAAACAAAGGGTCTACCAACCGATTATCTGTACAGAAGAAGGCAATAATCTTACCTCTGGCTTTTATGATACCATAAGCCTTAGCCTCTTCCGAATTCCCCTCATACTCCGGGAGAAGCTCAAAATCTCTAAAGGTCTGTGTAGCCAAAGAGTCCAAGAAGCCGGAGATACTATCCTCAGGACCTACAGGAACAACTATACTAAGTTCGGGCAGGTTCATAGCCTAGCTCAACACTTAACATTTTCCTGACGAGTTCCTCAAATGTGATATGAGGCTTAAAATTGAGGAGGTCTCTAGCCTTAGCAGCATTACCTAAAAGGCATGGAACATCTTTAGGCCTCGTTTCAGTCTCAACTATCTTTACATACTGGAGACCGTCCTTGATACCTGCTAGTTCAAACGCTAGCTCCAGAAACTCACGCACGCTGTGTGCCTCACCTGTAGCTAGAACAAAATCCTCAGGCTTATCACGACGGAGCATTTTCTGCATGGCCGGTATATACTCAGGAGCATAACCCCAATCACGGCAAGCATTTAGGTTACCAAGCTCCAAAGTAGTCTCCTCACCCTGAGCTATTTTAGCCACTGTCCGGACAATCTTACGCGTCACAAAATCCTCTCCACGACGCTCACTTTCATGATTAAAGGCTATGCCACAGGCAATGAACATGCCATAGGCCCTTCTGTACATCTGAGCATAGAGGTGTGCAACACATTTGCTCACACCATACGGAGATACTGCCAAGAGAGGCGTGTTCTCATCCATGCCGCTACGTGGGTAGGAGGCTGTACCACCAAACATCTCACTAGATGAGGCCTGGTAAATCCTAGCATCCCTAGCATGATGTCTTACAACCTCAAAGAGGTTAAGCGCCCCCTTTCCATTTACATCTAGCGTATGGAGAGGCTCCTTAAAGCTTACACCAACGTGACTCTGAGCTGCAAAGTTGTACACCTCATCAGGTAATGTCTCTATCAGTGCTGATTTGAGTGACGACAAGTCTGTTATGTCACCCTTAAGAAGCTCAATCTGCTTAGGCTTTAAGAGGTGCTGGATTCGCTCCGTACCTGACGTACTCTGCCGGCGGACTAGACCAAATACTTCATAGCCTATCTTAACCAAATAGTCTGCCATGTGCGAGCCATCCATACCGGTGATGCCTGTAATCAAGGCTCTCACGAAGAGGCACCTATTACCTGAGAAGTCCCAGACTGAGCAGTTGGAATTCTCCTCTTGGCTAACTCTTCCTCAATGACCTTAAGCTTTCCTGCCCAGCGCTCAACCAAAGGAGAACTCGTACCCTTAATAACCTGGCTCACAGACTCTTTGGCCCATGCCCAGCGCTCAGGATCAGGGTGATGGTTGAACTCTTCCATCCAGCGCATTTCAAGCTCCAAGTCCCTTATCTCCTGTGACCACAGCTTCTGGAAGTGGCACGTTGGGCTTGAGATAGCCTTAAGCAGGAGCTCACGAGCCTCTCCAAGATTACCATGAGTGCGCCTCATAGAGTAAAGGTTATACCAGTTAACATCATAGTCCGGATTGATGCGTGTTCCTACATTCCAGATATCAATAGCACAACCTAAAAGTCCTAGCCTTGAGTAAGTCACACCAAGGTTTCCAGTAGCCACCTCACTATTAGGATAATTCCAGACATTGCTCAAGTAGAATGACAACTCATCATAATAGGTAGGGATATGAGTCCAGGTACGCATAAGAGCAAGGCCAAACAGGATCCAGTAGAAACCCATGAGGTATGGGGAGCCATGAACTAGGAAGCTTAAGATAACCATCCACCCCAAGCTGGGAAGCCACGCATAGCGCTCAGTTACAAACTGATGCACGGTAATCCAGTTTAGGAAAAGCAGTATGAAGCTTAAGAACCATGCTATACCAAACCTAATCGGGGGAGGACCTAGGAGAGCTACTCCCACAAGAACTGGTAGGATAGCAAGACCAATCCAGAAAAGCCTGTCTTCCATCTCGATCTTCGGCATCTCATAGTGGTAACCATAAGTGTGATAGAGTCCAAGACGTTTGGGAAACAAGATCAGGAAAATGTAATAAGCCAGGCTCTTAAAGACCACATAAAACTTAGCCAACCTAAAGTAGGACGAGTAGCCCATATTCTGCTCATTAAAGGTAGAGCGCCTTAAAAGCACTGCTTCCCTAAAAGCAGTCATAATGTTTAGGAAGCTAACCAGAAGTGAAAGCACTGCATAATCCCATCGGCCCATGAAGGCTAGGATAATCGCAGTAGCCCAGGCATTAAACTGCACCTGCACAGCTATAGAGTGAAGTACCACAAATATAAGGTAGGAAGCTACCAAAGGAATGTGAGCCTGAGCAGAAGAGAAGCTAACCCAAATGAGGCTTAAGAATATAAAGAAGGGTGATATAGCATAGGGGATACCGCTGATCCAGCCTATGCACTGAACACCCAAAGGGTGAACCATCCATAGAAGAACCGCATAGAATGCTACGGTGTCTCCTACAAGACGGCCTAAGAGGTGATAGGCAAGGACACTTGTACCACAAGCAAACCAGATGTTCAGCCGATGGTTCTGGACATTAGACTGAACGAAATGTGGTTGGTTCTTCTTCCTATAATCAGGGTTAAGTTTTCTTCCGAACTGCCAACGAAGCCATCTAAAAATACTGGAGAAGGTGACTGGCCTAGCGAGCTTACCATCATAAGCTTGTATTCCTAACCAGTCATCACTGACCCAGCTGCCGCGCAGGATACCCCCATAGGTAATCCACGGAATAAGGAAAAGCGTAAGGAGTTTCAGGAAGGTTTGACTTTTTAGGAGTATAACAAGAGGCTCAGGCACTATGCCGTACATACACCTAAGCCCTATAACACATTGTTAAGCTAGATGTCAAGAATCTTTATCTTTTTCCTCCGCCAGAATAACAAGAAAGATGGAGAGGCCTATCACCAAGATGAGGAGGGCAAAGATCACCGTGCGTAGTCAGCTCCTCCAGTATCTTCAATCTTACGTCCTAAGAAGTGGCTGGTTAGGTACAAGGCACCACTGACAGGGACTGCCCACGAAAAACGGCTCATGAACCTAACAGCAGTCTCTAGGCTATCCATGCTGCCAATCTGCTGCCGGACCTCCTTTGGAACAATGGCTTCATAGGCTGCCTGGATATCAGGAGATTCCTTTAAAGCAGGTCTACCCCCGCGCTTAAATCCTCCCTCACGGGTAGCCCCTTTAAGCAGGTTGTACTGCCTGATAGAATCGCGATACTTAGTAAACACCGGGGACAAACCCTCAAAGGTATCAATCTGTCCGGCCCGGATGTCATCCACAAAATCCAGGACCTGGATATCATCAGGCGTCCAGTCCGCTCGCTGACCCTGTCTAAGCTTTGACTGTATCCCAGGTATCTGATTAATTTCCTTTTTCAAAGCCTGAGCATCCTCCAAGGTTAGGTTACGAGCAAGCTCAGGATCCTGAATAACTATATTAAGGAGTGGTCTTCTCTTACCTCCTGCTGCAACCTGCAAAGCAGGGGACGTCTTGGCTTGAGTAGCTGCCTCGTAGAGGTCAATAGTCTTCCCCACGTTTTCAGGACTTCCAGAAACCTTGGCAATATCCTCATCAAAAGCATCTCCAGCTACCTTCTTAGCCTTAAAGACCATCTTTTGGAAGGCCCGCTGGAAGGCCAGACCTTGAGTAGAGTTCTTGATGAGCCTACCAGCCGCGACAGCAATATTCTCAACCGGCAAGGCTGCACTAAAGAGGCCTACTCCTGCAGCAGTCTTAGCCCTACCCTTCACATCCAAAGGCTCTTCCTCAGAGGTCCTCAAGAAGGCCGGAACTGCTGTCTGAAGGAAACGGCTCTTTAGGGTAGAGGCACCTAGCTCTCCAACTTTGCGACCCAAGACCTTGCGTCCTATTCTGGCAGCCAGCTTAGCAGGAGCTCCAACTACCAAACCAGCACCGCGGCCTAACACATCTGCAAAGCCCTCAAACGTTGTTTCCGGCTTAAGCTTATCCATACCGACTTTTCTCTGAAAGGCAGCAGGTACATTAAATAAAGCCTCCTGAGCAAAGCCCTGAGCCGCTAGAGCACCAGGCCTAGCTGCCTGTCCAATATCTTCACCAGCAGCACCTAGTGCCGCTCCAACAAAAGGCGCTTCTGTAGCCACGCCACGCATAAAAGACTTGCGGAGGGTTCCAGGCATTCGCTCACCCCGGGCTCTATCCATAAGGCTCTGCGGGCGCTCTAACTGACCTGGTACAAGTTTCGGCTTAGCTAATTCAGCAAGCTCTTCTAAAGACAGATCCTTCATGGAAGCCATGCTACTGTCCTCCTTCTTCCAAGAACCGCTTGACCGTCATAGAACCTTTCCTCAAGCGTGCTGCATCACGGAACTCATCAGGTGTAAGGACACCCATCTCAATCGGGTCAAAAAAGAGGCCCTGAGCCTTTGCCTCAGGAAGACCATTCACAGTATCAAAGAAGCCCAGCCATCCAATGAGACCTTGCTCACGAGTAGCTGCAGTAGGATCCGGGAAGCCCTCAATAGCACGCCTAATATCAGCATCAGACTTACGGCCCTTCTCAAGACCAATAGTTTCAGCCACAGTACCTGCAACCTGCTTAAGCTCACCACGAAAGCGCTCAACCTGCGGGATCTCACCCGTAGCACCTCTAAAGCGCGTAGCGGCTGTCTGAAAGAACTTCCCTATCCCAGGCTTAGTCCTTGGAATTCCATCGAAAAGACCTTTAAGCTCTACCAGCTTGTGGGTAAGGCTTTCTACACGCGGCAGAAGTTCCGCCTGCGACTTGGCTTTAATCCTAGCCTCCTCCATCTTAGCCTCTGCCTGGGGAAACTCATAAGTTACACCACCTTGAGTAAACTTAGTCGGTACAGCCCCTTGAGCTCCGGCTTGAGCTCCAAAAAGGCTTTTCATCTGCCTTGTAGCCATTTCGGACTTCTTCTCCTCTAGCCTAAGCTCCGAGGACTCTTTGATCTTAGCCTCCTGTGCCATGAGGTTTAAGGCATTAAGCCTATCTGTAAGGTTTTTAGCCAGAACCCCTAAGCCACTCTGGCTAGAAAGAGCCTGTCCAGTCTTAAAACCCCTAAAGGGGTCAAAGCCTTCTGCCATGGTACACCACCTTTATCCTCTATCCATCCTCTATGTATCCTGGTAACAAGCCTAGGCTGCTGGACGGAAGCTTGCCAAACCTAAACCACCAGAGAGAAATAGCTCACCTAAACTGCCAAAGGTCTGCTTGAAGTTGGCTGCATCCTGAGCATCAAGTCCAAGCTGCATAGAGATCTGATCTACATCAAGCTGCGCCAAGGTTACAAGCTGCTGGAGCGTAGCCTGGTCTACCTCTAAGGCCGTTGAGATATCATAGCGCTGCTCCTCACGGAAGCGGTTAAACTCATCCTGCTCAACCTTAGCCAAAGCATACGCCCGGCGCTGCTCTAGATCAAAGACAGAGCGTCTCAAGCCGCTATCAGTTGCAATATCAGCGTTAGGCCTAAACACCTTAAACTGGCTAGTGAGGTTTGCCCGCTCATCACTAAAGACGCGGTTGATCTGCGAAGTGATCTCAGGACGTACCCCCTGGAAGCCAGTCTGGAGACGACCTACTAGGCGCTGAGTAGCTAGACGACCTGCTTCCGTCTTAGGCTCTCCTGTTGTAGCAGTAAGCTGCTGAATGCTAGGGATATTTCTAAAGTTAGGAACTTGTGGTGTCTGAGGACCCGCAAAGCTTGGGAAGGCCGCTAATCCTAGACCAGCACCCACCAAGGCAGGATTAATACCACCTGCCTGACCACCACCAAAGAGGCCTAGGACACTACTCCCTGCACGCTTTAAGCCAGACAAAGCACGGTCAAGAAGAGAGCCCTTAGGCTGCTCAGGTCCACCTAATCCACCAGGCAAGACACCAGCAGCCTGAGAGGCCTGACTTGAAATAGGTGCATTGTAGCCAAAAGGAGCTGCTGAAGGTGCCGGTGATGAGGGAGCTACCGTAGGCTTAAAGCCAGAGAGGGATGGTCCTCCTCCAACTAAGGGCGCAACCCCAGGTGCTACAGGCTCAGGCTGTCTAGCCACAGGAGCAAGAGAAGGAGTAGGCACAAAAGGAGCAAGAGAAGGAGTAGGTACAAAGCTGGGCGCTCCTCCTAGATCAAGAGAGCCAGGAGGCTGTATAAACTTAGGTGCTGCTTCAGCACCAGCTCCTACAGTAGGCTTAAGACCAGGAGGCTGTATAATCCTGGGTACACCCCCTAGATCAAGAGGGCTAGGCGCAACCTGAGGAGATACACCACCCCCAACAAGAGGTTCAGGCAAGGCCGCAGGACGTATAGCAGGAGGCTGTATAAACTTGGGCGCTCCTCCTAGATCAAGAGGGCTAGGCGCAAGAGGACTAGGCACAGGCGCTGGTTCTGGAGGAGGCACCGTAGGCTGAAAACCTGAAGGAGACGCTCCTCCACCCCCTAGAGGAAGGAGATTAAGTGGATTAAAGGTCCTCGGAGCAGGTATAGGAGGCGGAGGCAAAGGAGGTACTGGTGCTGGAGGAGGTACTGGTGAAGGCAAAGGAGCAGCTAAAGGAGGACGGACTTTCTCAGCAATCTTTTCAATACCACCACCAACAGTACGAGCCAAGTTAGGAACCTGGCCAATACCAAGGCTTGTCGGAATATCCTGAGGAGCTTTCTGAAGAGTCCTTCCAAGCTCACCCTTACCTTCTTCAAAAGACTCACGCGTCACACGACCGGCAGTACCACCTAAGACAGCCCCAAGACCAGGACCCCCTACAGCAGTGCCTACAGCAGCCCCAATATAAGGAAGCACATCCACAATCTCCTTAGGGATGATCTTTCTAGCTACCTCCTTAATCTTCTTCGCAACCTTGCTATGGTAGATACCATGCTCATCACGATCGGCCTCACCTCCTGGCCTCATCAAGTGCTCCAGTTCATGGTTTACCAGATAGGCATTAAGCTCTGGCCACCGGTTGTGACGGACGTACGCTACGCCTCTCACAGGATCAGCAAAACCTTCAGAATCCTGCGTATGCTCATAACGCCCATCCAACTTATAAAGCTCTTCAAACTCTCGTCCAGGCAGTATCTCAATTCGGTAACGCGTACGCACGGTCTACCTCCATCGGTATAGGTTTCGGCTTAGGATAGTACCAAGTACAAAGACGGTCTTGACCACATGTAGGTCTCCACCACAGAATCTTCTCAAGCTGTGGAAACTTCTCTTTTACACATACCTTAGCATACTTATGTAGGCTCAAACTCCACGGTATGTCGCTTAAGAAGCAATCCACAAAACAGATAGTTCCTAGAGGATCATCACCTACCACAGTCCACAAGGGACGGCGATGCAGCACATAAGCCTGAGCATCACTGGACAGGACGAGAAAGGCTATGAGCGCCTCCACATCAGCACCATCATGGAAAGCCATGAGGCGGCTCCTATCCCGCATGGCTAAGAGGTACTGCGTCATTCGCTTAACTACCTCCTCGTAATCCAAAGCCTCTCCCGTCAGGTGCTTGCCGTAAAGCTTGCTACGACATCCCATGCACCACTCGTATAATAGTATAACCTACCTTGCGTCCCGTTCAAGAGAAGCACTGACTCTCCTGGATTACCCGCAAAGGTAGGAGCAGTCCTAACCACGCTAGCTTGGACTTTACCTCTGTTAAGGATAGTAGTCACATCATCCTTAAAGTCAATGAGTTGCTGGTTTTCCTTTGTCAGATCATAATCATCAATCTTCACCGGGTGATCACCCTAACCCTTGCCTCCACCCTTAGTTTGATACTCATAATCAGCACGGTTTAAGCGCCATGGACTAGCAGTATTGGCACTAGAAGAGATGCGCCACTGGTAAACATTCTGAGTCTCTGGCACATCAACACTAAACAAATTCTGTAGTGTAGGCGTGTTGGTACCTAACACAAACACCTCCCTGAGAGACCTATAGGTCCGCTCAAAGTCTAACCTATCCTGAAAATACAGAGTCCCACTGGAAGTAGTATCAAAGCTTAAGTGAAGCTTCTGAGACTTCCTCACCTCACGTGGTAAGGCACCCACATAAAAAATAGAGTCAAAGTGATCATTGATAGCAGTCCCTATGTCTGTATTAGAAGAATCCATAATCTGGACATTTCCTACACGGCTTACTGCGAGAAGACGCAGCTCATTCGCAGACTCTGCCATAACAGCCGTATTAAAATTCTGGTTTTGGTAAGCATACCAAGCAGCATTCCTCACATTAAAGCACAAGACATGAGTTACCTGAATGCTTGGCTTAATAGCCACCCAGAGCTTATAAACCTGCTCCTTAGTATCAAACACAGAATGAGATCTGTTAATAGCAAGCTCATTAATCTGCTCAAGAGAAACCTGACTTAGACCATTATCTTGTTCAATAGAATCACTTAGAACACGATCCTGACTCCCATCAAAAACACGGACTCTCTTATCATAGGAGAGACCAACCAAGACTTCTCCCACATCACGCAGAAATACCTTTGACCAAGTCTTCGGAACCACACCAAAGTCCTTCACCTTCTGAACCGAGAAGTCAGGGTTACCTCCCACATGACTCACCCGGAAAATCCTGTACTTAGTAGACACATAGAGGTTCCTATTAAGAATCTCAAAATCAGTGATCTCATCATCTAAAGAGCTAGGTAGCTCAAAAGTATCATCCCAAGGGTCTGTAGTAATGACACTGTCATCCGAGTAGGTTATCTGCCTTTTAGCCTGAGAATCATTCATAAGAAGCAGAAATCCAGCATAGTTAGCTGCCAGTTTAGCTACTGGTGCAGAGTTAGGCGCCAACCTAGACATGAAAGTACCTACAGAACCTGCCCAGTAAAGAACAGCATTATAGGTATCACTAGTCGCAATGAGCCAACTTTTAGAGCGCTCAAAGCTCTGGTAGTGAGCAGTTCTATCAGTTGCAATAGCAACAAAGGTTACACCACGATTGCTAGAAGCATAAATCCCAGTACCAGCCGCAACAGTAAGGTGCCGCAAGCTTGTGCCCGCCCCAAAGTCAAAAGAACCCCAACCAGAACGCCTATTTGCCCCATTGTAGGTATTACCAGTACCACTATTATAAAGGTCAGATCTTTCTTGAGCGGTAAGCACTTTCTTCCAAAAACCAACCTCATCAATAATTCCATCTACACCGCTAATGGCACCACCCGACTCATTTATAAATCCACCTATCCTAACCTCACCTCCAGAGACTCCCACAGCCCCACTGGTAGCATCCGTACTAACAGAGAGGTTTACACTAATGCCAGCAAAGTTGTTTGTTGCGTCATGCCAACCTACTACATTGTACCAAGTGTTCAGGACGATAGCACCAAAGCTCGCTGCCGTAATGTTCCCAACCAATGTGTTGTTACCGTTGTAGAGTTCAAGGCGTAAGGTAGGAGAAGGAGCCACGTCATAGAAAAGGTCGTATTCCCTGTTACCCACCCGGCCTTTGTTAATAACTGTTGAGTCACCCCCACTCCCGTTGAAGTAAACCCAGGCCGAGACAGTGAAGTCTATATCTCCAGTTTCGAGGGCAGAGTCAGAAGTGCGTGTCAAGGAGGTTGAATCAGCCCGGACAAAGAGCCCACCATTTGAAACACGACCCGTGGTAGATTCAACCGTATTAACATCCGTCAATTCTCTCTCTGAGACTTGTTCTCCCCTCGGACCACTAGTCTCATCCATCTTCCAGTACGCTATAAGGTTCGTACCCAAAGATGCCGAAGAGTCCGGCGAGAAGCCCGTAGCAGCTGTACTCACCAGAATAGTAGTATTTAAGGTGTTAGAACCTAGGCGCTTCTCTACAGAACCATCCACGTTAATCTTAACATCAATTAGGCTAGGAGAGGCTCCCTCACCCAGGTTATAGAAGTTCTTAAAGGTCACGAGACCTTGGAAAGTACCTGTAGAAGTACGCTCTACCTCACGCAGCATAACTCACCGCCTATACTGCCATTCTTCTGCCACAGTTTCGACCTCCTGAGCATAGACACGAGTGGCATAATCATTACGAGCATCAGAAATGATTGCACCTAGGCGGCTTTCAGCCATGGCATAGAGAGGATCATTCTGATCCTGAAGAACCTCTGCTACGGCCGCATAGAGGATAGCTGGTTGTACCTTTTCAGGTATCTCCGGTGCACTGCATAAGGTATAAGCAGCACTCGTAGCACCACTCAAGCCAAAAGCAATCCCTAAGGTTAAGGCCGAGTCATGAGTAACTGCCCGTACACGGTACCACTCACTATCAGCACCTTGGCCAAAAGCATCCACACGGAAGTAGAAACCAGTCACAGCTTCTGTAAAACGACTCCCGCTCTGGCCTGTCACACTTGTGCCTGAGGCAGAGATTGTAGCCACCCCAGCTGTTGTCTCCCGCATCGGTCTCAACCGACGGATATACTCCACCGCTATAGGAGTTTCCTCCCTGGTAGAGGGCCTAAGCTCTACCAGTTGAATCCCTGCTGTGTTTTTCTCCACCAGACGGCACGTGACTGGAACCCCGGGCGTAGGAACCATCTCCTCATGAAACCTCTGACGGTGTTCCTCTGGTATAAGCACTCTGCGGCCACCCTGGTACAAGATCAACCCACCATTTCTTAAGAAGCGATCAAAGTCAGGCGGGAGCGCATACCTATCCTGGAAGAGTACATAGCTCGCATTGGTTAGATTTTGGTTACCCGTTAGAGGTGGGCTAACCGTACCACCCGTAGCATTAGCGTAGGTAAAGTCGTACACAAAAGCATTGCCGGTAAAGTATATCTTCTTACCTGTATCATCTGCATCCAACACTACATCACTACTGAAAGTCGTAGCTGTAGCTCCCGTATTAATGCTTACTGTACCTGTTCGGATCTCCTTCTCAGTAGTTAGAACTGTAGTAGCAACAAGGAACGACCAATCCTCCTTAGGAGGAATCTTAAACATGTAGGCTTCATTGGTAGCTCCACGCAGGCGCGAGCGGTCATTACTAGACGTGAGCCGAGCTATCTCTGCCTCACGCTCCACAAGTTCTGTAAAGGGTAGTTCACGTATATTCTTAGACATCCTATGGCCTCCCGGCTAGGAACGGAAAGACGACAACTGACAAGGCTGCTATAAGCATCTCTTCTCCAGAGGGTTTAAGAGGATTCCTCAAGCCTAAGTAGACACTTGTTATGACTGAGAGGATAACTTGGGCTATAACAAGATCTGGAAAAGGGTACTTAAACCCAAACCATACAGCTTGAAGACCCAGGAGAAACCCGTAAAGAGCCCGGCGCTTAAGCTCCCTCTCAAATTTATCTCCTGCCCCATAGCCCAAATGTAGAGCTGCCGGGAGACCTACTAAGATACCCATAGACCACCATGAGAAGGTTCCCCAGGCCAAGGCTAAGCCTAGGCACGACAGAGCTAGGAAACCTCCTCCCACCTCACGCCGGACCCATTTACCAACACCTTCCCGACCTCCCAGAGAATACAGTATCGAGAAGACAACTACAGCCGCCAGTCCCAAAGCATAGAGCCAAAGCTCCCCGAGTTCCGTCACAGGAACTTCCATCCAAACTTATGCTTCAAGTAATTGCGTAATGCTTCCAGGCCGGAGAAGATGGCAACTGTTAGAGCCACCTCATCCACCTTAATACCTACACTAAGAAGATGAGCCCCATAAGCTGAGAGAAAAGCCTGGATCCCACGCTTAACTACAGACTTAACAAGTTTCTTCCAGAGAAAGCTCACGTTAGGAACCTCCTGTCAGTTTAGTCACATCTGTAAGTTCCTTTGTATAGCCCGCTACTTGGCAGACTATATCCATAGCTGTAGGGATGATCTTTCCTACAATACTAAGAACCAAGTTTATGAACCCCACGAGTAATCACCTCCTCTCCACATGCTTACTACCCATAGTGCTCTCTGGCCTTGAGTGAAGACCAGGACTAGCAATATGACTTGTAACAAACTGCGAGAGACTTAAGACCTCCTGCCTAAGCCAGCTAATGTCCTCACGCACACCCTGCTGTATAAAGATAGCCATTGTGACCAAGATAGAAAGGCATGATAGAAGGATAGGTGTAATGATCCTCCAGTGGTCACCATTCATCACATTTAGTCTTTGAGCCATGTCTTAACCTTCTTCCTAAAGACTGCCAAGAGCCCTAAGCCTAGGAGTGCTATAAGAGGTGCCCATCCTACAGTATCCCCCAACCAATGAACCACTGTATGAGCCAGGCTAGAGGAGTCATGTGCTTGGACCATTTGTTGTTGCTGGTACTCATAGTCTCCACCTCCTGCATAAGCCTTAAAAGTAAGCGCTGGCATAGGATTGTGCATCACTAGCTACTGAATCCACAGCGGCTGCAGCAGCCAAGACTGAATATTCCAACCTGGGTCTATCAGTAGCAAAAACATGGCTAATAGGCGGATGGCTATTCGAATAGACTGTACCTGCTACTGTACCTTCTGGATTAAGTCTGAAGCGTGTGTAATTGGGCTCAGGATTTGAATAGCCCCAAAGAGGAGCATAGAGAACAAGCTGTCTACTAATAGAGCCAGGAAGATATCCTGATTGCGCAACCTGCTGCTGAGAAATTGTAAGGCTGCTCCAGACTTGCACGTGAGCCAGGATGCCAAAGAAGTCAGACGTATTATCACTCTGATTACCAATCACATAAGGCAGACCAGAGTCATTAGCAGAACCTCCTCCTACACTTGTATCTGTAGAGGAAAGAAGGCCATTAACGTAAAACTTAAAGCCACTAGCATCTTCATCCTCCCATGTAAATGCAACGTGATGCCACCTATCAAATGGGAGGGTCCAATTAGCTTGTGTTCTAGTCTGAGTAGCTGCACTACCACGCACTACAGCCCTTAAGCGAGCAATCCTAGCAAGCCCAGAGTATTGCACCAAGAAACCCCAACCGTTCAAGTTACCACCATCGTGCCTACTAACCAGGGCACGTCCAACACCACTACCTGCTGTCTCACTTAAATAAACCCAACAACCGGCACTAAAAGCAACCTCATCACTACCTTGGCCTCCGTAAACAACACTATCATTTACGCCATCAAAGTAACGACTCATAGAGTAATCTCGCTAAAGTCTGTCTCTTTACAGCTCTTAACCACTTGATCCGCGTGCGTACAGGTATGCCACTCAATCCTAGCACTTGTAACCCAAGTCTTCGTGACTACATTGTCTCTAATCCTATCTACGATAGCATCCTTAAGACTATCTCTATGAGCTATCCTATTGAGCCTCACATCAAAGACTAAGGTGTTCTGGTTATCTGAACCTTGACTAATGCTGATAGCATCCTTCCTAAAGATGTCCTTACCAGCAAGCTCAAGGTCTAAGTTATTCTTCACAGTTTGAGCATGAGCTAAGGTGTCAAATGTAGCCACCACCTTGATCCTAGGATGACTCACAAATCTATCCTCATAATCATCCCCAGAACATTAAACTGTGCCGCCAAGGTATCTCCTACCACTTGACCGTGGCGGGTGAACTGCACCAAGAGCATGCTGTTTGCTGACACCACCAACGTACCGTCCAGATTAGTAGCATTAGCAGTCATAATGGTCAAGAGTCCTGCCGTCTGTACCAGAAGCGTACCACCACCTAGAAGGCTCGTGTAGGCTCCATTAAGACTTGTAGCATGAGCTATCACACGCCCATCAAAGCTAAAGACGCCATTGCCACCTACCCCAGAATCCACTTCACTGTAGGCTTCTAGATTCCAGGCTGGTGTAGCATTGACGTTAGACGGTATAATTCCCCACCAAGTAGCAATACCTAAGCCACCATCAATAAAGGCCACGTGGCCCTGGTCAATCGTAGCCCGGGTAGTAGCCAGCCAAAAAGCATTACCCGTATCAGGCTGCACCGTCATTAAAGCTAGGGGGATCCGCACTGTTGTAGGCATCAGCTTGTCCTCGTATACACACCAATCGTCAAGTTACCACCTGTGGTCGTCGTACCAATCTGGTCTAGGTCAAAGCCTAAGTAGCTACCTGCATAGAGGTTCCCTATAGCAAAGGTAAGGCTAGAACCCACATTAGCACTGGCTGCTACTTGAGGCCTATTGGCTGAGGCAAAGACAGACGTGCTTGCACCCAAGACATTATTGTATTGGTTAACATCTACTATTACAGCCTGCCCCACAGGCGAGTCTACCATAGCAAGTTGCACACGCAAGAGCTCCATACTGTAGGGGATATAGATGCGAGAGCTTCCGGCAAACATAGTATTGGCTAAAGTACCAGCGGCAAAGAATACAAAGGCCTTCTCACGAATATTGGTGTTGACGCTAAACGTGCGGTCAGCTGAAAGATCCCCACCACCCGTAAGACCTGTCCCGGCACTTATGGTCCTGCCGCTCGTAACAAGAGCCAGAGTATCCACAGTAAGAGTTCTGTCAGCACCCAGGTTACCACCCCCAGCTACGGGAGAGGTTGTGCTAATAGTCCTAGAACTGGTGACCAAGAAGGCCGTGTCGGCACTCAAAGTCCTATCTGCTGAGAGGTTTGCCCCACCAGTCAGGGGAAAGAGAGTTGTGATGGTACGGCTAGTTAAGGTGTACTGAAGATGGTCATCAGCTGCCAAACCCGTTAAGCCACTATGGGTAATACTGCCGCTTCCGACCCACGCTAAAGCCCCAACGGCCCCGGCACTTTGAATGAGAAAGGTACCTGCTCCACCCGAGGCTATTACAATTGGGTGGCGGTTAGGACCACTACCCACCAGGAGCTGACCAGCCAGCATGGTTGCTACGGACACCAAGGCTGAGGCACCGCTACCAGAGAGAAGCCCAAAGGCCGTAGGACTCGTAAGGCCTGTACCACCCGTACCTGTTTGGATAGGGGAGGTGAACAGGCCTAGACCAGCACTATCCACCATAGTTGGAAGAGCATTACCATGATAGACAATTACCTGACCCTCAGAACCCGGACCAAAGGCTCCCCAGCTAGAACCACGCCACAGGAGAAGCTGCCCAGTTGTTTCAGTAATAGACTGAACATCTGTATGACTCGTGGAGTCTAAGGCATGAGCCCCTACGCCACTACCCGTATCAGCCCAGATAGGTAAGAGAACACCCCCACGGCTAATGACAGCCTGACCTGAGGAACCCACATTCAAAGCCGTCCAGCTACCTCCGTCATACATGAGGAACTGGCCACTAGCCTCAGTGATGGCTCGGACATCTGTATGGGTGGAGGAATCTAGCGTGTGAGCTCCAGCCGTATTGGCGCTGGAGGTTGCTATCCTAATCCTACCGCCGCCTAGGTTGGTGAGATCACCATTAGTGACCTGGATATCCAAGACGGGGATGACATTAGGAGAACCATCTACCTCTCTCACTCTTAAAGGTGGGTTAGGAGGAATAGCCACGGGAGAGGCCCTAACGCCTGAACTCTGTAAAGGCGAGAACCGATTGCACAGAGGTTGCTACAGCATAGAACGTAAAGTTGGACTGGACTGGATTAAACTCGCGAGGAGTGTAGGGGAACAAAACATCAGAAGAATCTACCAAGACGCCGCTGCCACCAATGGCAATACTCGCTGGACCATTGTTCTGAATAAACACAGCCTCAGTAGCAGAGTTAGCTAAGGTGACCCGCGTCTCAGGAGAGGTTGCTATAGCAATGAGCCTGGTAGTGAGGTTTACCGCATACGCAAAGGGGAGCCTAGTGTACTGTATAGCCATACCGTCTATCCATCCTCTCCGTGGCTACCGTTTAGGGCCCACGCCAAGGCTTCTAGGTAATAACCGTAGCGACTATCCTTAGTCTCCCGAAGCTTATGTTCAAACTGCCGCTGCTTGGCCAAGAGTTCTGCCTGGGGACGTAAATGCACCTGTTTAGCCCTTTCCAGACGCGTCAAGACCTCAGGCTCAAGTCGCGTAAGGGCCTCCTCCAGCGTCTGTTCCTTCACCTTAAGTAAACCCTGCTGGATAGACTGCTGGACGTAAGGCAACATGGTAGACCACGCAAGCTTAAAACCCTGGGAGAAACCTTCCATGAAGATCTGCTCCCGCTGGGTTTGAGTGGTACGCTTGAGCCATAACCGCCACAGCATGGTTACTCCTCCACCTTAACTGCTACCGTAAACGTATCATTGGGAGAGGCATTAGTGATCCTCACAATATGACTTCCGGCTACGGCCAAGGCCATCTCATCATACATCTCACCTTCGGCAAAATCGTAGCGCTTAACAATCACCGCATTCTCATCCTCAAGCCGTACCTGGAACACCGTAGTGTCTGTATTGGCACGCACCAACAAGTAGCGCAATAGGCCGCCCCGGATGGGAAGGGTAGTTGTAGTCACTTCACCACTCGCAGCCGTAACCGTTGCCCGGTGTGTATAGATGTGCATAGGTAAAGGCTCCTAAGCCAAGCTGAAAAAGGCCGTGCAAGCTGTGACAGTATCAAAACTCAGGCGACCTTTACGACCTATAAAATCCACATTCTTGCTATGAGTCTTCGTAGTCACCTGATCCGTCTGCCACTCCAGCACGGTCGCCACGCCACTACCTACCTCCGTCACAGACAGAGCTGCACTGGTCAAGGTACAGTACACCGTAACCTTCCTAATGTAGATATGGTCTAGGCCTACTGTGCCTGCTCCAGCCACCACCAGCGTATTCCCTCTTAAGTCAATTGCCGCCATACACTAAACCTCCTTTAAAAGTAAACCCTGTTACGCGAGGTTTCCCACCACACTGTGCTTCCCGTATTGTAAATCAAGGTAATCACACTACCAGAATCCATGACAAAGGCCCTGGAGTTAGCCAGCGCGAGACCCGCCCCATTCTCCAAAGTGACCCCACTATCCACACACTGGACAGCCATAATGTCACCTTCCTGGCCAGCCACCACCTGGGGATTACTGGTGAGGTTAACAGCCTGGAGAGAACCGCTAACCAGGACCGTTTTAAGCCATGCCCCCTGGAGAGGCGGGAGACGCGGAGGAGGACTAATCTGAGTCCCAGCCGCCAAGACTTGTATCTGTAGCGCTTGAGCAGCAGTAGTCTCTGTTGAAGCCAAGGTAAAGGAAGCATTGGCCCGATACTCTCCTAAAGCAATATCCCCCTCACCTCCCAAGGATTTCTTGGAGGGCGGGGGGATATCATACTCTATTGCTTGGACCTTGAGGTTACCATCCTTAAGCATGGCAATCTCAAGACCATCAAAGCCTGAACGATCAGACTCACGCTTCTTAAAGCGTGATACACGTGCCACGAGTCTCCTTGCAAAATACCTTTAAGGCCTAATGAGGCTCATGGACCTCCACAGATTAGCATCTACTTTTGTATAATAGTAGACGCCAGAAGCATTAGCTACAAAGGCGCTCGTTCCAGTCTGCATGAAGTTAGGCTGGGTTACTACCTGCATAGTGATCCCATTCGTGTTCTGCATGAGCGCCACAGTCTGACCAATATAGCCACCGCTAATTCCAGCCAGGACTGTTGTAGTAGCCGTCGGAACTAACAGTACCGTCACCGTATTCTGTGTAACCGTAGCCGCTCCTGTCCCGGCAAAGGTCAAACTTACCACTTTCGAGGTATCATTAATGCTCCTAGCTACCTCAAACCAAGAACTATTGTGGTATACCAAATCCAGTGAGCTATTGACCGGAAAGTTATTAGCCGTATCTGACAAGATGAGCCTACCTGCATTGGCTACCGTAGTAGAACCATCCAGAAACACCACCCGGATGTACTTTCCTTCAAAAGCCGACGCGTTGCTTGCTCCTCCGCCTCCACCCAAGCTTAAGTCAAAGTGCGTGATAACCGTTGTAGATGTATTGATGGTATAGAACAAACTGCCATCAGTCACATCAGGTGTAGTGTCCGCTACGGCAAAGGTGTTATCCGTACGCGCAAAAAAGTTGGCATATGGTCCTAAAGCCGATCCATACTTAATCCTAAAATCACCCACTGTATCTCCCTTCAGTAGGGACAGGGGGAAGAAGACGCGTATCCGCATCCGCAAGCTTCTTCCCCCACCCTACTACGTTTTGGAGTCTGTCTCCTATTAAGCTCCTGCCGAATGAAACATCGTGTTCGGCTTATTAATCTCCACCGAGAAACGGAAGGTAATCTTTATTTTTGCATCCCCCGTCTCAAAGTCGCTGTCACGCGCAATGGTTACCGCACGGCGCATGTAGGCAATCAAGCCTCCATCGGAGTGCGGTGGATCCGCAATGAGCGTAAAAGCATCGGTGTCTGTTAAATAAGCACTCACCATAAGCTCAAGGTTTCTTGAGCGAATAGTATTGACCGAATTGTTAGGACTCTCAGGATCATAGGTTGACTGTAAAAGCTCACGCGCCTTCCACTCGTTGGCCGGAGCCACCAAGAGTAAACGCGGTTTGATCATTTGAATCTTTCCTGAGTCATCACGTTGGGTCTCAAAGTTCTGAAGCGCAGTCTGTAAGCTCGTAGCCGACAAATCTGCTGCAGGACTTAAGAGATTATCCCACGTTCCACCCCGAAGTCTTGTCTTACCCGTCGCAAAAATAGCTCCGGCTAAGCCGTCAGTATGGGTAGTGGTTCCTGTACCCGAATTGATAACATCATGCACCAGTAACTCCAGAGTCTCCCGGCCACTGGTCCCTAGCTCCTCAGAGAGGCTCTGCATACGTCCAATCGCTGGATAGAGCGAATCTTCAATAAGCTCTTCCGTAATGCGTGCGCCTAGCCCATAAGTCGCATGGGTCCAGCGCTTGGTCGGACCTTGGACAGGCTCATCATAGGCAATACCTACACCTTCAGGCTTCTTAGGCACAGTTCCTAAGGTCCCATAGTAGGCACTTTCCTCATAAGCCCGCTTACTGGGTTTAACACTGGAAACAATCTTGCGCCACATCTGCTGTGACGATCGTGGTTTGTAAGCCTCTGACGCAAAAGAGAAGAGGCCCGGAACCACGACCTTATTAAACTGAGATCGGTTCATGACATTCTCCTTTACACAACGCTTAGGGTGACGTCCTGTCCACCCCTCTGATGTTTTAAGATTCTCACAACCCACTTACCCCAATTGCCCACAGCATTGGCTGTTCCATCGCTGTTTAAGGCATCATGGAGACGCAACAGTTGCACTTGACCTGCCGTGGTAGTAACTGTAGTGCTTCTATCTAACTCCAGACTGGCTATTCCAGTTGTAGTATTGCCTGATGTAGCCAAATAGAGCATCGAAAACACAGTACCTACCTCAGCCTGCGTCAAGGCAGCTCCCCCAGTATCCTCCTGAACCAGAAACTCCTGATTAGGATCATCAGCTACAATGGCATACCTAGCCGCTGTAGCATCAGATGCGTCAAACCAGGGGTCCAGCTCCTGAATACTGGCCTTGTTCTCATCCAAGAAGCCAACAATAGAGCCTAAGTACGCTACGCTCGCTGCGGTGCCCACAATTGCTGCAGCTACCAATCCATCTGCTGCTATGGCTACAGGTGAATACAGAAATAGATCTGTACCGGTATTCATCTGATACACACTAACAGGAATCGTAGAATGCCCAGCTGGCCTCAAAGGATATAGACCTACAGGCCTATTATCATTTGCCATCTGTATACCCTCTTTCTGTATACCCTCTTTTGCCTCACCCTTAAGGGCTTACTTGAGGACTTTTGAAGGGCGACTCCCCAAAGTCTCGGCCTTCTTGCCAAGCATTGCTGGGAGTTCCATCTGATTCCTCTTCAGCCTCAGGGCGAGGTCTATAGAACTCTTCGTGGTTATCGTAACGGGTAAGCTGGTCACGGACGCGTTCACGACTCATCTCACCTGAAGAACGCCGAACACGCAGGGCTTGCTCGGCTGGCATGAAGAAGAGAATTGAATCACCTTCTTCTACACCACCAGAAGCCGATACCAAGTGCTTCGGCACTTCAGGAAAGTAAGTACGGTTAACCAAAAACCACCCCTTAAGGTTAATAGCCTCATCGATGGCACGCTTGCGCTTCCACACGCGCCGGAAAACAAACTCACCACGGTTCAAGATCCTGTGGCGGTCATCCATACGGTGGACCGGACAACCTTCTCCCCACGTACAGTCATAACTCTGCCCCTCAAAATATTCCGGGAGGGACAGTCTATGCTTACCCTGGGAGAGCCTTGGAGTAGATCGGGTTTTGACTTCATCCAAGGTTACCGGTTGAGCATCAATACGTTCCCTGATGTAGCTATCTTCCTCAGAAATGGTCCTTAAGACAGGTGGGCGTTCCTCCTTCCACAGGAGCCGATCGGGAGAGGCTGCCGGTTGAGAAGTTACCTCTACCGGCTTAGGCTTGAGAAGCTGCTTCTCGTCCGCCTTAAAATCCTGTCTTTCCTTGCCTTTATCTACTTCTGATTTCTCCTTAAAACGCTCCGCATCACTCATAGCTTACTCCTTCTCCACCTCTTGATTTCTTGACGCTACGCGCGTAAGTCTCAAGAGGGATACCATGATAATCAGCAAATTCCTTCTGGTCTTGGCTTAGAGGTACCTTATCCTCTGTGCTTCTGCCGCGACTGACAGGTACTGCTGCCTCACGAGCACGAATCTTACGCTCGCGGTCTTGGTTCTCACCGTTACGGGTCTCACGAGCACTGAGCGCAATCCCGCGCTCCTGTGCCAGGTCCTCGGCATCACGCATGGCTAAGATAGGACCGAGGTTATTAGTCAGGTATTCTGGATGTTGATTCAGAACTTCTCTGTAGAGCTGACTCACAGAAGCTTCTTCATCACCGGTCCTAGGATCCAGCTCTGGATAGCGGTCTAAGACACGACGCTTCGCAGAATCCATGGTCTCTACAGCCTGGCGCTGACGGTCCTCAAAAGCACGGCGCTCCTCTAAGGCCGCGAGATGCGTCTGAAAACGCGCATCAGCCAGCTTATTGATAGCCTCTTGCCAACGGCCATCATTAACTAGTTTTTCCGCTTCGGCCTCTAGGCTTCCAGGCGGTGCAGCTTGAGACTGAGGGAAAGCCTGGTGCGGCCGGTTTGCTAGTTCCAACAGATGATCCTGGATCTCCTCCATCTGGCGCTGCATCTTTTCCGTAATACGCCGGTAACCATGAAACTGATTGGTGAATGACTTAATGGTCTCTCCATCGGGAGATGCCGGGGGAGGCTTCCTGTCACCAGCCTGGGCCGCTACCTCAGCATCAGGCTTCTTACCAATGTCCACCTCAATAGCAACCTTGCCCTCTTTAGACCCTTCTTCCCTATTGCTTACCACATCTTCCACAGAAAGATCCGTAAGATCCTCTGGTTTATCCTTAACAGCCACTGTAGATCCTCCTTCTCTTCACAGGTAACCCATTACTGTCAACACAAAGCATACACGGTAAAGCCGCAAGCGCAAGAGGCTAATAAGACGGTACTTCCTCAGGAACATTAGTTAATCTCGCCCCAGCCTCTACCGCCTGTTCAGCCCGTACCAGACCATCCATGAGGCCCTGAAGGTAAACGGCATGGTCCTGCTTCTCCTTAAGGACGGAGCGAAGGCACGCCTGTTGTTCCGCCCTGACGAGCTCGCGTCGCTGCCTCCAGAGGGTTCTCAAGTGGTCCCACACGGGGCTCCGCACCAGCTCCACCAGCTCCCGGAGGCTTTCCGCCCTGGCCTCCTCCGCCGTTACCCCCTGCTGGGGGACCAACTGATCCACCATAAGTACCTCCTACCTGTAATGTCATCATTTTCTGAAGCATCATCTGGTGTTCCTGAATATGCGCCGTTATGAACTCACGCACTTGGGCCTGGATTTCAGGTGCCAGACGCAAAAAGCCTGGGTCTTTCAAGAAGTTCTGGTGGGAAAGCAGGTGCTCCAGAGGATTCTGAGCCTGTGTGACACGAACCTTACCAAAGTCGCCCTGGAGAATCAGTGTGTGCTCCTCCTCCGGATCACGCGCAGGATTCACTACGGGTTCAGGACCTAGGTAAGGCTCTACTGGTTTCTCCCGAGGCTTTAAAGCAAAGTCAGACGTGACATGCCAAATCTTTGCTGGATCAGACAGGACCAATGGGTTACCCATGAGGATCCCATACAGTTGGTCAGACAAGAGGCGCTGGGTCTCCTTGCTACCCAAGGTATCATCCGGCAAGAGATAGGCGTCAAACTCACCCTGGATGCTCTCGGACGTCAAGAGGTTAGCTTCATCAAAAAGGGCCTCACCTTTCGCGCCTAGGACACGAGTTTCCAAGCCAGGAGGAATGTTTTTCTGCACCAGATCTAGGTGTAGCGTCTGGATGCGGGCTGCCCCTTCACGCAAGCGCTCTGCCGGGACTGCATGGCGCTGAGCTGCAGCCGCCACAATGGCTGAGGTACGAGTGGCTGTACCGCTCCCGCCTACAATTTCACTCTCCTTGCCCATAATATAGCTGGAAGCGGCCGTGAGGCGCTCAATAAACTCCAACACAGTCCGGACTGCCAAGAGAAGCCTCTCCGTCGGAATGTTAAACTCAGGATAGTAAATGCTCTGCGTCGGGTTGGACAAGGGCGTCAGCTTGTTAGGTGCAATCACCATCGCCTGAGCATCAAGACCAGACGCTGAGTCTACAAAACCAGGCCGTAGGACACTGAGCGTATTAGCATCTGTCATCTGATTAAAGATGGCATCAATTTCCATCACCAGTTCATACACTTGCTCCAAAACACCTAGACCATTCGAGCCCTCTGGATCATCCAAGCGAGGCATATACTGTGTGAGGTCTAAGTGTCTTACGCCACGGCTGGAGAGGTCACTTACTAATACACCACCTAGGTAGAGGCGTGGCTCCTTAACCACGAGGAGGCGAACAGGCTCGGGGAAACCATCTCCATCAAAGTCATATTCCACGTACTCCTTTAGAATTGTAACCGGTTCATTACGTAAGCGGACGTTTCTAAGTTCTTGAGACTCCTCTTGAGACTGAGAACCCTGAGGGGTTGCGACCGGCAAGATATCCCGCAAGGCACGCTGGCCAGGAACACTCGGTTTGGTTACATTGACTGCCTGACGGTTACGCTCCATCGCCTCTAAGTCCCGGTAAGTAAGCTTCATTTCAATAACAACGGGGTCTTTCTGGACACTGGTGGCTCCCCGCAAGAGGAAGATGTCAGCATCTGGGATAATGTGCGCCTCTGTCTTTTCTACAGCCCTACCTGTTGCTAGCTCCTCTACCTTCCACTGAAGCTCAGTCAGCACTCTACCGTAGGCAATAGCGTGACGGGTCCAGCGGTCAAAGAACTCACGCTGTCGGGCATGGATACGTGTCCACCAAAACATGAGTTTGGAGATCCTATCTGCACGATCCACATCTTCAGAACGCAAAGGCCTCCAGTGAGTAGTCTCCTCACCCCAGACAGCAGGGAAGATGCGAGCGTGTAAGACTTCCACAATAGCCATACCCATCATGAGCGAGCGGTTAGAGCAGAAGCGCCACGGGATAGTCTTCGGCTGGCGTCGGCCCAGGTAAAGATCAGTCAAGTCCTTGTACCAGGTCAAGTAGTCACGCTTCTCACCTTTAGAACCAAAACCAAAGTCACGCTCCTCACGAGCCTCACGAGCAGCATGATAATCATCCAGCACGAGTTCCTCTACCAACACCTGTTGAGAGAGGCTTAGATCCAGTTGGAGAGAATCTGCAAAACCATCCATACTGCGGACGCCCTTGGCACTACCGCGGGGTTTAGCAATGAGACCCTTAAGGCGCTGGATGAAACGCGGGGGTTCAGGCATGGGAGAGCACCTTATGAAGAAGCATGGAAGCGGCCCATGGCACGGTTGCCTTTACCCTTACGGAGAGGCAAACCCTTATGATGGGTCGAGGCAAACTCCTCAAGCTGCTCCTCCGTCATCCTGGTACGGGTACGTTTACCGGCTCGCTTACGGGCGAGTTCTGCTCCCATGAACTGTTGCTGCTTTCTGGATTTGGCTGGCACGGTCCACCCTCCTCTGTTTTTAATGTTTCTATAGTATGGCTAAGTTTCTTACGGTTCATTTGCGCGAGTTGCTGCTTGATTCCCACAATGCGGTCACTCAACTCCTGGTCTGACAGTTGGTTAATCTGCGTCGCATACACTTGCGTCAGGTTCACTGTCTTCTCCGATACTTCATCTGCAGCTTGACTAATGATGACGCGCATCTCCCGACGGGCCAAAGCATTCTTAAGAGCTTGCATCTCACTTCCAGCACTAATCACAATGGCTTGATACTGGCGCTCCAGACGCTCTAGCCTGACCCTGCGGTGGGCGAGTGGGATATCTGCTATAGCCTCGGTGTAAAGCCTCCGGTAGTTCTGTATCAAGGGTTGCCATTTGCTACTTTTCTTATAGCGCAAGACATGGGAGCGGTGGAGATTCTTCTTAAATTCACGGCGGCCCCAGCGGACTATTTCATCTATAGGCCAAAACTGTCCTAGCTTCTCACAGATAGTGAAACGCTCTTCCTCAGTCATCTTAGTAGCTGGCACTAACCTCTCGTCAGGATCTAGGATCATCAGTAAGGATTCTCCATGAGCTCCTGACTTTGTGACCTAGCAGCATAGGTATCAAACTTGGGGTCTGACATCAAAAGATACCGGACACAGTCTGCACCGTGTGTATCCCGCTGCTTCGGTCGCTCTTTGGGATCCCGGCCTTCAGCCATGCGGGTAGACCATTCCTCATACTGGTAATTTCTGATGCTCCGGATAGTTGCTGAGCAGCGGTCACGGTTGAAATAGATCTTGGGACAGTTGGTAAGGCTCAAAGGCTTAATTCTATCCCAGTGTAAGGCTTCCTTGACGCGGACATGACCTGCCTCTTTGTCATCGCTTACGAGACCAAACGCTACGGAGTAGCTGCCTGACGCGAGCTCTTGCCTGACAGTCCTCCCAGTAACCAGTAGCGGCTTGTTACCAAAGTTCGGATCAATAAGCCGCACGCGGACTTTGTAGCCTGCTGCAAGTTCAGTTAGGAGGATCGCTTTGGCTAGTTCTTTAAGCGTACAGGCCATCACAAGTTCACGGTCTACATAGACCATATCAGTACGATCCACATAGGCCCAGAGGACATGATGCGGCTGGCGGTCATGAGGATCCAAAACACACCACACTGGGTCCGGATATTGGTAAGCCCGGTGACGTTTAGGATCATCACTATATTCATGTACGCTAGAAGTGAACTCCCGGTAGACCAAGCCCCGCATGTGAAAGAACTGACCGTCCACACGTGTCAGGCGCTCATCCTCACTCAACAAGCTCTCGAAACGCTCAATGGACTTTCGCGTGAGGATTGCTTGACCATGAATATCCTCCAGGTTCTCATAGGTGGTGGTTTTGACAACCTGCCGGAAATTATTGTCAACCTTGTCCACAAGTTCCTCTTTCATCCACGGTTCCACGAGAGGCGTAAAGGTCAGCATGCTTTTCCCAAAACGGTCAATCATACCGCGGTGGATAGCTACATACTTGGAGCGCTGGCAGGGCTCATCAATCCAGGCGTAGTCCCAGTCGGCAGACTCGAATGCCATCTGATCCATTTCACCAGAGAGGATGTCCACAGAGCCTCCATCCACACCTAGGATGCGCCTGAGGTAGCCCTGAGGCGTACGTTTTGGGCTCCCGGCAATCCACTGCTTAGGCAGATACTCCAGGATTCTCGGCTCAATGGTGCGTTCAATGATGGGGTACTCCGTAGCAACTACAACGGCCTTGATGGGCTTCGTGAAGCGGCGTTCAGCTGAGTACCACTCGCCGTGGCACGGACAGGACGGATATTGACGGGTGAGGTGGTGAACGAGTTGTGTGGCACCGGCGGTAGATTTGCCGCCGCGGTTGCCGCTCACGAAGACGACTTCATCTGCTCGGGAGCTCATGGCTGCTAGTTGCGCAGCATTGGGGCTAAAGAAGCTGATGCCACGGTCTAGTTTGCGGCGTTTCTTGGCGTCTTCGGCGAGTTCCAGCTCGGCCAGGAGCTGTAAGGAGCGCTCTCTGTCCTGTTTCTTAAAGAGGGTTTCGGGTGAGGCTTCTACAGTATCTGGCACAGGTGCTCCCTGGTATAGCCTGTACGGCGCTCCTGCTTAGGGGTATGGTGCTAAGCCAAAAGGGCCTTACAGTATACCAGTATACCTGGTCTGCAGAAAAAGCAAGTCTGTATGGAGTAGCTGGTACATGCAACAGGCTAAGCAAGCCGGAGATGTGGTATACACCTGAGCGGGGTTAGGTGGGGGAGGGGTACACAAAAACATCCTTTTATAGGCTGAGGTGGTGACCCTATTACAAGCTAAGGTGGTAACCTATGGACCCATATCCAACATACCCCCCTACCCAAACAGGTGCCTGTTAATACCACCTAATGCTACTTAATGCTAGGGTGAGGATCATGCTACGCGTAGCACCCTGTATACCTGCCGTACCTGTGCTCAGCAAGTTAACATAATATTTATTATCAGCCACACTAGCAAAGGCAAGTATACTTAAGTGTACACAATGCTATTTAATACTATCCATTGCAACACAACACTACTTAACACAATCTATTGCTATCTAATCTAGAAATCCAAATTTTGCCTCACAAACCTACCACGCCAAAATTGTATATACAAGAATAACATGATGCAGTGTTAATTTATCAGAAAAGGCTTGACACGGTGGTGGCTGGTGGTGTATAACTGTGGTAGGAAAATAGGAGGGACAGGACAATGATAAAAGAGCATTGGCGGTCAGTACGCAAGGGGGATCAGACCTATTATCAGGGCTGGGTCAGCATACATGAGAATGAGCGCCGGTTGTACAACGTAAACGGCCTGCCTCAATTGCGGTTGTGTGTGATAGATGCCATGCGCGATGCTGCCCAGCTTGCGGAAGAGATTGATCCATCTATCGTTCACAACGCGGATTTGACAAGGCAGGTGGTGCACCATGAACACCTTTAACCTTAACTGTCCGGCCTGTGGCGGAGAGATAGAGATTTACGGATCGGGTCAGTGGGAGTGCTTTAAAGAGCATTGCGAGCGCGTAAAGGCGGGCCTTAACTGAACAACACAAGGAGCTAGACTAAAATGGAAACTAAAAATAAGACTTACAATGGTTGGATAAATCACGAAACATGGGTAGTAAATTGGTGGATGAACAATGAGTATGAATCCCAGATCTATTATGATGCGCTGGCAAAGAAAATAACTGACCCAAGCATGTTAGCTGATAGACTCGCAAGTGAATTTAAAAACCAAGCACCGGAATTAGACGGAGTTTATTCTGATCTGCTTAGAGCTGCGATATCAGACATATTCTGGTATGAAATCGCCGAGGGCTTAATAGATGCAAATGGCTCATACCGTGAATAGGCTCCCTGCCTTACTCTGCGTCCTTGCCCTTCTGTGGGGCTCTAGCGACGTTCTAGCAGGGGATGATAGACCGGCTTTAAAGTTTACCGACCAAGAGGCTGTACGGGCGATCGTAGGGGAAGCGTCGGGGGAGGGCGGTAATAAGTTAGAGCTTAAATATAGATCTATGTATGCCGTCGCGTGCGCCTTGAGAAATCGCGGCACATTAAAGGGCGTCTACGGACTTAACGCTACGCACGTGAATAAAGAGTCCGCCTGGGTGTTTGATATGGCCCTTAAAGCCTGGCTCGCGTCAGAAGATGGGCCGGATGTGACGCTAGGAGCTACCCATTGGGAGAATCTTGATTTCCAGAGGCCGTACTGGGCAGATTCTATGATTCCTACAGTCAAAATCGGTTCACATACATTTTAC
>ERZ1292644.209-Hain-H14-01um-R2-209-length-42915-cov-8_pt1 | contig 42915 bp, 82 predicted proteins | sample MGYA00564402_ERZ1292644 | MGnify/ENA primary metagenome ERZ1292644 (study PRJEB36523, sample SAMEA6512644) | groundwater metagenome | collected 2019-01-09 | study: AquaDiva: Metagenomics assemblies of 32 groundwater samples
GATGAAGCTCACTGGCAACGGAACCTCTTTCCTAGGCGATTGCCCGCACGCGACCTATCGCGAGCGCATTGACCCTGATCGTGCTCAGGCCGTCCTGATTGCGCAAGGCAGACACCCCACCATTGCCCGCGTGCTCTCTGAGGGAGGCCACCGCGCAGCGCTGAACATCAGCGCCGGAACAGCGCGCGAATGCGGCGCTGATGTGGGGCTGCTGGTACGCGAGCCACGATAGCAAAAAAGCGCCGGCTCGCCCCGGCGCCGTATCCACAAGGAGATATCTTATGGACACTGACACTGACACTATTCTAACACAGCCCGACGACGAACCGTTCGACGGCACGGACCCGCGCATCTGCCAAACGTGCCATGGCGACTGCTGGATGCGCGATTGTGCCGCCTGCCACGGCACCGGACTAAGCGACCTGCCGGCCGCGCAAGCGGCTCCAGATATGCCATCCCCGGACGCCTCGATTGTTCAGCCATCCCCCGACGCCGGCCGGCAGGCCGACGACGTGACCACGCGGATCGAATACTGCAAAGAGACACGCGACTACGCCGCGTATGCCACGGTCGGCGGCAAGGAGGAGTTGATCCGCTACGCCGGGTCGTACAGCGCGGCGGTAGGCGTGTGCCGCGACTACAGGTTCAATTTCTATCTTGATCGCCACACGCCCGAGCGCGCCGCTGAGATCGCCCTGGAGGAGGAGCCCGCTGCGGTGTATGCGGACCCGCGGCCAATCAAAACATTCGGCGTGTCTCCAGTGGTCGATACCATACAACTGATCATCCGCACGGGCGACACCCTCACCACCGAAACGTTCTTGCGCAAGCACAAGGCCGACAGGCGCATCACCAAGCTGCTGAATGACGGGTACAAATTCGACGCTACTCACGAAACGCTCATCGACGCGCCGCCCGCCGCGATCTACGCCTGTGTGGCCGCGCCGATGGCGGAGTTCATCCCCGGCGATGCGCCCCCCGCTCTGACCTGCGAGCAGTGCGTCACGGCCAAGCCCGAGTCGGCCTTCACGGCGGCGCTCGCCGCCCCACTGAGCACGCCCGCCATCTGTGATGCCTGCCTGGATACGCTGCCGATGGAGTTGGTCCAGGCGATGCGGCGCCAGAACGCGGCAGAGGGCCGCGCGGCGCGCATCGCAATGACAGGCCCGCTACTGGCTCCGGCCTCGACTGCCGCGCCACTGACCACGCCCGTCACAACCACCGGCCACGATGCCCTCGTAGATGCGGCCCCGACTGCCGCATCGCCCCCCTTCACCCGCACCGAGCGGCATGACCTGCGCACGCCCGCGGATCGCTTCACGCGCGACGCCTGGACGGGCGCGGCCTGTGGGCACGTCTTCTGGGTAGAGGCCGGCCACATGCCGCTCTCCTGTCCCCGCTGCGTCACGCTCGCAGCGATCTCGCCCATAAACTGCCCCGCGTGCGGCGGCGCGCATCTGCTCGCCCGCTGCGAGGAGCTTGCGGCAGAGTGGCGCGATCAGGCACAGGCAGAAATCCGGGCCGGCGCGCAGGTCGGCGCGCACATTACGAGGGATATCGCGGGCTTCCTGCGGGAATACGCCGCGCTCACGGCAGAGCAGCAGACCGGCGTCGTGGCATCCTACTGCGCATGGCAGCGGGCGGAGTGCCGGCCCGCTGTGGTAGCGAGGCGTTGGGCGCGGATGGCAGGGCTGGCGGAATAACGAAGCCCGCGCGGCGCGGCGCTCGGCTTGGCACACCCGGTCGATGCGCCCGTCGCGGGACCAAAGAGGAGAGATGCGATGTTCAACATCCGCAAGCGATTTAATCGGTGGAGAGCCCGCCGATACCTCTGTCGGCAACTGCTCTTCCGACACGACACGCCTGACATCGTGCTGCGCTACTTCGCCAACACGATGGGCGATCAGCGCGACAAGCTGTACGCCGCGTTGCTGGATTAGAAGCCACGCGCTGGACGGCGAGCCGTCGCGCCGACGTAGCTGGGGCGCATTATTGGCAGCGCCGTCCAGGGCTGGCTAAAAACGAGGAGAACACGATGACAAACATGCAACGATTCCTAGAGCAACTCCAGGCCATCCCCAACCCGTCGCACGCGCTGCGCGCGTATATCGGCGGCGTGGAAAGCCGGGTGCGGATCAACGCCGAGGATATCACCGCGCCGGACTGGGAAGCGCGCGCGCAGAACCTCGACACGATCAACTTGCAGCGCTGGTTCGCGCTGTCCGAGGGTGAGCGGACGGCGGCGCGCACGGCCGCCATATGAACGCAGAGTACTGGACGATCAAGGACGGCCAGTTACATGCCGGCGAGGCCGTCCACACGGGGCACTGCGATCGAGACGACGCCGATCGGGGGGCCAAGGATCTGCCGGCGCGCTACCATGCGCGCGTCGCGAAGCTCCAGACGATGGAGAGCGACTACCCGATCGAAGATCCGCGCTATGAGCCGTTCCCAAGCGCGCGCTGGTGCGTCGTGGTTCGGGAGGGAGGTGGGCCGTAGACAGGCCAGGAGGGATGGGCGCGGCGCAGTCAACCCGCCGCGCCGATATGGGGCGATAGCTCAATTGGACAGAGCGCCGGGCTGAAAAACCGGAGTTGCGGGATCGTAGCCCGCTCGCCCCACCAGGGGCGCTCCTGACGAGGAAGCGGAGCCGGGAAGCAACTAGCGGTGTAGCGTGTCCTTCGGGAGCACAACCGCGCAGCGACCTAGCTCCTATCTCGACGGAGGAGCGCCCCACCAACAACACGGCGCGGCATGCCGAACACACGCCGCGCCCCGTCACACCGCAAGCCGCGTAGGAGGCGGCACAACGATGGACCAGTACATTGTACTCCTGATCGGTACGTTGACAATCTCGGCCCTGCTCAACATCGCGCTTGCCGTTTTGGTGCGCTACCTAAGCATCAGTCCGTCATTCGGCATTCCTGTCCAGGCTATCGGCCGAATCCGGCTCTGGACGACGATCGCGCCGCGCATATGGATATACGGCGATATGGATCAGCTCGGCCTGGTCAACGGTGCGCTGACAACCGAGCAGCAGGCCGGAGTGGACCGCTGGAACGAAATCATGCGCGACGTACAGCGCCGCATTCGGGCCGACGATCGCTTCCTGGTCTATGGCGGCGATGAGTTCGGCTGGTCGATCAGCACGGAGAGCGCTGGCCGCGCACGCCACGCGGCGAATGCGCGCCTATTCTGCGAGCGCGTGCAGGCGCTCCTACGCGATGCGCCCTACCGCGACGACGAACGTGATGCGCTCTACCTCGCGACCGGCAGACCATACGCCTCGATCACGCTGGCCTGGGCGTACTCAGCGGGATGGCGTACCCATCGGACGGCCTTCCACGCGGCCCAGATGCGCGTCACGAAAGCCAAGCCAAAGAAGAGCGTCGGGCAGCGCGGCCAGATCCTGGAGGTGACGGGATGACGAACCAAGCCAGGCTTCAGGCGATGTTGGACAACATCGCCGACCAACGCGCTGGGGTGGTGAGCCTCCCCAAGAGCGGCGACCTTGACCAGATCCGGCGGGCGGCCTGGCGCCAGTGCAAAGATGCGCCGGCGGATGTGATGATTGAGATCAACCGCGCCGTGGACGCCGCCGGGGTGCTGGCGGGGGTTATGCGGCTTGATGTCAGGATAGAGTGGGTTTGATGAGGCGCTGTATCAAACATCCCCGACGCCACGCCGTGCGCGGGCAGCTATGTAGCGCGTGCTGGCGGGCGCTGCCACGGGAGCGCACCAGCCTCGCGCAGGATGATCTACGCGCAGCCGTCTTAGCAGGCACGGTGCGGCCGGGGGTGGTTGTTGCGGTGCTACGGAGGGTGAAGAGATGAAAAAGAAACAGGCAGTCGATCTCAACCAAGAGTACACACCGAACGCCGCTACAGCGGCGCGTGAACGCGAGCGGGAGCGCGCGGCACGCTGGGGGGCCGGCGCAGCGGCACGAGAGGTAGAGCGCCGCCGCATGGCAGCAGAGGAGGCCCGCCGGGCAGCGCTGCCGATAGACGACCAGGCAGCGCTATCACGCGCCGTGGCGGATCTCGCCGCTGCGCACGGGCTCAGGAGGGTGAAGAGATGAGCCAAGAGAAACGGTGTCAGGGGCCGTGCGGGCTCGTGAAAGCACTGGAAGAGTTCCCGCGCCATAACAAAGCGCACGACGGGCATCGGCATATATGTACGGCGTGCGGCGCTCGGTACGGCCTGAACAGCCGTGCGAAGAAGCGCAAGGCGATCACGAGCGCACCACCAGCGCCAACCGTACCGACCATCACACCGCTGTTTATCCAGGCTGGCGCGTATCGCTTTGCGCTGGCGCACATCGCGCTGATCGATCTGAGCGCCCCCGGCCGAGTCGATCTGCGGCTGTCCGTGCATGAGGTGAACGGGAAGGGCTTCCCAGAAGCGCTTGCCTTCACCTTTGAGGGCGCCGACGCCGCACTGCTGCTCGCCGCATTAGACGGCTGCACCGGACAGGCGAACGGCGAGATCGAAGCGCTGCGTGAGACGGTGCGTCGGCTGGAGGCAGAACGCGACCTCGCGTTGCAAATGGCCGATGAGCTAGAGCAAAAGCAGAAGACGTTACGGGCCGCGCTGGGATGAGTAATTTGTTTGGCCTTACCGAATTGCTCGATCGGCGCGCGCCGCCAGAGGAGCCGCGGATCGTCGCTGGCCTGCGCAAGACGACGGACGCCGTGATTGCGGTCGCCAGCCGCCAATTCAGCCCGGCGCTGCGTGCCGGCGAGGTCTGGTGCGATCGGTGTGGCCAGGCGATGGGGGTGGAGCGGGTGAAGGCACACAGGTGCGAAGGGGGGTGAAGAGATGAACAAGGATCGCACCTGTCCGGTATGTGAGGGGCGCGGCGGCACGACCGAAAATGACTCAGACGGCGATGGCGTTTGGGCTACGCCGGTGACACACTTCATTGAGTGCCCCGACTGCCTGGGCGATGATACATGCCCAGGCTGTGGCGGCACAGCCACCGATGCGCTTCGTGACATCGACAAATGGACGTGCGCGGCGTGCGGATGGCATATCGAGTGGGAGCGATTCGAGCCGGATTACAGCGATGGCTATTAACTGCCCGCTCTGCCGTCTTCCGCTCTGCCCGATCTGCGGCCGTTGCCCGGCAGCAGGGCATACGGAGCAATGCAAGAGTGAGGCGGCTACGCAGGCGCGGGCCTGGATTGCGAGCCTGGAGGAAACGAGGGAACGCGCCGTGGGGGCGCCCGCAACGCTCCTTCAGGAGTTGCTGAGGAAGGTGAGAAGATGAGCGATCTCCATGCCCTAGCCCTGCGGGTCGCCGCGATCCCAGAGCCATCGCGCAACATCAAACTCTACGCGGGCGCGCTCCTGCATGCGGCGCAGATGAGCGCGCTCCATCCCGCAACGGAGGATCGCGACCTACGCCAGCGGAACACCCTGGCCGTTGCGCGGCGCAGAATGGGGATGCTCGGCGCAGAAGACCTGGCGCGGTTGGAGGCAGTCGAGGGGGTGCTCGCGTGAGGGAAAACCTAATGTGCGTCGTCTGGATTGTCGTGGCGGGGCTTGCGCTGGGGGTGGCGGCGATTGGCCTGATCAATCTGGTGCAGGCCGTCCTGCACGCATATGGAGTGTTTTGATGGAGCTTGAGTTACAGCAGTGGGGCGACGGATCGATCCGGCTCTACTATGAGGCATATAGGGATGGGGAGGACCGGGTGTTCGTCCTGAGCGCCGATGGCACGGCCGCAGAGGCCACCTACGGCGACGGCGATAAAGAAGTACTCACGCCGATCGATCTCGTGAGCACGCTACGCGAGATGTACACAGCCGAGGGGAGGTAATCCACGAGTGAAAAAGAATGCGGACTTAATCCAGTGCGCGAATAGCGGCGGCGACACGAGCAACCTCAAAACCGCCTGCCGCGTGGTCCGCTATCGCGGCACAGCGCTCGCGCTCGGCGGCGAGCAGTTCGTCAATGCGCTCGGTCAGCAGCTCGCCATACAGGCGCTGCTGCGCCTCGAAATCCTGCTGCGTCTCACAAGCGGAGAAGCGAGACGACGCGGAGAAGACCAGGCTGCGGATAATGCCTGCTTTGGCGTCCATCTATCCCTCCTCCATCACCACAGTGGTGATGTCAATGTCGCCCAGTACGCCAGCTTCGAGCGCCGCACGCTCGAATGCGCCCAGGCGCTCCGCTGTTGCGGCGAAGTACGCCTTCTCCAGCGCGTCGGCGGGTCGCCATCCAAACCGCCGCTCAAACTCCGCCAGTGTCATCACTTTAACGTCGGCGGGCGTCAAGCGGTCTGTACGCTTGTTCATAGTCGTTCCCATCGTATCCCCCCAGCGCGCGGCGCGCGGCTAGTCCCGCTCCAGTTCAGCGGCAAACAGCGCGGCGATCTGCTCGCGGTCAAGACCGAGGAAACGCGCCTGTTCGATTACCTCGTTCAGCAGCACCCCAATCTTGAATTGAACCTCATCTCGCGTCATCGGGCGCAGCAAACGCGACAAAACCGCCTCTTCCTTGTGCGGCGCGGTCTGGAGGATGACGAACTCACGGCCAGCGTCATCATTGGTGCGGGCGATCTGATAGCCCGCTGTCCGGTGGGATTGCAGCAGCTCGCTCATTGCAGGTTACTCCCTCTCGCATACATCAGGATAGACTTCGCCCGGCGATACATATCCACGTCGTGGCCGACGCCCAGAAGGTCACACAAGCGATCGTGCAATAAAATGCGCTCGCTGTCAAGGATATGTGTTTCATCGGTCGTGTACTGCCCAGAGCGCATGGCGTCAACATGTTCGATATACTCACGAAGTAAAGTCAAAGTATGCTGGTCAACTGACATTGGACTCCCCTTTTCTTTGGTAAAATATCCCAGCGCCCGCCGGTCGATTGGACCCGTCTCGGCGTGGCGCAAAGCGACACGGGAGTGTTTAGTTCACGCTGCCTCCCGTGTCGCTTTCCTCTTCCCCAAATCGCCCTCAACCTCCTCTAGAAGCTCTAGCGGACGAACACCCAGCGCGCGGGCGACTTTGCCGAGCACGACAAAATCAACACGCTCATTGACGCCACGCGACAGCGCACGGGCTGTGTTTGGTGCAACACCGGCCATGGCGGCCAGCTGCGCCACTGTCAAGCCCCGCTCGCGCATGACGTCTCCGACCCGCAGTCGTAATCGCATAAACACTCCTTCGCTATCCATGTCGCCTATGATAACATACAAAAGGCGGGAAGTCAACTACTTGACTTTTGGTAAATCATATGATATACTACGTAAGAAGTCAGTTAGTCAATCACGCTACACAGGATGACACCAGCAATGACCAACGCCACACTGGCCAAGCTCAGCACCGAACTGCGGATCACCCCGCAGACGCGGCTCGGCTTCGGGCAAGGCCCGTGGGCGTTCGTCGTCACCGAGACGAGCCGCAAGGCGCAGACGTTCCTTCGCTACGGCGAAGATGTGGCCTTCTGGACGGCGGTTTACGGCGCTGCGAACGGCATCAACTATGCGCTCAGCGGGCGCGTGCGCGACGTGACCACGCTGGGCATCCGCGAGATGAGCGCCTATCGTGTGCTGAAGATCGTCGCTGAACTGGCGAGCGCGGGCGTTGCCGCTGCCGATGCGCCGGCTTGGCTCGATCGCAAAGCTGTTCGGGAAGGATGGAAATAATGCGTGTCCGTATTCGATCGGTTTCTGGCGCAACGCCAGAACTCACCCGGCCGATCACCACCATAAGCGGCCGGGCATACATAGATGTTGACGACCTCGCCGACCTATGGCGACTCCGAGCAGAGACCGAACACCTGATCGCCGCTGATCATATGGACGGCGAGCCCATGCTGCTCGTTATCGATGACTACCTTGACTAAGGACGTTGCAATGACCCCCACCGAAACCTGGACCAGCATCGACAGCCGCGCGACGATCGCGCAGGCGAGTGCGGAGGGGCGCGTGATCAGGGCAGAGACGCCGACGTGGCGAATGAACGCGCTAGAGATGGCAGGCGAGTACGCCACGGTGGTCGGTGGGCAGGTGAAGAGCCGCGAGTTCGCAAAGCAGTTTGAGGAGACACGATGAACGCACAATTCTTATTCGTCGGCGAACGCCCGTCGTACCAGGCCGTGAAAATCGGCGCGACATGGCAGAACGGCCGGCTCGCGGGCAAACAACTGCGCGACGCCCTACTCGCGCTGAATATCGACCCCGACGCGCATCAGTACACGAATCTGTATAGCGGCCCAGAGGCCGGCTGTGTGCGCGACTCGGGCGACCTACGAGCGACGCTCATCGGCATCTGGGCGGCCTATGAAGCCGATACCATCATCGTCGGGATGGGAGCGCTCGTGTGCGCACAGTTGGTACAGGCCGGCGTCCCGCACCTTCAGATGATCCACCCGGCGGCGCGCGGCGCTATCCGCAAGAAAGAGCGCTACACCGCGCATGTGGCGAGCGTGTTGCTGTGAGCGCCCTGGCGGGCCTGTGGCGCGAGAGCCGCGACGCGGCAGAGAGGGGGCGATCGTGAAGAAGGAAACGACATTCAATCACGGTCACTACGACCCCGCCCATGTCGCCGCGCTGGCGCAGTGGGTTGGCATGTCAGAGGAGGATGTCAGAGGAATCATCATTGAGGTGCCTGAGACGAAGACGCTGTACAAGTTCTTCGTCAGGCTGGATGGCATAGAGCATTACCTCGATAGCGGATGGTTCGCCTCCGATCGGGAGGCCGAAGCCTACGTGAAGCAGGCGCACCCGCGCGCCTATGCCCGTGGCGTTGAAATGCGGGCGTTTGACCGCGCGAGAGCCGCGCTGGCGCGGGGCGAGGAGACAAGCAAGTGAGCGACGAAGAACGCAAAGCCCTAGAGCTTGCCGCGTTTGGCAAGCGGATCACATTCCCTACCAAGCATCATTGGATCTTGACCTGGCTAGAGGAACTGCCCGGCAAGAGCTTATCTGAGAAGGTCTACGGGATCGTGGATCGCGCCTATCGCGCCGACTATGCCGAGCGCGGGTACGCTGCCCTAGCGCGCTATTGGCAGGCACTGGAGGGGACAGAGTACCCCGACCTGAACTATCCCGCGCTTATTGCCGCGTCCTGCGACGCCTGCGAGTGCTTTGGACGCGCAGGCCGGCACGACGATGAGGAGCGCGCACGCGACCTCTTGCGGGGCGCTGTGGCAGCTCAGGCTAAGCGCGCCCGCACGGCGGCGCTGCTGGAGAGGACGGGGCAATGACGATTCAAGACACCATCGAAGAATTTGACGGCGAAGCCTACTGCGTCATGCGCAGTGGGTGCTCCGATCGGCCCGTCATCCAAGAGTCCTGGTTTGCCACCGGCCTGAACGCGCACGGCCTCAAGCGCGGCTATGGCGATGACATTATTGGACGGAAGTTGGAGTACCGGATGGGGCGTGGCTTCTTTTTCCGTGTCCCGTCGAGCGGGCACGAGGTCATGGTGCCGACAACAGGAGGTCCAGCAGCGCACTATGTCGAGGTCGCGATCGAGCCGCCGCGCTCGCGTCTCCTGATCGAATGGCGATACGGGCAGTGGTGGAAAAAGACGAAGTGGGGATGGCGGGAATGGTGGCGCAAATGACCAACTACACCGGCAACAATACAACAGGCGCGGACGGCGGCCAGGACATTCCCGACGATGGCCCGGACGGCTATTGTATGGCCTGCCACGGACGTGGCGGCAACGTCAGTGTACAAGACCCCGTGGGGGATGGCGTCGGCTGGGAAACCCTGTTCGACCCATGTCCCTCCTGCCTAGGCGACGGCAAGTGTCCGCTGTGCGGCGGCGCGGTGGACACGGAGTACAACTGCGGCGCCGAGGGATGCGTGTGGCTGCCTGAGATGGTGTATGAAATGCCGGACGAGCCAGATTACGACTATGATCCCGACTATGAGGATCTGCCGCTATGACCGACCTCCAATCCACCATCCGCGCGCTGCACCAGAACGCGCGCCAGCAGACCAGCGTGGCGTTCAGCACGAGCTTCACGGACCGCGAGCGCGCTCGCGAGCTCCGCCGGCTGCGCACGGAGGCGCGGGCGCTGGAGCGGACGAAGACGGCATTGAAAACAGAGGAGCAAAGCAGATGACCCAGGATCTGATCACCTACGAGTGCAGCGACTTTATGCCAGCGCTCTCAGTCCCCCAGGCCGAACAGCGGTTCAATACCGTTGTCGAGTTCGTCAAGAACGTCATGCGGGATGGCGTCGATTACGGCAAGGTGCCGGGCGCCGACAAAAACACGCTGATGAAGGCCGGCGCGGAGAAGCTGACTACGCTGTTCGGCCTCACAGTCCGATTCCAGGTCGTAGAGCAGGCACAGGACTGGACTGGAGAGGCCCACGGCGGCGAGCCGTTCTTCTACTACTGGTATCGCTGCCAACTGTGGCGCGGCGAGCTGCTGATCGCAGAGGCCGATGGATCGTGCAACAGCCGGGAGTCGAAATATCGTTGGCGAGAGACGAAGCGCAAGTGTCCTGAGTGTGGCACGGCAGCGATCAACAAGAGCAAGTTTCCGCCACGCGGCGCCCCCAAGGGTACGCCGCCCGGCTGGTACTGCTTCGCAAAGCAGGGCGGCTGCGGGGTAGAGTTCGCCGCCGACGACCCAGAGATCACCGGCCAATCGACCGGCCGCGCGCCGAACCCGGATATCTGCGACCTCGTGAACACCATCCAGAAGATGGGCCAGAAGCGCGCCTTGGTGGCGGCAACCCTGATCGGCTGCAACGCCTCCGAGTTCTTCACCCAGGACGTGGAAGACATCGGCCTGGCGGGCGATGGCGCCACCTATGCGCCGCCCGTCGCCGTGGTCAATACCGCAACCGGCGAGATCGTGGACCAGCAGGCCGCACAAGTGCCCACGAACGGCAAGCGCCCTCGCACCCGCGCAGAGATTGAGGCGCGCTTCTGCGAGATGATCGATGAGGCCACGGCGCTCGGCATCGTCATTGAGGACGAAAGCACGGACGGCAGAACCGATGCCCAGGTGATCGCCGCTGGTAAGAACTTGGCGGCGCTGATCAATGCAGCCAAGCAAGACAAGCCCGGCACGGTTTCTAAGACGGCACAGATACCTGTCCGACAGCGCGCCGTAGAAGACCTGCTCTAGCCCACGACGCCCGGCCGGCGGCGCCCGAACTGTTGCCGCCGATCGGGCTCAGGATACCGGCGGTCGCTGGGCTGCCGGATGACGTAGCGAGAGTGTGAACACCAGATCGCATGGGTAGGGATACCAGGGGGCGTGCAAATCGCCGCGCTACGACCAACAGGGAGCAAGGACCGAACGCAAGGGGGTGGTGCCTGACAATCGAGGGGCTAGCGGCGTGCCGTGGGAGTGGAGACCGGCGGCACGCCGTCTAGGCATTGTCTGTGGGGAGATGCTCGAAGAGATCGCCGGGCTGGCAAGCAAGGACCGAACAGAGCTTGTCCATAGTCTCGAAGTCAATCCGCCGCGCTCGGCCGCTATTGAGGCCGGTGATCACCGATGGGGAGAGGTTCGCAGCTGCTGCGAAGTCACGGATCGAGAGGCGCGGTTGACCAGCACGCACACGCCGGGCGTTGTGCTCCATGATGAGGGGCTTGAGGCGACTTTTAATCATAAGGCCAGCTCGCATATGTGCTCCAATCCTATATTCAAACATACCACCTATGGCATAGTATAGTCAAACGTATTGAGATTGTCAAGCTATTGTGTTGACATTGGCATCCTGTTGTGGTAAGATAGAGGCTGTAACGACATTGCAGTACAGAAGGACCAACTATGCACCCAACCAAAGATACTCCATTCGCGCCAGTGGATTATAGCGACCCGCTCGGCGACGACGATCCGAGCGTGTGGAGTAACGCCCAGGCGCTTGTCCCACATGATGAACTGTCCCTGCTCGCGTCGCTCAATGTGCGCTACCAGGTGCTTGCGCGGATTACCGATCCTGTCGCGGCGATCAGCGAGCGCGACATGGGGATGGCGCTGAAGGAGTGCCTAGAGCGTAAAGGCGCGAGCCTTGAGGCGCAAAACGCAGTAGGGGCCTATACCGTATGGAGCGAGTACACGGCGGCAAAGCTGTACGAGGCGATGCCTAAAGACACGGGCGGGAGACCTAAAAAAACCGGAACCACCGTGGTTCCGGTTTTAATCCCCACGATCGCCGACCTCGGTATCAAGCCCGCCGAAGCGATGCGCCTGAAGCTGGTCGCGGAGCTAGAAGAAGAAGACATCACCGACTATATCGAGACGACGAAGGCAAAGGCAGGGGGCGAGGTCTCGCTTGCTGGCCCGCGCAAGCTCGGCAAAGCCAAGCGCCGCGCGAAAAAACGGGCCGATCACGAGGCCCAGGCCCAAGCAGCACCGACCAAACCCAGGCTCTGGCGGGCCTCATGGGACGCCTGGCTACCAGTACAGCCCGATTGCGACCTGCTTTTTACCGACCCACCATACTCAACTGATGTTGACGACATCGAGGCGTTTGCCGCTGAGTGGTTGCCGTTGGCGCTCTCGGCTATCAGACCGACCGGCCGCGCCTACGTGTGTATCGGCGCCTATCCTGAAGAACTGCGCGCATACCTCAACGCCGATCGCGCCGGCATGACGCTGGCGCAAGTGCTGGTCTGGTCATACCGCAACACGAAGGGGCCAAAGCCAAAGCTCGACTATCAGTTGAACTGGCAAGCGATCTTGTATTTTCGCGGCCCAGACGCGCCGCCGCTCGACTGTCCTGAACTGAACGAGCAAGAAGCTGTCCAGGCGATCAACGCGCCCGATGGGCGTATCGGTGATCGCTATCACGCCTGGCAGAAGCCCGACGAACTCGCCGAGCGACTAATCCGCCACAGTACGAAGCCCGGCGACATGGTGCTTGATCCGTTCGCAGGGACAGGCACATTTATTCTTGCCGCGACCCGACTCGGGCGTGAAGGACGCGGCTGCGACGTTGACGAATCGATGATCGCCATTGCAGTACAACGGGGGTGCGGTATTGAGCCTTGAGGTACGCCAATCGATGGCACAGGCCAAACTGTGGGCCGCCGTGGCGGTCCCGATCATCGTTCAGAGTTGCTGGCGCGGTGCTGCGATCTACCGTGTTGAGGATGAGCAGCACCCCGCCTGTGTGCTGCTTGACAGGACATGCGGGATTGATTGGCTGGTCGAATATCGCGGCCTTGTCAAGGGCCTGTCAGTTCGATGCCAGGCGCGTAGATGGGAACGCAAAGCAACATTCACAATCCGCGATCAGCGGATCGGACGGGGCTATAGTTGCGATAGCGAACTCGAAAAAACAATCGAGGCCGAACGCACGGGCGCGATCACCGCTGCGTACCAACTCCACGCCTATATGGATGTTGACGAAGGGCCAGCGGATGCGGTTGTCAGATGGGGGCTAGCAAAACGTGTCGCCTTATTTCAGTGGATCAAAGAACATCCTGAGCAGTGCGGCAGCAGCCAAACACAAGACTACCGGCGCCAACAGATTCAAACATTTCCGTATGTGCGCTTTAGTGTGCTGCCGACCACGATCTTAGTAGCTTCGTATCCGGCTATCAATCGCCAAGGCCGCGATACTCTAGCAACGATTGCAGGGCCGCGATGACCGCCGACGCGCCAGCACTACCCACCGACCTCACCGATCGCGGCTGGAAGTTGATCAACCGCGCGCCCGATCGGCTGTTCGCCGTCTCAGAGCGCTGGGGTGGCACCGTGCCGAGTGAGAAGCTAGAAGACGTGATCCGCAATGCGCGGGCGATGACTCGCTATGTCGCCTGGCGCAAGAAGCAAGAAGCAGCATAACTATGCATCCCGAACACCGGGCACTCACAAATAACTACTACCCGATTCTCGCCGCCATTGTCGTGCGAGATGGCTACGGTTGCGCGCATTGCGGCAACATAAGCAGCCTTCGTGTTGATCATATCACCCCTGTGAGGCGAAGCGGCGTCACTGATCTGGAGAACCTACAAATACTCTGCCACCGTTGTAATGGGATCAAAGGCAATGCCATTGCCGACCACCGACCCGGCGACCGAGGGAAGCTCGGACAGGAAGCGCCACGATACACCGCCCATGGCGCGCTCATTATTCGGGTGCGGCACTGGACAAATGAATCTGGCGACACGGAATATAGATATCTCGATAGTGAGGTTCTAAACTTCAGGGCAAAAGAACGCATCCGCGTGTTGTTTACGGATGGCAGAGTACTCAACGCTCATTTGAGGGATGTCTACCCACCCGACCTACAACATTTGTTTAAGGCCCAATAATGGGAGCATGGCACCCGCCAATACCTGCTAAAAAGCTGTACTCCAAAGATGCGCTCGATCTCGGGGCTGGGATCGCCTTGCTCATCTGGTGTTATGACGGCATCGAACGCGATGGACATATAGATATCGAACTCAATACATTAACTGCCGAGTTTGGCGTATCCTACCGAACGCTCAAGGAGTGGTGGGCGGCACTACGAGATGGGCCATTCTTTCACAAGAAAGAGGATCGCGGGCGCCGGGGATGGCGAGTGTGGTTGGCAGATGATTGGATTGATTGGCATGTGATGGGGAATAATTACCCCGCCACTCAAGGGCGGAATAATGCCCTTGAAGATGCTTGCTCAAGTCCCGCTGAGGGGCAGGAAATAGCACTTGACCCCGCTCAAGTCCCGCTCAAGTCCCGCTCAAGTCCCGCTGAGGGGCAGAATGTCGCCCTTGACGATCGTGTGTATAAGGTAGATCATCATGATCAGGAGTCAGGGGTTGTTGCTGCGCGCGAAACGCGCTCGCAACGTCCCACGAAAAAAGCAAGAGATCCGACGCCGGCCATTATCCGGCAGTCACTCGCCGACGTATGCGGGCTCGATCTCGCGGTTTGCTCAAAAGAAAACGCCTTGAACATCAACGTCACGGCCAAGCGCCTGTACGAAGCAGGCCAAAAGGCGCAAAAAACACCGGAAGAAACAGCGGACACAATCCGCTACGTGGCAGGTCACTTTAGCCGATCGGATTGGCGTGGCAAAAAAGGCGAACTGCCAACACCCAAGCAACTTGTGGACGTGTGGGGCGCTGCCATCGCTGCTCGCAAGTCCGTGGCGAATAGCTATAGCCCGCCACCCGACAAGCCGGCCGACGCCCTGCCGCCCGCAGAGGCGATGCGCCGCGTATTAGAAGCGAGAAAGCAGGCGACGAAGTGAGCAGTATTCAGCGGTTGTGCCGCATCACCCTGGAGGATGCACTTGCCGAGCCTGAGTATCAGCGCCTGAGCTTCGATCGCCGGGAGCCGTCGCCAGCCACGGCAGAAGCCCTACGACGCGCGGCGAAGCCCGAACTGCCGGCAGGCGATATGCAGCAACTGAAGCAGAAGCGCCGGCCACGGGCCGCGTAGGAGACGCACCAGTGAGCGACAAACAACTGCCCTACAGCATCGATGATGAACGCGCCACGCTCGGCAGCGTCCTGCTCAATCGCGACGCCATTATCCCGATTGCGGTGTTCCTGCGGGCCGAGCAATTCTATCTAGAGAAGCACGCGCAGATTTTCGAGGCCGCAATCGACTGCTATGAGCACGCGATACCGCCCGACTTGCGCACCGTATCAGACGCGCTACGCCGGCGCGATCGTCTGGACATGATCGGCGGTTTGCCGTATCTGATCGAACTGACTGACGCCGTACCGACTTCCTACCACGTCGAGCACTACGCGCGGATTGTGGAGCGCACGGCGATGATGCGCGAGTTGATTATCGCCGGCGGCAAGATCGCGGCGCTGGGGTATGACGAGCGAGCCGAGATTGAGCACACGATAAGTGCGGCCTACGCGGCGCTCGACGGCGCGACCGCGCGAGCGGCCACGGACGACGGGCTGGTATCGGTGGCGACGACGGTTGACACGATGTATGAGGCCATTGCGGCAGCGATGGAGAAGGGCGAAGGCCCGCGCTTCGGTCTGCCGACCGGCTTTCGTGACCTGGACGAGATTACCGGCGGGCTACAGCCCACCGACCTGATTATCCTGGCGGCCCGCCCGTCGGTCGGCAAGTCATCGTTTGCCCTGAGTGCGGCCTACAACATCGCAACGGCCGGCGCCTCAGTTGCGGTGTTCAGCTTGGAGATGAGCCGCGACCAGTGTGTGCAGCGCTTAATCGCGCTTGATACGGGGATTAACTTGCAGCAGGTGCGGCTCTGGACGATGCGCGAGGCCGAACTAGCCGCTTACATGGAGGCACTTGGCCGCATTCATGCGCTGCCGCTCCATATTGACGAGCGCATGGCCTTAACCGTCGCTGATATCCGCTCGCGGGCGTTGCGGCATATCTCCCAGAACGGCCCGATCGATATTGCGATCGTGGATTACCTCCAGCTGATGGCCGGCAAGCGGAGCGACAACCGGGTGCAAGAAGTATCCGAGATCACGCGCGGGCTGAAGCAACTTGCCAAAGAACTGCATTGCCCGGTGCTGGCGCTCTCGCAACTTTCGCGGGCAGTGGAGGGCCGCCAGTCGCATATCCCGATGCTCTCCGACCTGAGAGAGTCGGGCAGCATTGAGCAGGACGCAGACATTGTGATGTTTATCTACCGCGAAGAGATGTACGATAAGGAAACCGATAAGAAGGGCATCGCGGAGATGCACATCGCGAAGCACCGCAACGGCCCTACCGGCGTTGTGCCGATGCGCTTCGATGCGAACACCACACGGTTCATGGACTTGTCTTACCGCTCAGCAGAAGGTTACTAGTTATGAGTGCTGAGCTAATCAACCCGTGGGCGGGGGTTCCGGCGCACGAGCGCTCAATCACACGGGCCTTTATCAATAGCGAAGACCCGAAGGATTGCGAGCGCGCACGACGGCTCTGCAAGCGCTACGGGCTGGATTATGCCGAGATGCGGGCTGTCATCATGCGCGAGATGGTGGCCTACGAAGCGCAGCGGCTCGCTCGGCCCGCCCCCATCAAAACACTGTTTGGAGAACGCTCATGACGACACTACTGAGCGACATGGATGATGAGGAACTGTACGACGACGACACCGATGATATTGAGCGGGCTTGCATTGAGTGCGGCGAGCCTGGTCTCGACTGGTGCTGCTGCTGCGGGGGCTGGCTTTGCGGGATGCACAGCGAGATCGGCGCTGGCTTTTGCCCCGCGTGCCCAACGCTGGAGTGGATGGATGAGCAGATCGCCGAGCTCCACGCGGCGGGGTGGCGGGCGTGAGGGCTATACTCAAATACCCCGGCAGCAAGGCTTTAATGGCCGATTGGATCGTGTCGTTCTTTCCGGCGCACGTCCATTATTTGGAGTGCTATGCGGGCACACTCGCGCCGTTTTTTGCGAAAACAAAGGCACCGCATGAGGTCGTGAACGACCTCTCTGGCCGTCTGACGAATTGCTTCCGTATGGTACGCACGCGCGGTGACGAACTCGCCGCGCTGGTCGAAATGACCCCCTATGCTCGCTCGGAGTACTACGCGAGCTATGAACTATCCGACGACCCGCTAGAGGACGCGCGGCGCTTCCTGGTACGCAGCTGGCAAGCGCACGGCTTTAAGCCGTTCTGTCGCACGGGCTGGCGCAACAACGGCAGCAAGAGCCTACAGCCAATTACGACGCTCTGGAATGACCTGCCCGCGCGTATCCGCGCCACGATGCTACGGCTGAAGGATGCCGAAATTGAGAGCGTGCCGGCGCTGGCGCTTATCGAGCGGTACAAGACCGCTGACACCCTGATCTATGCCGATCCGCCCTACCCCCTATCCGTGCGGAAAGGACGCAAGCTCTATCAGCACGAAATGACTGACGCCGACCACGCGGCGCTATTGGACGCCCTGGACACCCATCCTGGTCCGGTGGTTCTCTCGGGCTATCACTGCTCGCTGTATGACGACTGCCTACAGCACTGGACGGCCAAAGAGAAGAAGGTACAGGCCGAAAAGGGCAACACCCGCACCGAGGTGCTATGGCTCAATTCGGTCTGTGTAGAAAGATTGGGCTACGGGCCGATGTTCGCGCAGGAGGCCCGATGACCACCCGCCACGGCCCGCACGAGAGGAGGAAATCATGCAAGACATTCTAACGAAGGCCAGCACATTGTTCGATGTGACGACCGCGCAGATCGTCGGCCACGAGCGCCTACCGCGCTACTGCGAGGCGCGCTGCGCCGTCGCCTATGCCGTGCGGGAGCGCGGCTGGTCACTCCAAGAGATCGGGCGTGCGCTGGACGGACGCAACCACGCGACGGTGCTGTACAACATCCGCCAGGCGAGCCGGCGTGCGCAGACCGATCCGTGGTTTGCGGTGCAACTGGCGGCGCTGTTATGACCAATCCAGACAAGCGGCGCTGCCCGCACTGTCAGACGCGCATCGACATCAGCGCGCTATCGAACGGTGAGCGGCAGCAATGCCGGTGCGGTAAGTGGTTCATCCGCGTTCATTCACGCGATCAAGGCAGGGCGGTGTTGGCGAAGTGCTGGGCGCCGAAAGAAGAGCTTGCCCGCCAGACGTCACAGGAGCCACGCTAAGGATGGGCCGGCCTAGATTGCACGACGCCGCGCTATCGGGGCTGTCCGTGGCGCACACGCAGCTACAGAGGAGAAAAACAACCATGGCAGACAAGGCACCCTACAAGCTCACCGTGAAGCTCGACGGTGTGAAGCCGGAACACATCGCCGCCGCGCTGGAGGAGTTGCGCGAGCGCGCGGCAGAGTACGACCAGAGCGGCGAAGCCTCGGCGACGATGACGATCGAGGCGTACCAGGAAGCACCGCTTGTTTCAGTGATGGAGGCATTCGAGACCTGGCTGTTCTATCGTGGCAGGGTTGATTGCGAGATAACGATCAAGCGGCCGGGCCTCAGACCAGAAACGCGCGAGATGCTGGCGCGCGAGAGGGGTAAAACCCCGATGGATATTCTGCTGAGCAACGCGCCGTTTGGCAGCGACAAACCACCAACAAGGACGGCATGACGACGATGGTGGGGATCGAGGTGCGCCCGCTCGCGCGGATCGAGACGAACAATTTCCACATCGGCACGGGCGGGGCGAGCGACGCGCCGCCGCGATAAGCTAAAGAAAGAGGGAGAGCACGACCATGCAGAACTCGAAAATAGAGTGGACGGACCACACGTTTAATCCCTGGTGGGGATGTCTGAAAGTATCGCCGGGCTGTACGTCATGTTACGCCGAGACGCTGGCGCACCGCTACGGCCATGAGGTATGGGGGCCAGCCAAGACGACAGAGCGGCGCGAGATGTCGGAAAACTACTGGAAGCAGCCGCTGAAGTGGGATCGGCTTGCACAAGTATCCGGTCGCAAGCGCGTTTTCTGCGCTTCTATGGCCGATGTCTTCGAGGACCATCCTCAACTGGATTACTGGCGCATGCGGCTCTGGGATCTCATCGAGGCCACGCCCAACCTGGATTGGCTGCTTTTGACGAAGCGACCAGAGAACATGCGCAACATGCTGCCGGCGGAGTGGGTGCGCCAGCCCCTTGCCAATGTGTTGCTTGGCACGTCCTGCGAGAACCAGGAATATTTCGACAAGCGCATCATGCCGCTGTTGAGCACACCCGCTGCCTTTCATTTCCTCTCGTGCGAACCGTTGATCGGCCCAATCGACACGCGCGACTATCGGCCATCGTGGATTATCGCTGGTGGCGAAAGCGGACCGGGGGCGCGGCCAGCCCATCCTGATTGGTTCCGGTCGCTTCGTGACCAATGCCAGGCGAAGAAGATCGCTTTCCTGTTTAAGCAACACGGCGAGTATGTCCACGCTGATGATTGCCCGGTCGATAGCCACAAAGGCGCTAGCCTGTTCTGCGCTGCCGGAACCGAGTCGACCGTGACGCTGTACAAGACTGGCAAACATGCCGCTGGGCGATTGTTGGATGGCGTAGAGCACAACGGCTTTCCAGTGTAGCCGCCGTCGCGCGGCCGGGAGGGGAGATGTTACGCCACACGCCCGCCGGGCAATGGCTTTCAGCAAAGCAGTCGCTCATGTGTCAGCGCTGCGCCGACACGATACCGAAGCGCCGCCGCTACTTCGCCACGCCGGTTTCAGTCTTTTGCAAGTGGTGCGCTGGTGACGTTTGGGGCATCACGCCACGCAAAGGGGCACGACAATGCAGCACCACAACAGCAAAGTAATCCCGCTCCTACGCAAAACAAACCAGGGCTGGGAGGCGCTGCGAATCGGGACGCTGGCGCAAGGTGCGCCGCGCTATGAGGCGCTGGAGTGGGATGAGCGAGCATGGGAGTGTAGGCAAGAGCAGGCACGACAAGCTAGGCGGGCGCACCAAGAGGAGATCGTATATGACCTGGCATCCTGACACCCCGACAGCGTATCGTGATCAGATTGTGTGCGGCGATGCTCGTGTACTGGCCGGTGCGATCCCCGATCAGTCAGTAGACATGATCTTCACCGATCCTGTTTACGACCGCATTGAGGATTACGCATGGCTCGCCGCGCTGGCTGCACGTATCCTCAAGCCCGATCGCGCCTGCCTGGTATGGTGCTCCAGCGTGAAGCAGTACGAGGTGCAGCCGGCCATGCGGTCGCATCTCAATTTCGTTTTGCAGTTGACTTATACCAAGGTCGCCAAAGCGTATAAGGTCTGGGGCTATAAAACCTTCCTATGGACGACCCCTTGCCTATGGTTTCAGCGCGGCGGCGATCATTTTCATAAAGGCCACGATTGGCTGATTGATTCCATCTTGGACTACGGCAACGCGATCATTAGCACGGCCACGCCGCCGTCAAAAACCTACAAGTGGCACAAGAACCCCGAAGCCTATGTGTCCTGGCTAAAAGCCTTCACGCAGCCCGGCGATGTGGTGTATGACCCGTTCGCCGGGAGCGGCTCGCTACCTGTGGAGTGTCGCCGCCTGAACCGCCACTTTATTGCATCGGAAATCGATTCTGCGGTAGCTAGCGCCGCACAGGCGCGTGTGCAAGATACCGCTGTGGTGCATCCTGATCTCGAAACGCAGGAAATGATGATGGACTTTGCATCATGAGAGGCAGCGCGGCCGGGCGTCGTGCGGGGATAATGACAAACATATGACCAGCACAATCAAGCCCGTTCTCAAATACCCAGGAGGAAAGTGGAATATTGCGGGTTGGATCATCTCGCATTTCCCGCCGCACAAGCACTATGTCGAGCCGTACTTTGGTAGTGGCGCGGTATTTTTCAATAAAGCGCCGACGGCGCACGAGGTGGTCAACGATCTCTCGGGCGATGTGGTCAACCTGTTTCGCGTGATTCGGGAGCGGGGAGAGGAGCTAGCGGCACTGATCGAAATGACGCCGTGGGCCAGGGAAGAGTGGGCAATCAGCAAAGAGCCCACAGCCGATCCGGTGGAGCAGGCGCGGCGCTTTTTGGTGCAAAACTGGCAAAAACACGGCCACAGTTATCGTCCTAACTCCGGCACATGGAGTCGGACGGTTACGGCGCCGGTTGATCGATGCCGCACGCTTGTTTGGCGGCAGTTGCCCGATCGTCTTGCTATTTTAGTGAGTCGCCTACGCGACGCCGAAATTGAAAACCAGGATGCCGCGCAGTTAATCGCCGATCATGCGGCGACCGATGTGCTAATTTATGCCGACCCGCCCTACACGTTCGATGCCGGGCGCGAGCGGCTATATGACCACGAAATGGCGGACGAGGACCACGCTGCCCTACTCGATGTCCTGGCCACCCACCCCGGCCCCGTTGTGCTGAGCGGCTACCATTGCGCGCTGTATGACGACCGCCTAGCGCACTGGACGACCAAAGAAAAGCGCGTTCAGGCCGAGAAGGGGCGTATGAGGGTAGAGGTATTGTGGCTGAACCCCATATGCGTCGAGCGGCTGGGCTATGGGCCAATGTTTGAGGTGGCAGGATGAGCGCCCTAACCGTGATAGTCCCGATCCTGCCGCCATCCGCCAACCATGCGTATCGGCCGAACGGGCGCGGGGGTAAGCTTCTCACGGATGAGCATACCGCGTTCCGGCTCTACGTAATGGCAGAAGCCCGCGCGACGGCGCGTTTGTGTGGGTGGGTGCTGCCCGGTGGTCGCCTACAGTTGACCATGCGCTTAACGTTCGGCACGCAGCGCGCCAGGGTAGACATCGATAACCGAATCAAAACCGGCCTTGACGCCTTAGCACTCGCGCTCGGCTTTGATGATAGCCGAGTTGACCGCATCGTGATTGAGCGGGTCGGTGTTGACCCGAAGCGCCCGCTCTGTGAGATGATTTTAGAGGCCATCTAGCCGCCCCACGACGGCGCGTCCAGAGGAGAGGCTACCGTGACCACCGCTCAGGCCATCGCGCAAGCGCTCCTACGTTGCGCTACGCGGGTGCGCGAGTACGAAGCGGCGAATGAGCCACACGCAGAGGAGCCGCTGGCCCAACGCCGGGCTGGCCGGCGTAGCGCCGCACGCGAGATCGCGGCGTGGCTGGAGGATGTCGCGAAGGAGTATAAAGTAAAAGGAGCGGATGAATGAAAACAGGAACAAAGTCAGTTCTTTGGGGCGTCCATGCCTTTTGGTTACATCCTTGGTTTGTCGCGCTCGCCTGGTGGAGGCTCTACGGTGCCCCACTTGATTTGCGGCTCTGGGCGGCCTTCTTCGTCCACGATCTTGGCTATCTCGGCAAGAGCGCGATGGATGACGCCGAAGGCGAGCGCCATCCCGAATTCGGTGCGCGGATTATGCTACGCCTGTTCGGCCAGGAATGGCATGACCTTTGCCTCTACCACTCCCGCTTCTATGCCAAGCGCGCGGGCGTTGCCCCATCGCGGCTGTGCATGGCTGACAAACTAGTCCCCTCGCTCGATCCATGGTGGCTGTACCTGCCCCGTGCTTGGCTTTCAGGCGAGTTGTGGGAATACCTGAGCATGGCCGGCGGAAGAGATGGCGGGAAATATGCGGGTGAGCCGAACAGCCCCGAGGTTGCGGCGATGCTTGCCCGATCGCGCTGGCGTGATTGGTACAACGGCATGGCGCTGTTTAGCAAGCAATATGCCTATCGCTATCGTTATGGCGGGCAAGACACCTGGACGCAGGGGTATCGAGAGGAGCCCAAATCATGACCGATGACACCGATGACACCGAAGCAACCATGCGAGTCAATCGCCTGTTTTGGCAGAAGCTTGTCTGCGCTGACCCCGCACACCCCTGGCTTGGCCGGGAAGACGCGCGAGTGGCGCTCCACGACTGGCCATGGACTCAGCCGCGCCGGGTCGACGTCTGGTGGTGGATGGATGTCGAGGTTTTCGGCGAGGTTGGCAACCTCGTGCGCGGTGGCCGGGTGTCGTGGAACGCTGATGGAACTGGCTTTTACGGCGTGTCGATATCCTACGAACGCGAGGGCGTCGGCCTACACTGCTGGCCGTCCTTCCGTGCGCTGTCCGATGCGCAAGAGTTTGTCGAGCAGCTGATGTGCGTGTCCCTGGAGGAGGCCCAGCGCCTTCACGGCACGCAGTGGCCGGGGGTGGTGCTATGACCCCGCTGCCCACCCTCGCCGACCAGCCCGCGCCGACCGAGGATTGCTGCGATGTATGGCCGAAGCTGATCGCGCGCTTCGAGTGGATGCGCTATGGTGATTGGCCCGATCTTCTCACGATGCCGCATTTTCGTGTCGGGAAGGATGCTTGGCGCGTCAACCACTGCCCGTCGTGTGGGCGCGACGTGCGGGGCATTCATGTGTTGCGCAGCCGTCTGGAGGCACCCGATGCGCCCTGATCTCCCCTCTGCCGCCGACCAGCGCGCCGCCGGGCTGGAGACGGTCATGACACTCGCGATCCTGGCTGCGCTGCGCGGGACGAACAAGGCACTCAAAGCGGATCGCATCAGCGCGCCAGTGCGGAAGAAGAGAAACCGATGACCGCCATCCCGACATGTCCCGTGTGCGCCGTCGCGCTACACGAGCATTTATTTTGCGTGCGCTGCCGCCGGTTGCACCATGAGCCGTGCCGCGACTCCGATTTGTGTAAAGGCTGCGATATCGCACTCCTCAAGCGCGGCTTGCGCCGCTGCACGATCGGCGGCGAGGTGAAGCCACTGGCGGCCTTTGCCAAAGAACGCGGCTCTACAAAGCACTACCGTGCCTGTCGCGCCTGTCGCGATCAGCGCCCGGCGAAGCGCGCCGCCAATAAGCAGTACTACATCGCACATCAGGAGAAACGCCGCGCGTATGGCCGCGCCTACTATGCCGAGCATCAGAAGGCGCGCAAAGCCGCCAGTAAGCGCTGGCGCGTGAACAACCACCCGGCGAGCATCGCAGCAGCTGCGCGCTGGCGAGCGGCCAACCGCGATCGCCACCGAGCGAACGTGCGGGCGTGGCAGGCAAACAATCGCGATCGAAAGAACGCATCAGCACGCGCCGGGTATCAGCGCCAGAAACTACGCGCCTGGTTTGGCCCGGCGGCAACGGGGTAGGGAGGCAACCTATGAAGCCAAACATCGAAGATTGGGAGCGTAAGGGCCTGGTCACCGGGCTAGAGGCGCGTGCTATACTAAGCTACTCCGACGAGACATTGCGCCAGATGGTGAAAGCAGCTGTGCTTGTGCGCGTTGGCCGCAACTACACGGTGGCCAGCATCAAGCGTGTAATCTCAGGAGAAACACCATGGCCACCCGCAAGCGTACCCCCAAAGGCTATCATTACGACAAGAAAACGAAGCGGCACGAGTGGACGATCGAGTACCAAGGCCAGCGTCATCGCGTCCGCGACCAAGACGAAGAAGCGGCGCGTCGTAAGTTTGAAGAACTGAAACGGCGCCTGTTCGGCAGTGTGAACGTCAAGGGCGCAAAGGTGCTGCTCTCTGACTACCTCCCCTCCTACATTGACCGAGAGGTCACCGGCAAGCAGAGCACCATCGAGGATTATCATAAGCGCGCGGATCTCTATATTCTGCCGACCCTTGGGCGCTACGCTGTAGGAGACATCAAACGGTGGATAGTTGTGGCGTGGGTCAATGGCATGACGAATGAGCCGCATCCCGACACCGGGCGCTATTGGGCGCGCAGTAGCATCAAACAGGCGCTATCGCTCCTACGGCGGGCGCTCCAGGCCATCGTACCGGAGCACCTAGAGCACAACCCCGCTGCCGATGTGCGCGTACCCAACCAGCGCAAGGGCGATGAATACAAGATTGATGATCGGGCCGAACAGGCGAAGATATTTACCCCAGAGCAGATGGGAGCCTTTTTAGCCGAAGTCGAGCGAACCGATGCGCGCTATGGACATGGCCTATCGGTTTACTACTTCCTTGCCGCTGAGCTGGGATGGCGACGCGGTGAAGGTTTAGGATTGCGCCGACGCGATATTGATTTTGATCAGGGCGCGCTCACCATTCGCCAACAGGTCACCAGGAACCCCACGACGAACGAGATCCGGGTCACCACTCCGAAGACCGACGCCGGTAGGAGGGAGTTACCTGTATCTGATGCGGGGGTCGCGCTCCTCAAAGAGCAGTGCCTACGCGCGGGCGCATGGGCGCGGCCCGATGCCCTGGTATTCCCCGATAAAGATGGCGAGCGACGCAAGCCCGATTCCGTAACACAGCACTTCAGGCGAACATGCCGCCGCCTTGGCTTGGTCGGCTTTAACCTCCACTCCCTGCGAAAGTACGCTATCACAGACTGGCGTGCGTCCGGTGCCGATCTCGAGGTGGCCGCCGCCATGGCCGGGCACGCGGGGATCAAGGTGACCGCCGAAACATATAGCCAGCCGACCATGGAGCGCAAGCGCGCGGCGGTAGGTCGGAAGAAATTGCCCTAAAACTCGTCTCAAAACCCCTTGCTTTTATCCCGTTGTCGTGATATTATATATCCACGAGGACGATAGTGATAAAGGGTAAAGCGATGTATACAGTATGGGCTCAGCACTACGGCGAACGAGCGCAGAAAATGGAACCAAAGTTCAAGCTGAAGTGGCACGCCCATCGTTTTATGTTACAGCAGGGGGAGATCCTTAAGGGCTACAATAAATCTACGGGCATGGTCGATGGCTGTTTCGTTGTTTTTGGCGATGAGGGTATTTTCAAGACAATGATGTGGGTGGGTAAATGCGAAAAGTAGCATGGTCAAACGTGTGGAATTGGACACACAGCGGTGGTCACGGCTCGCGTGTCCACTTGACCAATGATGACGGTTTGGTCGGCACGACGCTTTGCGGGAAGCCGTTCCCGCGTTGCAAGGGGCATCCAATCTATGTGCTGGCGTGTAAACGCTGCCTGAAAAAGGCAGGCATCACCAGTGCGGACATACGCACATTGGCATTTTCGCCAACGGCACCGGATTAGCCATGCCTGACCATACCACCGCATCGGCTGCTGCCTATCTCGAAAAGCACGGCTACGCTGTCCGATCGAAACGTGACGGTACGGAACAGGCGCCACGGCCGGACACGATCAAGCGCTGGTGTGTCCTGGGGAAGATCAAGGCACGTAAGGTGAGCCGGCGGCTATGGCTGATCGATGAGTCGGAACTTAACAAACTACTTGTCGGTTCCACCCCAGAAACCACCCCAGACGAAAAGGTGAAGCGCGGTGTCTCCTCAGACAAACCGCGCTCTAGTGGGTAAAATGGCTGGTGCCAGGGACCGGGGACGATCCGGTGACCTCGTGTTTTTCAGACACGCAGAGAGACGACCAGGAATATCACGATACTGCATAGAGGTGCTGTAAACCGATGTATTGCGACACGCATAACCCCAAGAAAACCCAATATTTCAGGGTGGTTTCCAAGTTAGTTCCACCCCATTTTCCACCCCGTGCGCCATTATACGATCAATGCCCGGCACTGGCAAATCAGGTCAATCTCTTTTGGTCCGAGATTGAACCATTCACCTTCGGCTCGACGCTTTGCGAAAAAGGTATGCAGTTTCGTTTCGGCTGCCCGCATGTTATTTGTTGGGATGGTATGAATCAAGTGAACTTGCACACGTCCAGGCAAGGAAGCGGTCATGTTTTTCTGGCGTTGATGCACGTCCTTCGACAGGCCGATTTTGTACAGATAGCTATAGCGCATCAGGTAGATATAGCCGTTCGGAGTGGTGTTGTCGGGCCATTCTCTATGCCACAGCGATGTAAAGTCCACGATGCTCTGTCGGGCGACACGGCGACCAGCACCGCGCAAATAGCCGCGCGAGAGGAACCAGTTAACCGCTTGCGTGCTCAGGTTCAGTGTTTCGGCGGCCTCACTCACGAGACACAGCGCCGACATGGGATGACTTGCCATAAAATACCCGCCTTTCGTATGGCGGGCAGCAGAACAGCCGTGGTACAATACCACAGTCGAGCTACTACCCTAGCTTGGCCGCTCCCACGGCTGTTTGCGCAGCGCGTGGGCTTTGTTATGCCTAATTATACCACAGGTGTTGTGAGAATACTAGCACACACCACACGCCCCCGCGCGGGGCACGCAAGAAGGGGATTGAGCTATGTTAGTACGATTTACGAACGTCGGCCGAAAATCAACCTGCTGGGATGCCGAGTTGCCGAACGTAGACACCGCCACGGTGCTACGCGAAGTGAAGCGCAGAGTGAGGTTTGCGACCAAGTACATCAGCATTGAATACGATCGCGGGCGCAACATCGGCGATGTGGTCGCAGGGATACGAACAGTGGGTAGCTTTGTGGTCGTTCAGTCGGAGTTGAGCTAGCCCCCGCGCGGGGAGAGGAGTGAGGAGGAGCGGTATGAAAATCAAACTAACAGCCTACATCAGCATAGAGGAAATCATAGAGGTTTCCGAAGAAGACTTGGACGGCGCCACCCTAGAGGAGTACTGCGAGGAGTACATCAACGACATGATCGCCGGCAAGCTTGATGCCGGATGGGAAGTCGTTCAGGACTAGCCCCCGCGCGGGGCGTAGGGGAACCATGGCAACAAAATCACGCGGTCGCTTTTCGTTCTTCTGGATACGTATCCGCAAGGGCGAGATCACTATCGTTCGCGAGAGTTGCGGTGTGCGGCGCATAAAACGCCGCACCGTGTATCGGGGGACGCCGCGCAGCATTGATCGCCTGAAGGATGTCCTGTGGCAGAGGCTACGCGCGCCGCTCTACTGGACGGCCTATGAGCCGGACGATCCTGAGTACGCAGAGATGTTTGCGAACTACTAGCCCCCACATGGGGCACGGAGAATACGATGAACGAAGACAAGAAGCCGTCCCAGGTCGTACCACGCCGGCAGCACTACGAGTGCGAAGAATGCGGCTGGCAAGGCCGCGACGACGAAACAGATGCGGGCCAATGTCCTGAGTGTGGCGGCAACGTCGAGCTGATCAAGGACTAGCCCCCACGCGGGCTGGCGCAAAGGAGAGACATCATGGGAACGCTCACACCCCAGGCGCTGGCCGATACCGGCCGCGAGATTACGACCAAAAGAGATCGAGCGCGACACGCCTGTTGTGGCGGAGCTGCTCGATTATCTCCGCTGGCTGGCCGACCAGGATACGTCGTTCACACTCACGGCGGGGCAACTCTGGGCGCTCTATTTCGAGGGGGTGCGCCAGTGTGTGCCGTGGGCGTCCGTCTGCGAAGATGCCGGCCTGCCGGTTCGTGATGATTGGCTCTAGCCCCCGCGCGGGGCAGGGATGAGACATGCAGAAACATCACTGCACAACCTGCAAGCGCAACGCGGTCAAGCTGTACCGCTACTACGGCTCGTTTTTGCGGGACGACGAAATCTTCTGTAAGGCCCACGCGCCCGCCGGGCAAATCGAGCGGCAGGTCTTTGTCCCGCTCTGCGAAGATGTGGACGGGTCGGTGTGGGGCTACACGAGTGTGCCGGACGACGCAATACAGCGCTGGGAAGCGCTACCGGAAGGATGAGAGGCATGCTTTACCTATTCGATCTTGACGGGACGCTGATCAGCGGCTATATGGACAATTTCGACAGGGATTACGACACTTGGGACATCCTACCCGGTCGTAAGGCGATGCTTAATCGCCTGCTGATGCGTGGCGACACGATGTGTGTGATCACAAATCAGCGCGGGGTGGCGTTCGGCTATGTGACGGTCGATCAGGTCCATACGAAAATCTACACCGCGCTCCGCAAGCTCGGCATCGCGCCGGTTCGATCGAGCGGCGATCCGCTGCCGGAACAGGTCTATGTCTGCCTATCTGATGTGGCCGGACAGCCGCCATGGAACCATCCCGACGACGCCGCACGAGGGAAGCCAGAAGCATCAATGATCCTGGAAGCGATTATGGATCATCCCGATGCCGCACAACTGGGCGTGCTGATGGTCGGTGATCGGCCAGAAGATGAGGAGGCCGCCCGACGTGCCAACGTACCATTCCGATGGGCGCGTATCTTTTTTGGAGCGTAGCCGCCGCTCTGGACGCGGCGTGGGGGAGATAATGGACAAGAACCTGTTCGTCGCCATGCTCTCTTGCAAAGAGTTCGCTACGTTTCGGCAGCCGATGCGCGCGACGGCGATCGTTGCCACATCGCACGAGGAGGCGTTTGGCAAGGCCATCGCCGAGGCAAAGCGGGAATGGCGCGGCGACCGCTACCGCGAGCACGGTGCCGAGGTCAGGATTGTACCGCAGGAACTGATCGATCAGGTGCGGTGATGGCGAGTGATAGCGTCCTGCTGGCGCTCGTGCTTGTCGCGCTGGTCCTAGCATTCATCGGCTGGCGGCGCCAGCGCGCTAAGCTCACATCGGAGTACTGGCGCATGCTCGCGATCAAGCGCCGCACGAGGAGCAGCTACCGGCCGCGCCGCAATTGGAGGAGGTAGGGGATGGATACAGAATTAGATATAATCTTCGATCGGCTCTATGCCGATGGTGTCGAGGTGGCGTTGCGACGGTTGCGTGCGCTAGTCAGCAACCGCACCGCCGAGCGCGATCAGGCGCGAGCGCGCGTTCTTCAGTTCGAGCGTGCCATCGAAGCGGAATGGGCCGCCTGGTATGCGTATGACAGCGATCCGATGCGCCAGGAGGCTGATATGGCCCACGCCGCCGATGCGGCGCTCTGGGCGCTGATTGGGAAGGAGCCCGCGCCATGATCCGATTCCGTGACGCCACTGGCCTTGCGGTGGAGGTCTACGCCGTGGAATGCGACGGCCGGATGCATAGCCCGGAGGAGATCGCGGCGGCGTTGGCGCCGCCAGCTGAGGTGGTCCTGAGTCAAGGTCGTCACTGGCTGATGGTGCGGGGCCTCGGCCTCGCGATGGAGACCGATATGTGCCGTGATCCTGATATTGCGGTGCGCTATTGGACGCGCGACGCGCTCTGCCAGGCGCGCGACTTGATCAATCGAGCGAGAGAGAGACGACGATGAGCGCACAGACTGCCCGCGAGGCCGCCGAACGTCTTCAGCGACCCGCACGCACCATCCCGCGCGGCGCGGCGCTGCCACGGACGCGGCGAGTGGATCGCGATACGTATGATGATCCGACCTACGATGACGCGGATACGGAGGCACCGCCACGGCGCCGCGCCGTTTCAGCCTACGAGCCCGCGCCGCGCGCGGCAGGGACACGAGGCTGTGTCGTCGATACGCTCAGCGGCCTGGCACTCCTCGTGATCGGCATCTATGCGGGCTATCTCCTGGTCCTGCGCGGATACGTGGCCGGACCGGAGATGACGGCCGCGCCACTGCCAACACCCGACATGGGCCAGGCGCGCGGTGGGGCGACCTACGCACAGCCCCCAGTAATCGAGCGCGCACGCTACGATGCCCCAGGACAGGCAGAGCCCCCGCGCGCGGAGCCCACGCCCACAGCCTCGGATTACGGCGTGGCGTCCTATAACGCCACACAGGAGGCGATTGCGGCAGGTGCGCCAGAACTGGCGGCACCGGAGCCAACAGCCCTGCCCGCGCCGGGCGAGGCGGGGTTTGCCGACTCATTTCAGGAGTCGACCTGTAGCGCGATGATCACCTATCTCAGAGGACATCCCTGTTACGGGAGGGCCGATCAGGCGCCACAGCCACAGCCGGGCGATGAGGGATTCAATGAAAGTTTCCGCTGACACCAAGAGATGTGTAGGTTGTGGGCTTGCCCTGCCGGCGGCATTTAACTGGGCGATTAAGGGCAAGTATCGGCAGTCCCGGTGCAGGCCATGCGCTTCCGAAGGAGGCCCCGATGGATCGCGATGAAATCCTGCGTATTCTGCGCAACTATCCCGGTGCGCAGTTGGAGCGCGCTGCGGGGACCGATGATTATCGCCTGGTTGTGCCGGGCTCGCCGATCATTCCTATTGATTGGCGCACCGCCCGTGTGATCATCCGCGATGCCGGTTTGCGCCGCGCACCAGCGCCGGTAAGTGTATTTGCCTGGAGGATAGCCTAATGTTCCAACACTGGACGCTCCGCCGGCGCTGGTCGCTGGCGATTCATATCGGGATCGTGCTGATCCCATTCGTATTTGCGACGGCGAGCGCCGTCGCGTTCTGGTTCAGCCTCTTTCAAGACTGGTGGATTGCCGCCGCGATCGTCGCCGCCTTCGACCTATCGGCGCTGATCGGCCTGGTGCTCTACATCGCGCGGATCGCGTCACCGTTTCAGGCGCTCCGCCACCTGCTGCCGTTCGTGAGTGTGGCGCCGCTCGGATTGGAGTTGTATCGACTCCTGACAGCGCACAATGACATGTGGCTGTCAGTGCTGGTGGCAGTGGTTGTCACAACTGCCATGACGCTGATCGCGTGGCGATGCTGGGTGACAATCGAAGGCTTATTCGTGTCATCGGCCGTGGCAGCGCGTGAGTTGGTTGAAGAGCGCTTGTCAGTGGCGCGTCAGTTGCAGCAAGAGCAACTGCGTATGCTGACCGCAACACTGACCATGGCCGCTGACATGCAGGCAAGCGCGCGCCTAGTCGTGCAGGATTGGGCGGATCGGACTGACGTGCGGGTGTCAGCGCCAGCACAACAACTGATCCCCGCTGTCAGTACTCAGGCCGTGCGGGCGTATGCTGAGTTGCATAACGTCAGTGAGCGCACGGTGTGGCGCCAACTGGAAAAAAAGAAGCTGGCACCAACTGACATTACTGGGGAGGAGGCATCCTAGATGGCCGTTACATCCCGCTCGAACAAGGACTCTGCGGTGGTTGATCGCGCGACACTTCGTCGCCAGCGCGGGACAATCGAGCGCTATTCCGCCTTTGTCCTGCTTTTCGTGTCGTTTGCCGGCACGATCGCGGCGTTCGCTGGCGGCTGGTCGGCGCTGATCGCCGCGCCGCGCATTGCCCCGATCGTCGGCGGCGTAGTCGTTCAGGCGCTGCTTACGCACCTCCAATGGCACTATTTCGACCAGCCACACATCAGCCGCCCGGCACGCGTCGCCGACGCCATTTTAACAGCGCTTGGCTATGGCCCGCTCCTCCATGCCGGGCTGTTGAGCGGCCTAGCAGGACGCGGCGTGCCCGAGCCGTGGTACGTGGCATGGGGGATCATTGTGGGGATATCCTACGTACTCGCCTGGTATCCCGAATCGCGATTAGTGGAATAATCAAAATCCTGATATACTAGGGAGTAATCAGGAGGTGGGGCATGTCAACCGTGGATTGGGTGGTCCTCATCATTACAGGTGGTGCGCTGGCGATTGGGCTGATCTCTGTGGGGGTCGGCAAGGCCGCTGTGCTCTACGATCGTGTAAAGGGTTACGCGAATGGGCGCCGCCCGCTTATGTCTACGTCGCGTCCTGAAAAAGCCCAGACGAAAAGCAGACCACAGACAGACGACGCAGACAGACTTAGCGTCTCTGCACATATTGAGCAGTCCCCCCGGCTGCAACTTGACAGAACGCGAGCGGCGCTTATTGAGGAATTGCTTTACAGTGGTTGGACTATGACGGACTTCCGCCGCGAGCGGATCTTTCGCGGCGACAACAACGAGATCAGCGCCGAGGTCGATGCTGCGCGTAAGCGCCTCGGTATCGACCCAGCCGAAGCCCGCACCCCCATCGCCGGCCGCCCCCTCCCCGCCGGCGTCTTCTTCCACAACGACCCCGAGCTGGAGTACCAGCCCCCGCGCTAGCCCGGCCCGCACGCGGCCTCACTCCCCCACGTCGCGGAGCGCCGCATCGCCCTCCAGGTAGCCGCCGTCGTGCAACAACAGCGCCACCAGCTCACGCAGTTCTTGTGTATTCCACTGCGTCGGCTTCTTCCCCGCCAGTGCCCGCGCCGCCGTGCGGATCTGGCTGCGCAGGATGATGGCATCAGCCTGGCGTGTGGCCCGCCCCGTCTCGCGCGCTGCGATAGCCATCGCGCTCTCCTGTGGCGTGGGATCGCTTGGCAGCGGTCCGCGCGTGGCGAGCCAGTCGGCAGCCGCGAGCGAGCGCACCAGATCGCCGTCCAGATACAGGACGTGCTGCGAACCGTCGTCGTAGTCGGCCACACGCGGCAACCCGTCGCGCTCCACGGCGAAATGCCGCTCGGGATCGAGCAATCGCGCCATATTCTCCTCAGTCAATGAAATAGGCCACGGTGTAGGCCACGTTACCCGCCGCCTCCATGGCAACGTTCGTAGATGCGGCGTTCGTGATTGGCGAGTTGAGGCGCATGATCGCCTGCGCTGCGCCGATCTGGATGGTCGGCGTGCTGTTGGCGAACGTCAGCGATTCCAGGCGCGCGGCGCCAGAGAACACCTGATTGGCGACATTTGCGGCTGCGAAGGGGAGCGAGAACAGCGCGTCGCCTGTCCCCGTCGCCCCTGTCCAGATGATTGTGGCCGTCGCGATGATAAGCTTATCCAACAGCATGTAGCTGCCGACCTGAATGCTGTAGGTTGTGACGCCGGCGGTGGTCAGACCGATGTACGTCGGCGTCCAGGTGACAACCACACCGCCGACATCGGCCTTGCGCAGCCGCTCCAAGTCGTCCTCAATCGCGCGGATTGCCCGCCATACGTCTACGTCGCTCATAGCACCGTGTCGCTCCGCAGCCATGCATCGATGTTTTCCTTGCCGTTTTGCACCGTCACGGTGATGGCATCGATCCTGCAATCGAAGCTCTGCCCGAACGCCTGCACCGTCACGTAATCCCCCCAGGCCCAGTGGACACCGTACCGACAGCCCGGCACGTCGAGAATGCGCCCCCGGAAGGCCAAGCGCGGGCGCCCTCCCCGCACCGCCGCCTCGGCCTCGGCTTCGAGCCCGGTTGATGTGGTGTACTGCGTCGCATTGACAAACTTCTCGCGCCAGCCAAACGGTGACGCCCCGATCCGCGCGTCGTCCTGTGCCGCCCCGATCAACCGATCGGCGCCTTCCCCGCGCCCGCCCGCGTTGGCGTACGTGATCTCGTCGCGATAATCCAATGAGAGCTCACACTCCCCCATATTCCCGAACTCTGGCCCGATGATGATCGGGTTACTCCCGTTCGGGAAGCGGTGATCCGTGCCGCGCCACCCGGTATAGGTACGGAACTCGAGCGTGTCGGGGGTTGGCGCGACAATATCGAACGCGAGGTAGGTGCCCTGCTCGGCGCTCGTCGCCGCCAGCTCCTGCATGACCTTCAGGCAGTCGCGGAACGCAAACTGCTTATCGACGGTGGGCGCGAGCGCGAGGTTCGGCGCGACGCTTAGGTAGGCTGCGATGTTTCGCGCCTCTGACGTACCCGTGCCCGCGTTCGCGCGCACAATGGCTTTGATGGCATCGTCGGCGTATGTCGCCGTTTGCGCGTTGGCGGTACCGCTGAGGTACAGCACCGCGCGCCCCGGCTCTTTGAGGAGCGAGAGGGGAGTATCGGCCTCGATCGTGATGGTTTGGTTGCCGCTCGCGGTGCGCGTCCATGTCGGCTTTTTTATCAGCCAGGTGGTTTCCGTAGCGAGTACTCCATTTCGCCAGATCCCGATCCGTCCGTCGGGGATGCGGAGATACTGCTGCGGGAACGTGGCGGGCAGCACGAGCGTGGCCGTTGACCAGTTATTGACCACTCGGCTGTATTTCAGGGATACGAAGTTGCTTGCATCCACAAGAGGAACCCCAAAGGGGTCGGAGATGGTGATCTGGTATGTCGGGTCGGATACGGGCATGGTTATAAAGTCGTCCCGGCGTCTGCGGACCACGAGCGAGGGCGCCAGTAGATCGAGGTTACGAGGTTCGTCGTGTCGGCAAAGCAGGATATCCAATTTGTGCCCGGCAGCAGACGTAGGGTAGAGAGTCGCGAACCGGGAAGAATGGCGCTGAAACTGTTTCCGCGAAAGCTGGTGACTAGTGTGCGCTCCAGTGGCGAGAGTTCCAACGTTGCCACCTCGCCGGGGAGCAGCGCGAGATCGAAGTACACGGCATCGCCGGTGAGTGTATTAATCAACTGGTACAGGCGTGCCGTGCCACTGCTGGTGTTGCGCATCACAAAGACGGGGTAGGTTTCCGTCCGTCCGGTGTTATAAATCTGGGTCACGCTGGCGGCCGTTGCGGTGCCAGTGAACCCGCCGCCGATATACACGGTCCCCCCGCCCCCTTGCGCCATACCGTAGATCGGCACGGCCGTGTTTCCTACATCAATATCGGTGGTGAGCCAGGCGGCGTTGTTAAACTGCGCAAAGTTATCGTTGACGATCCGCGTGTTGGCGCGGTTGAAAACACCACTGGCGAGCAGTTGGCCGTTGTTGAGTGATAGGATACGATTCACTTGCGCCGAGCCGCTCGTGAGACTGAGCCCACCGCCAATGCCGGTGAAGCTGGTTTGGTTCCAGTTCGCGATCGGCCCGGTCGTGCCGCCACCGGCCAGATAAAAAACACCCCCGACATACAGGATGCCGTTTTGTCCAAACGCGAGTGCGTACACGCGGGTATTGACTGTGCCGCCCGTGAAGGAGCCCCAGGCGCCGTTCCAGAGCGCCAGGAAGCGAGCGCCAGCAGTCCCGCCCGCCTCGGTAAAGTCGCCGCCGGTGTAGACCGTGCCGCGCACATCGGACGTGATGGTATAGACCGTGTTGTTTACCGTGCCGCCGACCAGGGTACCCCAGCGCGCAGGTGTCCACATCGCAATGCGCGGTGCCTGCGTGCCGCCTACTTGGGTGAACACGCCGCCCGCGAACAGCGTGCCAAACACGGTATATTCCAGGGTGAGCACTTGATTATTGACCGTCCCTGGTCCGAGGGTGCCCCACGCCCCGTTCCACTGCCCGACGTTCGGCGCTGTGGTGCCACCGACGCTGTCCCAGAGGCCGCCCACGAACAGCGTGCCCGAGGGTGTGAATGCAATGGCTTGCACCGCTTGCCCGCTACCGTCGATCGTGCCGCCGGTCAGCGTGCCCCAGCGGCCGGTGGTCGGAAGATACATCGCAATGGCGGGCGATCGTGTCCCCCCTGCGGTGAGAAACTGACCGCCGTAGAACACCGTACCGCCAAGATCGATACCGACCGCAAACACTTGGCCGCTGACTGTCGTCCCGTTCACCCCCATGGTCCCCCAGCGCCCCAGCGGGTCGCGGTAGGCCGCATAGTTGGTGCTGCCCAGATTAACCGATGCCGCAAGCGCCGTCCCTTGGTCCGTCGTGGCGTAGAAGAAGGGATCATGTGCGATAAAACGCACCCCCGGCGATTCGGTAAAGCCGTCCTCGCCGATGTTCAGGTCAAACCCCAGCCCGGCGTCCATCACGGCATCGATCGCCACCGTGCCCGCGCCGCCGACGTACCAGAAGCGCGTCGGCTGTTGCGGCGACACGAGATCGATTTTGAGTGCGTCAATGAGCACTTGGCGCTGCTGATGGAGGCTGATACGGGTTTGGGTGGCCGTGCCTTGCACAAAGCCCGCGAGGGTGAAGACCCGCTCCTTTGCGCGCTGGCGCTGGAACTCGGCCCCATCAGTGAGGGCGAATGATTGCGCGGTCGTCTCTAGGGGCGGCATCCCGATGCCTGGGCTTTCACTGACACGAAAGCCCAGGTCGGCGAGCGCAATCACCGTACCGCCCGCGCGGCTTGTACCACTGCGCACGCTCTCTGAGAGATGCGGCGCCCCCGTCCAATAACACCCCTCCTGATCGCCGTCGATGTAGGTCGTCAGGCTACCGACCTCGACCTGGGCGCCGTCAAAGAAGTACCCCGGTTTTCCGCCGGTTGTGCCGTTGTTGTTTGTGCCGTCCTGAAGGATCAGGTAGCGCGCCCCGCCCGACGCCTCGGTATAGGAAAGATCATAGCGCTGCCAAACCGAGTTTGCCCCGAAGACGACCGTGCTGTTTGCGTAGAAGGTGAGCGCATCGGCAACATCGGTGCCGCTGGCGACCCGCAAAAACAGTGGATCGGGAATACTTCCGAGTGAGTGTGCGCCGGAGTTGTAGGCCGTGCCTCGTGCGTACACGGAGATGGTGTACGCGACGCCAACGCCGGCCGTCCACGGCCCCCACGCGATATTCTTAGTTGCCGACCCACCGCCGGTGTTAGGGCTCGTCTGAAAGGAAAAGGCACCGAATGTTTGCTTTTCGCTCGTGCGCCCCGCAAACGTGTCCCAGGAGTTTTTTGCAAAATCACCATACCCCTGCTCCAGCGAGGGATTGCGGAGGAGGTTGGTTTTCTCTACGGGGAGGATAGCGCCCCAAGCCTGATCGGTGCCAAACGCCATTAGATCCCCCCCGCGAGACTGCGCGCGAATGCCTGATCCATTTCGGGTGACGCGCTGGCCGTGTTGTTGTAGACCGGCGCGTAGGTGACGGAGCGCTGCTGATTGTAGGTGGCTTGGCGACCAGCGCCGACCGCCGCATTGGCCGTTTGCTCGGCAGCGCGGGCAACCAGGGGGGCACCGCCCATCATGCCAACGGCCATGCCCTGTGCGATGGGCAACCCGACCTGTGCGGCGAACACCTTAGAGGGACTTCCCACACCAAGCGCATCCATCGCCGCGTCGAGCGCGGCCTTTGCCGCTGACTTCGCCGCACTGATAATGGCGCCCACCCCGTTTTTAATGCCGTCGATGATGCCCGAGACGATGCCCGCCCCCACGCCCGCCGCGCTGCTGGCGATGCCGCCGGCCGCCGCCTTGATTGCGTTGCCGATGCCGGTCATCGTCTGCACAACCCAGCCGACGATGCTATTGAGCAGCGCCTCGAAGGTACTTTTGAGCAGCGCCCACATCGTGTCCCAGATGAGCTTGATGGCCGCAAGGCCGTTGGTGAAGTTTGTTTTCTGTGTGGTGAAAAAGGTTGTAATGGCTGTGCCAATAGCCGCAAGTCCTGTTGTAACGTTCGTTTTCTGTGTGGTGAAGTAGTCTGTGAAGATTTTGAGTATGGCCGCGAGCCCTGTTGTAACGTTCGTTTTCTGTGTGGTGAACCATGTTGTAATGGCTGCGCCGATTGCGGCCAGCCCAATGCGCGCATCGCTTAGGATTTTGTCGACGCTCGTGCCAAAGATGGTTTTGAGAATTTCCCATGCGCTTGTGAATAGTGTAATAAGGCTTTCGACAAACGCAGCGCTCATGGTCTTGATCGTTTCCCACGCGCCACTGAAGTCGCCGTTGATGAGTTGCAACGCCGCTGTGATGATGCCTTTTACAAGGATGAGCGCTCCGTCAATGATCGCCTTAATGCCCTCCCAGATCGCCGTCAAGATTGTTTGGATTTCTGCGCCATGCGCGGTGATGTAGCCGGCGATCCCGGTTAAGATCGGTACAAGTACCGCAACAATCAGATTGAGCGCAAGATGAATGATTTCCGTAATGGCGTTCCAGGTTTTTTGGATAAAGGCCATGATATCCGCGCCATGCGCATTCAGGAACGTTTGTATTTGACCAAACACGGCCATAACGACGGCCTGAATATACGGCGCAACAGTGGCAATAACCGTTTGGATGTGCTGCCAGATGCCAGAGAGGCTACTTATCGCCGTTTCGAGGAGTGCAGATTGGCCGCCCACCGCGCTAAACGAGGCCATGACCCCCTGGACAAAGGCCACGCCCGCCTGGAGGTCCACCCAGAGCTGTTGCACTGTTACGATGATGGCCTGGAGCGTGGGAGAAAGCGCGTCGAACGCTGCTTTGTCGCCCGTAATAGCGTTGATTACGCCGTTAGCGGTGGTGACAAGTGTCGTTAGGTAGGGCAGGAGGTATTCCCCAATCTGGATTTGCAGTGCCTCGACGGTCCCCTTGATGTTTTCCATTGCGAAATTAAAGCCCTGCTGCACGGCGGCGGCCTGCTCGGTCACGCCGTTCGCTGCCTCCATCTTCGCCACAAAGGCGTCGTAGCCCTCCGCACCGGCGCTCATCAGGGCGATAGCGGCGTCCTTGGCGTCGTTGCCGAAGAGCGTCTTCATCGCCTCGGCGCGCTCGGCATCGGACAGGCCCTTGAAGGACTCCTGGAGCAGTTCGGCGGCATTGCGCAGTCCTAGGAAGTTCCCCTGCGCGTCGTAAAATTTACTACTGCCGTCTTCGGTGGTAAGGCCGAGCGCCCCCATCATGTCCTTGGCCTTCTCCGTAGACGGCACGAGCAGGGACACAAAATTTTTGAATTGCGTACCCGCCTCGGCTGCATTACCGAACGAAGGCGAGATCAGGCCCATGGTTGTCACGAAGTCCTCGTAATCCACGCCCGACGCCTTCGCCGCGCCGCCCGCCGCTAGCATGGCGTCGCCAAGCTTATCGACGTTCAGGGTGGAGGCCCCCGCCGCTTTCACGAGGAGGTTTTGCGCGGTCGCCATGAACTCGGTCTGCTCTGTGACGGAGGCACCGATCGGCACGAATGTGCCGAGCTGCTTGATGGTCAGCTCAGCCGCCTTTTCGAGGCCCATGCCGGCAGCGGCGGCGAAGTTGAGCGTTGACTCCAGCGCACCCGCCGCGATCGTTGCCGGCTCCAAGCCGCCTTTGGCCATGGCGAGCGCTGCAGCCTGAACTTCTGAGGTAGAGACGGGCAGCTTTTTTCCAAGGTCGATGAACAGATCATGAAACTCATCGAGCGCGGCAGTGCCTGGCTCAAAGCCCTCGCCGAGCGCCGCACCCACGGCATTCATCCCTGCCTCGAAGTTCCCGGCCATTGAAATGCTATCCTTGAAAAAGCCGATCGCTGCGCGGCCAGCCTCCAGAAAGGCTTGCGTCGCCATCGCGCCGACCTGGCGCAGCGCCCCGGTCGCAACCTCACGGAGGCTGTTGAAGCCCCCGCCGCTTCGCGCCGCCGTATCACTGAGATCACTCAGATCACGCTTGGCGTTGGCAACGCCTGCGCCGCTCGTTTGCTGATTGATGGAGATCCTGATCTCGGCAGGCATGGCCTACTTCTTCGTCATCTTGCGCACCTTCGCCAGCGCCTTCTGATACGTCACCCAGCGCGCGGCCCACACGATCCCGCCCTCACGCTCCATCAGGTCGGCGGGGTGCTGGCCCCATTCTGCCGCGAGTTGCAGCGCGGTCAGCCACGTCGGGCCGTTCGTCCCGTAGCGCAGCGCGATATAGCACCGCGCTAACTCCCGTTTGGGCTTGCGGTGGCCTCCTGCATAGCGGCGCTGATCTGGTTCAGGTGCTCGATCGTCAGCTCCTCTGACTCCTCTTCGCTCAGCTTGAGCAGGCGGGCGAGCGCCCGTCGCATCAGGCCGAACTTCTTTTCCTCCATCCCTTCGATCAGGGTCAGCGGGAGCTTCTCTGGCGCAAGCTGGTAGGAGCGCGTTTCGCCACTCTCGAAAGTGATTTCCAGGTTGATAACCATGGGGAGTGTCCTTTTGCGTTAATTGAACTTTTGTGCTATAATTATGCGTATGAGCGGTATAGCTAATCAGCTAAGGGTCTTGCGCCGTGCGAGTGGTAAAACGCTCGCACAAGTCGCCGCCGAAACGGGACTGTCAACAGCCTATCTGTCCGATATCGAGCGCGGGCGGCGGGCGACTTTTGACACGGCGCTGGCCACACTAAACAGGGTTCTCGCCTGTTACGGCATGGAACTTCATATCGAAATACGCTCAAAGGAGACACGGCATGGGTAACATCTTGACGGCAACTATCACGATCAAGGGTATGCGCCCGCTTCTCTGGCATGCCTTTGGCCCCGACGCAATCCCGCTCGAAAAGCGGGAACGAACCGGCGTTGCTGGCAACGATCCCGAAGAGTGGCATAAGACCGTTTTGGCGCTCTCTAATGGTCAGTTGTACCTTCATCCGTCGTACGTGTTCGGCGCAATCCGCGATGGGGCGAAGTACACCAGCCGCAAGCGCGGCACAATTCAGCCCTTTGTCAGTGCAACCCTTCAAATCGCCGATGACGTGGTGCTGGTCGATCGCTATATGACTGACCCGTTGCCTACCGATCCCACGGCGCCCGTTTATCTCGACATCCGCAGCGTCAGGAACCCCACGACAAAGGCGCGCAACGTTCGCTACCGGGTTGCCGCGTCGTCGGGCTGGCTGCTGAATGTGAATATTTTTTGGGACAAAACGATCGTGTCGCGCGGCGAAATGGAGGCCGCGATCACTGATGCCGGGCGCTTCGTCGGCCTGGGCGATGGGCGCACGATCGGTTATGGTCGGTTCTCCGTGGAGCAGTTCACGGTTTCCGAATAAACCCGGCAGGGGGGGGTATGGTGAGGTCGGGTGAGGTCTGGCATGGCGGGGCTTGGTTGGGCGAGGCGAGGCGTGGCGAGGCGAGGCAAGGCAAGGATTTTCATGGGCGTCAAACGACAACCCAGAGAAATATGGAGCATCACCCGCGCGCGTATCTGGGCGCGAGACAACGGCGCATGCCAGCACTGCAACGTGTTCGCTCCTCTTGACGTATGCCACATAGACCACATCCGATCGGGGCGCTTGGCCTCGAATACGGATAGCAACCTTCGGGTACTGTGTCGGCGCTGCCATGTGTTGCGCGCCGACACGCGACACCAGGGCTTGATACGAAAAGCCCTTATTGACGGTATCATTCCTCCCGATTGGCGTGAACTGGTCTGGGAGGGTTGATATAGATCGCGGCTGGGCCTGGCGGGGTACGGCTCGGTGAGGCTTGGCGAGGCGGGGCGCGGCAAGGCTAGCCAGGGCAGGGCGTAAGGTGTTCGGTAGAGTAATCGCCGAACACCTTACATTTTTATTATTGATTTGGCCTTGGTATGCCATAAAATCAGTTTGCGCCGTCAAATTCACTGGTCCCCAAGCGAGCGATCAGGACCGTGCCGCGCCCGGCAACGGCGGTGGTTTCGTTCCACTTGCTTTGGAATTGAAACACCCGGATATCGTTGTCGTCCATGTCGTCCAGTGGCTCCGCGACGTAGTGCTTGATCGGCAGTTGGATCGTCAACTCCTTGCTGGTGTAGGTGGTCCCCTCGGCGATCACACCGCCGCGCCACGTCATCTGGAGCAACTGTGGCTGCTGTGAGCGCCACTTTTCGACTTGGCCCGCCGAGCCGGCCGCCCCGTATGTCCCGCTGATCTGATGCTCCAGCGTCAACTCTCCCTCGATATCGCAGCCAGTGTAGACGGCGGTATGAAAGTAGAGGTTGCCGGCGTCGATCGGGTACTTGGGCGTCCAGCGCGGAGTAAAGGTCAACTCGCCCGCGAGGATGTTGCCTGCTGTGACTGCGCCCGTGCCAAAACCCGAGCCGACGGGGGAGAGCCAGAACGAGCCCGCGCTCGCCAGAATGACCTCGACGGCGGGCGCGGTACCGGCATTGACGAAGGTTCCCTGCGTGTTGGTGGACGTGCCAAACCGCCCCATCAGGGTCGCCTCAACCTTCATGGCCTCGGCGCCCGCGAAGGAGAGTTTCAGTTCTTTGACCAGGCCGTAGGTCATCCGCTCAGCATAGGCGTCGTCGCCCGCCTCGGCGGTGTAGGAGTAGGTGATCGGCCCGCCGGTGTCGGGGATCGGGAGGGTGAATACCACAGAGGATCCGGATGCGCCCTGGGCCGAGCCAGCCCTATTCCCACCGCCCGAGGTGCCCATGCCTGCCGCCATAAAGAGCGACGGCAGTTGCTCGAAGGTGGCCTCGGTTTCGGGGATCGGCAGCTCGGCCAGCAGCATGGATACATAGGTCCGATCGCCGCCGCCGAAGTGACCGATCTGCTCCTCGGCCGCGTTAACCTCGCGCTTGTCGTCAATGCCCTCGACCG
>ERZ1292644.211-Hain-H14-01um-R2-211-length-42766-cov-6_pt1 | contig 42766 bp, 67 predicted proteins | sample MGYA00564402_ERZ1292644 | MGnify/ENA primary metagenome ERZ1292644 (study PRJEB36523, sample SAMEA6512644) | groundwater metagenome | collected 2019-01-09 | study: AquaDiva: Metagenomics assemblies of 32 groundwater samples
GGAAACCAAGTTCGAGTCGGGCCAGTTCATGCAGCCCGCCGACAACTTGATTCTCTACGTCCCACCCGAACTGGAGTTCACGGCGCATCGCATTGTGATGAGCACGGGGCTGCCCGGATCGGCGGACAACGATGTCAACTCGATCAAGTCGCTTCGGAACATTAAAATCATCAAGAACGTGTATCTCACGGACACGAATGCGTGGTTCTTGGTCAGCGCGAACAAGAGTCACGGGTTCCGCAGCTACACGCGGTTGGGGATTTCGATGCTGCCCGGGATGACGAACATCCAGACGCGCAACCGCCACTATCCCGTGCGCGGTCGGCAGAGCTGGGGCGTCATCAGATGGCAGGGGAGTTTCGGCACGGCCGGCGCGTAGTCAACTGATGCTGCGATCTTGTGGCGTCCGGTTAGCGCGAGCAGCCGCGCTGGTTCACCAGAGGAACTGACCGGGCGCCCTTTCTCTCTGGGAGATTCCAACCATGGATCGACGAAGCACAGCAGCGGAATATACCCACTTCGGCGGCGATATCACCGCCCAAGCGAACAGTTCCCACGGCGTCCGCCTGTCCGGGGGCAGCACGGGCGGCATTGTGGAAGCGGTCGGCGATGACACCAATGTCAGCTTGACCATCCGCGCACAGGGCACCGGGACGATTACCATTGGCAGTTCGGGTCAGCCGGTGCTGATCGGGGGCAGTACCACGCCGTTCCTCGGGATGATTCGGTTTCAGGATACGGCGGTCACGCTTCCCGATATCGCATCCACAAATGCTGGGGCGAGCAGTGCCGTCTCCACGCACACGATTACCGGCATCACCACGGGGTCGATCGTGGTGGCGAACCTGCGTGATGACACCAACAGCCTTTCTATTGTTTTGGGTGAGGTGTCGGTCTCGCGGTCCACGGCGGGGCAGGTGCATTGCCAGTTCATCAAAACGGACACGGTCGCCTTTGCCGCGACGACGGCGACGATCACGTTTCTCGCGTTCCGTTTCTGATGCCGTTTGTCTCAGGGGGCGACCATTGCTTGTCCATGTTCCGCGAAGTGTACGAGACAGGCGCGCTAGTGTTCCCCCTGGGCGCGTCCGTGCTCGAGATCGGCTGTGCGGAGGCGGATTGGATGACGCCCATGTTGGCCGAACGACCCGATCTGGTGATGACTGGGATTGACTGGCGGGCCTGCGAACGGCCCGGTGTGGTCATTCAGGGCGATGTGCTGACGCATGACTTTCCGCTCGAAAGTTTTGATGCAATTGTCGGCATCTCTAGTATCGAACACGTTGGGCTCGGCCACTACGAGCACGATCCCTTAGATGTGGACGGCGATGTACGGTGCATGGCGCGGGCGCGGACCTGGCTCAAACCCGGCGGGTGGGTCTATGCCGATGTGCCGTGTGAAGCGGCATATCGGGTCGCCGGCTCCGAGTATCGTGCCTATGACGTGGAGGCGCTGATGGCGCGGTTGGTGGGGCCGTTGACCGTGAAAGGCCGCTGGTATCTCACGCCGACCGCCACGATCAGCGGCGAGCCTCCAGCGCCTAATGAGCGGGGCTTCAACTATCTGGCCTTTTGTGCGGTGAAGGAGTCCTAGATGAGTTTTTTTGCGACCGGCCCCAACAGTATCGAATCCACCGCACGGGGCGTCCAAGTGACGCTGAGTTCGGCCACGCTCTTGGCGGAAGTCGATCTGAACGGCACGAATGCGCTGGCCTTACCGGGAGGGCAGGCGTGGGGCGTGACGTGGATCGTCGGGACGCCGACGGCGAGCACGATCGCCACCTTTCTCCTGGATCATGCGATTTCGACCGGCGTGGCGGCGACGGGGGTCCTCAATCAAACCGTCGTGACGGTGTCCTCGGGACAAACGGGGCAGTTCTTTACGAAGCATTTTGTGGACCCCACGGATGCGGTGGCCCCGCAGGGGCATCGGTTCCGGGTGCGCTTGCAGACCTCGGTCGTGAGCGCGCACGCCAAAATCATTGCGGAACCCTTGGCCTAACGTGCCAACCGTTGGCGTGTTTCATCGGAATTTCTGGCGGGCGCGGGCGAATGTGCCGCCGCCTCCCGTCGTGCGCAGTCCGTGGATGTATCCGCAGTGGCAACAGGTCGTCACCACCGGGTCGCTGTTCGGCGCGTTACAGGGCGTGGGAGCGGTGCTCTGGGAGCGAATCTGTTGGTATTGGCTCCTGTTCACGCAGGTCTGCCACTATCGGTCGCTGAGTCCGGGCGAGCGGCTGGCGCTGTGGATTGCGTGGCTCGAAACCTATGACGCGGAACGCTATGCCGTCTTGGAACGAGTGATGACCGCCTTTGAGCATCCGCACTGGGAAGATGCACGGCGGGCGGTACGGGACTGCGCCACGACGCCGAAGTTTCACCAGCCGGAACAGTGGATCAAGTATGGGCAAGTCCTGAAAAGGAATCGCGGGCAGGCCTTGAATGTGTTTCGGCGCCTGATGGCCGTGAACGCGATCCGGCCGATCACGGACGACCCCGCGCCGATCAGCAACCCGGACGCGCATCTCCTCGTGGAGTTGGCGTATCAGGGCTTTCGGTTTCGGGGCCGCGAGGGGCGGCGCATTGTGAAACATCGCAAGCGGGTCATTCCGCATCTCGTCTTGCATCGGAAGGCGGTGTAGTATTCCGAATTTTTCCAATATCGATATTGAGGAATCCAACACGGTCACGGCGACGGTTGGCGCTGTCTCGCTGACGCGCAATTCGTCCGCCGAGTTGCAGGAAATTCTCTGCGTTGGCGACCCAGAGGTTGAGTCCTCGCTGGGGATTGCGCGCGTCATTGCCGGGGTTCCAGACTCCAGCCATGCTGGGCTTGTGGTGCGTCAGGTGGGCCACTCTACGACGGTCAATGTGTCGTCGCTGGCCGGCCCCGTCATCGTGCGGAGTTCGGCGGCGGATGCGCTGGTGACGGTCTATCAGTCCACGGTCGGGGCTCTGCGGGCCGCAGCGTATCAGTCCACGGTTGGGGATTTACGGGCGTCGGTCTACCAGAGCACGGCAGCGGATCTGAACGTGACCGTGGCGGGCCTCGTGGCTCCGACGACCACGGCAACCGTGCGGCAGAGCACCTATTCAGATCTGAACGCACAGACGATTGAGCAGCCGTGGAGCACCACCGCGCGCTCGAGCGTGACGCAATCCTCGACGAATGTGACGCTGCAAGCGGCGAGCACCGCGCGGCGGACGTGGACCTGCTACAACCGCCCGACGCAGAATGCCTCGTTGCATGTGAAGTTTGGCGCGACGGCAAGCACGACGGATTTCGATTTTAAGATTCTGCCCGAGCAGTATTACGAGATGCCGCAGCCCGTGTATCACGGCTTGATTGATGGCATTTGGGATTCCACGGGAGCCGGGTATGCGCGAATTGTGCAGGGGTTGAACTGATGCCGCTGAGTCTGCCACAGCGATTGGATACGGGAGGTAGCCCAAGCTTTGTCGGGCTCACGCTGTCTGGTGCCACGGCCCTGACATTGTCGGCTGAAGACGCCACGATTCTCAACGCGGGCGGCGGGAAAATCGTCTTCAACACGACGGATCGGCAACTTCAGATTCATCCCGGATCGGAGGCGCGTCCCCTCTGGCAACTCGAGGATGCCGTGGCGGCGGGGGGGACGGATCGTACGGACGTCCGGCTGACGCTCTGGGGGCGTTCTGGCGCGGGAGCCGTGGCGAATTACTTTTCAGCCCAAACCAATTTCGGTGCGATTGATGGGACATCGGCGGCGGCGTCTTACGGCATTGGGTCTGACGGTCAATGGACGAACGGCGGCGGATTCCTCACGACGACGAAGTTCTGGCTGTTTGACGATATCAACGATGTCCACCTGCTCAAACATGAGCAGGCCACGCCGAAGATCTTCGAGATTGGCGAGACCGTGTCTAGTAAGGGCCTTTCCCTCTTTGTGCCCGGCCGTGACATCATCACGTCGGACGCCGATGGATTGGTTGCCAGTTTCGACACGGCTCCAGACTTCGTTGTTGACGACGCCAACACCCGTACGTGGTATGTCGCGCGGATCAAGCCAACGTTGAACTTTGGCAGCGGGACGCCGAATGCGAACAAGACCGTCTATGGGCTCCTACTCGACAACACACACACCAACAATACAGGACTGGCTTATATTTCCCTCCAGATCAACTCCGCTGCCAATATCGGGAACGACCAGATTCGCAATCTGCACAGTTCGGATAGCGCCGCGGGCGGATCCGCCCTGTTTATTAAAAGCCGTGGGACGAATGCGCAACTCTATCGGGTGCAGTCGGGCGACAACATGGGTGGGATCAATGCGCGGGGCTACTGGAACGCGACCGACAACACGACCACTGGCACGGCAGGGGCCACCAGCGGCCAGTTCCAGTTTTTCTCGGCAGAAACGTTTGTCTCCGCCACAAACCTCGGCACAAACTTCCGCATCAACCTTACCCCGGCCGGATCGGGCACCGTCGCAGAGTATCTCCGGCTGACATCAGCTAATAACATGAAATTGGCAGGTACGGCTTCCCGTGGTACGACGGAGGGGACGAACCATTTTAGCTTATTCAACGGCACGGCCCCGGTTGGGACACTGACTAATGGTATCTCAGTCTACTCTGCGTCTGGTCGGTTGAAACTCCTCGACGCAACTGGTTTGGATGGACATGTGATGTCCGGTTCTGCCGTGAACACCGTTACCGCCACCCTGCCAAACCGGACCATTACGGTGGATGTAGGTGGAACGACGCTTTATATCCACGCGAAGACGACAAACGATTAAGCGGAGAGGCGATGTGAGCACAGAGCAGCATTTAAAAACCATAATCGGGGAGCTTGTCATTCAGATCGCGACACTCCAAGCGCGGATCGACGAACTGACCGCGCCGAAGACGAATGACGCAAAGACGCCGGACGCCTGATGCCCACTTTCGGCCATTTGTATTCATCGGCGCTTGATTACGAGTTGGGAACCGACGACTCAACGCGGCTCTTTATCACCGCGCGGCGGAAATTCGCCATCAACGAAGGCATTGAGCAGTTCGCGGACCTGACGGAGTGTTTCACGCGGCAGTCCACGGTCGTGAGTTCGCACGGCGTAGCCGAATACGATCTGCTCTCGACGGTGAGTATCCCCGGCGGCGACCTGATCCGATTGAGCCAGCAGCGCCCGGAGTATCACCTCATCAGTTCGCACGGCGGCAGCTCAGCGCAGACGACGATTCAATCGGGCGACTCGTTCCAGCGGCGCGATGTGGAGTGGCTGAATCAGTATGAGCCGGGCTGGCGGCAGAGCACGGCGGGAACACCGCAGTTTTACTATGAGCGTCGGGATGGCGGAAAGCGTCTCTTTGGCCTGTATCCGCCTCCGGAGATTGGCACGAGTGAAACCGCGAAGGTCATCCTGCCGTATGTCGCGCGGCCGCCGATCTTGTCCGATGACACGAGCGTCCCGTTCAGCATCGCGAGCACATCACTCGGGGCATCTACGGGAATCCGGACGGATTTGGTCATCTATCACCAGGCGCCCGTGCATTACGCGGCGCACAAGCTCGAAAAGTTGCGGGTCAATACCGAGGCGAGTCAGCAACAGATGCAAGTCTTTCTCGGCTGGGTGCAGCGCTATCTCGGGGACCAACGGCCCAAGGGTGGGCAGACGGTGAAGATGGCGCGGAGTTACTTCGGGGAAGTGCGGCAGCGTCACGGGGATGCGGCGGAATTGCCGATGCCCCAGACAGGCTACAACTACTAATGAAACTGGTGTTTGCGTGCGGACACGGGATGACGATTGGTGACAATCCGCAGACGGCGCCGCTCTGTGTCATCTGTGGGGAGCCGCGCATTCAAGCGGTGCAGAGTCGCCCGCCACGATTTACCGGCGTGGCGAGTGGCCCGTATGTCGAATACGCAAATCTTGGCCCGGCGACGGTCAATCTGGCTCCCAAAGGGCCATTAGCGCTGAAAGCAACAGAGGAGTAAATCATGGCGAGTTTCGGCATCGGCTTTTTGCCCGGCGCGGAAGGCGAACAACCCAGCGAAGGCGGCTCCCCACAGGATCGGTATCAACAGGCGGTTCGTATCCTCTCCTTGCGCCTCCCGCGGTTTTTGGGTGGTTCTGCGATTGCGCCCGCCCCGCTCTTGGAGGCGATGGGCGGCCAAGGGGAACAGTTTGGGTCGATGCCAGGCCAAGTCTCAGTCGGACCTCCGCCAATGGGTATGCCGCCGATGGGTCAGCCGCCGAGTGGTGGCACGATGCCGCCCCTCTTGCAGCAGGCATTCCAGCGCATGAGCGGGATGCGGTCGAGGACGCCGACGCCCGCGCGACGGCCGCCAGCACGGGGGCGCACGCCGAGGGTCATTCCGGGTATTCAAGGGAATCCGCCGGCCCCATCGCCGGAGGACTTTGGTCCCAACGCGCCCGGCTGGACGCCGCCCGAGGATTATCCCGGGCAGATTCAGAGCCAGCAGGGACCGATATCGGCGATGCCGCGGAAGAATTACCCGCCGCACTCGCCGTTCTATTTCTAAGGACCGATGGCACAGACTCGGTTAAAAACGCGGGAACCGCGGGCGTCTCGGACACCGCAACTGATTGAGGTCACCGAACTCAGCTGGGGCCTCGATCTGCGTCGGAGTCCGACCCTTGTGGCGCCGAACCGCGCCCGCGTCTTGCGGAATATGAGTCTACAGGAACCGGGGGCGTTGGGGCCGCGGGCGGGCTATCTTGCCTACAGCACCAATACGCTCGGCGGCAATCGCATCCAGGGCGGCCAGCGGGCCTATCTGCAATCGACCCAGATTTCGCTGATTGCTTACGACGGGGCGGTGCATCAGGTGCGCGACTCCGGGCAGATCAACTCGACGGCGGTGTATTCCACGGTCAGCCCAACTAATGACGTGTTCTTTCCCTATGACCGCACGATTGTCGCCGTGACGGATGGGGTCAATCGTCCCCGGAAGTCTACGGATGGGCTGACCTGGACTCGGATGGGCATTGATGCGCCGGCCATCACATCCACCCTTGCCACAGGTGCGTCAAGTGGGTCGCTCCTCGCGAACGTGTACGAAATCGGGTTTACCTACAAGGACCGCGGCCTGGCGCATGAGAGCAATGTCGGGAGCACCAATCGTCACACGATGGGGTCCACGGGATCGATTACCGCGCAAGTGGCGAACAGTTCCGATGCCCAAGTGGACGCGATTGTCACGTATGGGCGCAACGTGACGGCCGGCGAGAGCGTCTTGCGGAAGTTCTCGAGTCAGGCCGCGGGAGTCGGGGCGAGCTCCACGATTGTGATTGATTCGTCAAATTGGTCCGCGAACGCCGAGGCGCCGACCAATCATAACGTCCCCGTCGCGATCAAATGGGCGACCCCGTGGAAGAACCGTTGGTGGGGACCGGACCCGGATGTCGGCAACCGGCTCCGTTTTACAGAACTGTTCCAGAACCAGAGCTGGGCGACGTTGTTCTTCATTGACTTGCCGTTTGAACGTGGCGACGAAATCACCGCCACGATCGCGCAAGGGGACACGTTGCTCGTCTTCGGGCAGAGCAAGGTGTTTCTGATTATCGGGCAGACCAGTCTTGACTTTGAAGTACGCCCCTCTGCCGGTGCCCAAGCTGGGGCGTTGGGACCACGCGCAGTAGAGGTCATCGAGCAGGGCGTGCTCCATGCCTCCGCCGAAGGCTTGTTTGTGTTCGACGGGGCCACGGACAAGTTGCTGACGTTCGACATTGAGCCGGGCTGGCGCGATCTCGTCAAGAGCAGCCCGAGCACGTCCTTGTCGCTCGTGGACCTCGTGTATGAGTTCAAGAATAAAGAAGTGCGCTGCGCGGTGCCGCGCCTCTTTCCTCGCGGCGCTCGAGGCGAATGGGTGTTGGATCTAAACCGCACGCGCGAAACAGAGACGCCCGCCTGGACGGATACGGACCGGGACATTGTGGGGTATCTCCACATGGATGGCGATGAACCGACAGCCGGGAATCGCGGCCGTCTGTTCTCGTGGCCCAGTTCGGGCGGGCGGCTCTTTGAAGAGTCCACGGGCACGACGGCGAACTCGAGCAACTTCACGAGCGAATACGAAGGTCCGCATCTCTCGCTCGGGTTACATCGGGCCCGGCTGATCAATGTGCGCGGGGAATACGAACCGCATGCCGGCGCGTTCACGATTGAGCCCGTCTTAGATGAAGTCTCCCAGGGATCGCAGAGTGTCGGCATCGGCGTGGGGATTGCGCTCTATGGGACGGCCGTCTACGGGACGGCCACCTACGGCGGTGCGGGGCGGCGCATGTTTCATCTCATGCAACCCTTGGCCGCGGAGGGCCGGACGGCCTGGGTCAAAGCGATCTACTCCGGGCAGGAAGCGTTTAAGTTTTTCACCTATTCGCTCGAGATCGTGCCCGAGAGTGCCGTGCGGTCGTTTTCCGATTGAGGTAGGACATTGGGGTATCCAACTTCGGTATTTTCGCCCGCCGCCAGGAGTAACGGGCAAGTCATTGATGCCAGTCACATCAACGATCTACAGACGGAGGTCACCGCGATCGAGAATGCGGTGCTGGGGACGATTACGCACAGCATCAACATTTCGGGCGCGTCCACGCTGGCCTCCTTGCATGTGACGGGCAATTCCACCGTGGCGGGGTCGCTCGTGGTGTCCGGCAATACGGCGCTCGCGGGCGGGTTCAACGTCGCGGGCGTGTCCACGTTGGCCTCCTTGCATGTGACGGGCAATTCCACCATCGCTGGATCACAAGTGGTGTTGGGGAATGTCTCTATTATCCAATCAATGAGCGTGGGCGGGCCGTCTACGCTGGCTACTCTCCAGGTGAACAGCAATTCAACGATCGGTGGCTCGCTCTCGGTGATTGTGAATGCGGCGGTCAGCGGGAGCATGAACGTGGCCGGCGGGCTGCTGCTGAGTGCGTCCGTGGAACCATCCTCGCTGGCGACGGGGGATACGAATGATTGGGCCATCGCGTCCACGATTAACTATGTGCGCGTGAAAACGGCGGCGGCGGGCTCCACGCTGACCGGCATTGCCTCGGCGGGTGGCGATGCGCGCGTGCTCGTGCTCACCAACGTCGGCCCCACGGGGGTGCTGGGATTGAAAAATGCATCCGGGTCGGTGTCCACAAATCAATTCTCGCTCGCCTCGGATACGACGGTCGCGGTGTCGCGGAGCGTGACGTTCCGCTATGACCCCTTGACCGGAACGTGGTGGATGATTGGAAACACCTAACCGTGGCCTCTGTGGGCGGGTTGATCGCGTTACTCGGGGCGCTGGAGAGCAGCCTGAAGAAGACGTTCACGGAATACACCAACGCCGCGTTTCTGAACTTGCGCATTGGGCCGATGGAAACCGCCAAGGCCGAGAATTTCAATGCGTTCAAGATCGCGAGTATCACCGGGAGCGATACGGGAGAGTTTTCCGTGGAACATGGCATCGGACGGACGCCGTATTTGATTCTGCCCTGCGCGGATTTGTCGGCAGTCGGCTCCGCGATCATTCCGTTGGAAGTCACGCGAGCGGCCGATGATCGTCGCATCTACTTGAAGAGCACCAGCACTAGCGCCGCCTTTGGCGTCTACATCGAATGAAGAGGTTATGAGTCAAACGACCGAACAGATAACAGTTCCAGCCCCGACGCCTCCGCCGCGCAAGCGGGCGGCCATCGTCGGGACAGCCAATACCTGGAAGCTCGTGCCGTGGGCCGATCCGGACTTGGATGTCTTCGGCCTCAACGACGGCTACATTCTCGGCATGCGGGCGGGCCATCCGCAGGGCTTGCCAAAGATGACCGGCTGGTATGACCTGCACCCCATCAGCCACATGAGCTTTCACCCGGCACAACAGCGACAGGTGCCAGCTGGCAATGTGCCTGCGGGTGCCTATTTACGGCCTGAAGGGCATCTGGCGTGGTTGAAGCGGCAGACGATGCCGGTGTGGCTCAGTGCGGTCCCAGCGGGTTGGCCGGCGCATGTGCGCGCCTTTCCTCGCGCGGAACTCGAGCAGAAGTGGGGTACCTATTTCACTAGTACCCCCGCGTGGATGCTGGCGCATCTCGTGGAGCAGGGCTATACCTCGATTGAGATCTACGGGATTCATCTGGCGACGACGTGGGAATACCAAGCGCAACGGCCCTGTATGGAGTATCTGATTGGGCTGGCGATGGCGCGCGGGGTGCAAATTGTGCTGCCGACGAAGTGTCCGCTGTTGAAAAGCAAGCACGTCTATGCGTACGAGCCGAAGCCGGAAGTGCCGTTGCAGGCGCTTGAGACGCAGATTGCGCAGATCAAGCATGAAGGCGCACAACTACAGCAAACCATGAATAGTTTGCGGTGGTATGTCCCCGGACGCCGAGCGGACGTGCGGGCCCGGCTCGAAGTGGTGCAGTTGGAACTCGCGGATGCGAAACAAGCGTACCGTCGGCTGGCGACGGTGATTCACGCCCAGTGAGGAGTTTCTATGGCGCAGTTTAGTCCGGAACAGATCGCACACTATCAGGCACAAGCCAATGCCGATCCAGCGGTGCAGCGCATCGTGGCGCAGATGCGCGCGCGCGGCGGGGTGCGGACCTCAGCCGGAATCGAAGCCTTTGGCGGGCAGAAACCTGAGTGGTTACCGGACGGGTTGAGCATCGAAGCCCGGACTGGACAAGTCGTCGAAGGGCGGAATTTCCCGAAAGAGGCGTTACTGGCGCAGGCGGGCATCATCGGCGGCGGGGCACTCGGCGCCGCATTCGGTGGAGCTGGTGGAGCGGCCGGAGGCTCGGCTGCAGGTGGGGGCATCCCCACGATTCCCAGCACCGCCTTCGGGACGGGGATGGGTTACGGGCCGGCCTCACTCGCGGGCACGTCGGCCCTCGCGGGCGGTTCGGCAGCCATCCCAACCTTAGCGTCACGCGCAATTGGCTCGGGTATGGGCAGCGATCCAGCGTCTTTGGCTGGGACATCCGCATTGGGCGGCGCCGGCCTCGCAGGACTCGGACAAGGCGCGGGCAGTCGGTTGCTGCAACAGGCGGGGGAGAGCACCGGCAACAGCCTAATTGACCAACTCATCAAAACCGGCATTGCGGGGTTGGCGGGACTCCCCGGCTTAATGGGGAACAACGGCCCCACAGAGTCGGAGCAGCAAACGGAGGCGGCGATTCGGCGGCTCCTGCAGCAGCAGGAGGACCGCACGAAATATGCCGATCCTTTATATAAGGCGACCATGCAAATGGCGTATGGGCTCCTGCCGCAGCGACAGGGAAACTATCCAGGAGGCGAGTGATGGCTACTGTCGAGTTCCAACAGGAGATCAATCGACGCTATCCATGGCTGCGCAAGGGCGGGTCACTGTTATCACTCCCGGTGAACAATGCCGCCGCGCCAGACCCAGACGAGGAACACCGGCAGGCCGATCCCTACGATGTGCAGGAGGCGGCGGACCGGAGCGCCCAGGGTTACGCCCCCATCATGGCGGCACCCCAGCCTTCTGGGCGGACGCGCACAGGCAATCCACGTACTGACTGGATGAGCCTTGTGTCCGGTATGGCGCCGTCGCGGAGTTCCATCGCGCAAGCGTTTCCGCAGTTTGCCGAATGGTATCCCGGCTCCAGTTACGAGGCCGCCGACCTGAAAGGCCCGTGGGGCTGGGCGGACACCATCAAAGGCTTGGGGCAGAACGAACAAGGGCAGGCGTGGCAGTGGTTCAACAGCCCGTCACGCTCACGGTCAGCGTCGTCCTCGATGCAGTCGAGTTATGCGCCGCAGTTTACCGACCCGGCCACGAAAGCGTATGAAGCCCTCTTGAAGCAGCAGACCTCCTTGTATCAGCAGCAACAGAAGCAGATGCAGGACGAGGCGTTGCGGCAACAGGGCGTGCGGCAACAGACGGACGAAGCAGTCAAGCGGTTGCTGGGCTATGTGAATCAGCGCGTGGATACCCTCGGGAAACCCGCCTATTCCGATGCGGAAATGAACGTGTTCCAGACGCGGGCCCTGGACCCAATGGAACGCGATCGGACGGCGGCGAATAAGCGGGCGCTGGAGAATATCGGCTCCAAGGGCTACGACCCGTCCTCCGGCATTGCGCAAGAGTTGTTGGCGCAAGTCAATCGCGGCTTTGATGAGGACCGCGCGGCGACACAGAACGAACTCGGCTATCGACAGATTCAAGAGCAGCGGAGCCGGGATCAGGAAAAGCAATCGCTCCTGCAGTATGCGGCGGAAGCCCCGATGGCGGCGGCGCGCGGCGATCTGGATTTCGTGTCGTATCTGAATCAGCTCATTAATGCGCCCGGCCGAGACGCGATGGGGACCAGTGAAATGCTGGCGAATCTTCCCGTCCAACGGACGCAGTTGGCGGCGCAAGTCCTCGGGCTCGGAGGGCAGCCCAACCAGAGCATCAACGGCCTACTCGCGTTGCTCCAGAACGCGCAGCAGAATCGGTATCAGAACCAGAATACGCAATCGAATTTCTGGAGGAATATCGGGCTCAGTTTCTAGCACTCGAGAACGTAAATGCCTGATTGGAAATCACTTCTCGCTCAGCATGGGCCACGGTTGGCCCTAGGGCTCATTGCCTCAAAGCAGGGCGGCCCACAAGCGCATGGGGCGCTCTTGGAAGGGCTGCGCGAAGCGGAGTTCCGTCAACAGCAACTCCAACGTCAGCAGCAGATGGATCACCAGGCTGAAGTCGATCGGGCCTTTCCGCGCGAGATGATGCCGAGTGCCCGCGCGTTTCAGCGCGAGAACACGACCGCCGACAATGCGCGGCTCGATACGGCCATGCAACAGCGTCAGCGCGATCAGGCGATTGCCCTGATTCTCGGCCAAGCCCAGCAGCAAGCCGAGACGGCGACCGACCCGGAACAGGCGCAGAACGCACTCTCGCAAGTCGCCCAGAACATTGGCGGCCTCTACGGTGTGGACCCGCAGCAGTTGACCGGCATTGTCCCAAGCGTGGCGCCGCAGATCAGCGCGCGGAAAAAGAAACTCGCCCAAGAGCTCTACGACCGCGCCGAGAAGCGGTATGGCGCGGAGGCGATAGCGGGGGATTCGATTACGTTGCAGACGGAGGCGTTTGGTGAGGTGAAGCCGTCGCAACTCCGCGCATTGTTTGAAGCGCCGGCCATAGGGCCACAAGGTGCGCCAGTCGCACCGATGCTGCCCCCGTCGCCGACGCAGATTCTGGATTTGGGCGGGAAGAAAGTTGTCGTAGACCCGCGCCAGTTACGGCCTGGACAGACTTTTACGGATGTGCCGGGACCGTCAACGGCGACGAAGGCGGATGAGCCCTTGGTCGCCATTCTCGGCCCAGATGGGGCGCCCGTCTTAGTCCCACGGAGTCGGGCTGTCGGCCAACGGCCCGCCAGTACGCGCGAACAAGGGCGACCCGTGCAGTCAGGGGACGCGAACCGGATCATTGATCTGGACACGTCACTCAACGATCTGAACACGCTGGAGCGGGAACTGGGCCAGACCGGCGCCGCCTCAAAGATTGGTGCGATGCTGCCGAATGCCGTGACGGAATTTACCGGCTGGGGGAGTGACGCGAAGCAGCGGCAAGCCGTCATCGATCGGGTCAAACAGGTAATCGGTAAGGCGCTCGAGGGCGGCGTGTTGCGGAAAGAAGACGAATACAAATACGTGAAGATTCTGCCGACGATTGGTGATCCGCCCGAAGTGGCGGCCAAAAAAGTGGCCGGCCTGCGCACCGCCATTCAGCAGCGCAAGGCCGCCACGCTTGAGGGCTTAGCGGATGCCAATTTTGATACCTCTAAATTTGAGAGCCGGGGCGCGAAAGCGGACCCGTTGGGGATTCGCTAGATGCCGTCCGAACTCGTCACGCGCGTCCGCACGAAGTATCCAGGCGTTTATGACGACTTGGATGACGCGGCACTGGAATCCGCCGTCATTGCGAAGTATCCCGAGTATCAGGACTTGGTCGAGTCGAAACCAGACTTTCGCACAGAAGTACGCGCCTCTGACGCGCCCGGCTGGATGGAGCAAACAGGCGGCACGGTGGGCGACCTCGGGCTAGGCGTCTTGAAGGGGGCAGGCCAGACTGCGGCGAATCTTGGCCGTGGCGTGCATCTGATTCCCGGCGTCAGTCAAGCCGTCGATTGGTTGTATGGGGCGCCCGTTTCCCAGGCGAGTTTTGGGGAAGCGGATCGTCTGCTGGCGCCGACCTCCACCGCGCAAGCGATTGGCAAGGGTGCGGAGCAGCTTGGCGAGTTCTTCATTCCCGGCGCCGCCATTGCCAAAGCGGCCAAGGGCAGCCGAGTGGCCCGTGCGGGCCTTGAGGCGCTGACCGGAGCCGGAGTCGCGGCGGCGCAAGGAGCGTCACCGACCGAGATTGCGGCTTCTGGGGCGCTCGCGGGAGCCCCAACCGCACTTGCGCCGGTATCTCGCCGGCTCACCGCCACAATGGCGGAACAGTTACGCGCCAAGGCCGCCAAACGCGTCACGGAAGGCTTGGGGGCGACCACGAAGCGGCTAAAGTCCGAAGCCCAGCGAATTGCGCCGGAGTTTGCTGAGCGTGGCCTGACGGGGTCGCTCGAGACCTTGGCGGAGGAATCGGCGGGCAACGTGGCCGGGCTGGGCCACCGGATCGGACAGGTCATTAAAGGGCCTGTAGGGCAGGAAACGCGCGCGACGGCGCCCATTGTGGCGCAACTGGAAAAGGCCAAGACGAAGCTGACCACGCAAGCGGTGCAGGGCGGAACCCGGATTGTGCAGGACAAACCGCAATATGAGGCGCTGGCGCGCTTGCAAGAGGTCGTGACCGAATACGGCGATGAGATGAGCGTTCAGCAAATCAACGCACTCAAGAAACTCTATGCGCGGGTGACGAGCCGGAGTGGTGGCTATAACGAACGGGCGGGCGAGGTGTTACAGACTGCCCCCGAAGCGGCCAAGACGTTCGCGGCGATCTTGCGTGCCGAAGAAAACGGCGTAGCGGCACTGGCTGAACTGAACAAGGAATTTCGGTTTTGGAAAGGGCTGCAGACCGTCACGAAGGCCACCGTCGATCGGCGGAGCTCCCAAGGAAAAGGTCTCACGGCAAGCATGGCTCCCGTCATCGGTGCGGCGGGCGGGTTTGGTTCCGGGGACTCCGCAGCCGATCGCATCCAGAATGCCATCATCGGCGGCGTGGCCGGCCGGCAACTCACCAAAGCGTTACAAGCGCCGCAGTGGAAGTTTGTGCGGGCGAAGTATGCGAGCTCGCTGGCGGGCGCGTTGGCGCAAAAGGATCCGGAACGAGTCGGCCAAGTCGTCGGCAAGATTCTCGCGGCGGAGGCGGCTCATGCTTATTGAAGGTGCAGGATACGGACCCAATAGGCCGCCTGCAGGCGGGTCCAGAACTCCACCACGAGCAGGAAGGCCCCGAGTAGGGCTAAGCCGGACCACACCCAACGCACGACGAACAGGATACCGCATCTGATGACCGTCCTGACCGCTGATGGACAAGAAATCAACGGGAACGTCTCGAAAGCCCGCGCATGGGCGCCGATTGTCATTTGGTTGGCGGTCACGCTCGTGACGCTCAGTCTGGCCTACGGCGCATTGAGTGCGCGGATCGCCGTGCTTGAGAGCCGGGACAACGGTGTCGAGCAACGACTCAATCGGATTGAGTCGAAAGTGGATCAACTGCTCCAACGGCCATGACCGCAGAGGACCGTGAAAAGCTGAAACTTCAAGTGATGCGCCACGAGGGCATTCGGTTGAAGCCGTATCAGGACACCGTGGGGAAATGGACGATTGGCGTTGGACGCAATTTATCCGACCGAGGTATCACGAATGACGAGGCGGAATTTCTTTTGGAAAACGATTTGCACGAGTGTATCAGCGATTGTCGCAACTTCCCGTGGTTTGATGCCCTCGACGGCGTCCGCCAGCGCGTCATCTGCGACATGCGGTTCAACCTTGGAGCAAGTGGGTTACGTAGATTTCGCAACACCCTCGCAGCCATTAGCCGTGCTGACTACAACGCCGCCGCAGACGGCATGGTACGCAGTCTGTGGGCCAGACAAGTGAAGGGGCGCGCAACGGCATTGGCCGCGATGATGCGCACAGGACAGGACTTCTATTTATCATGACCGCGATTCTCGTCACACTGATTTTCCTGCTCGCAGATGGCTCTCCCGCGAAACTGGCGACGGTGAGTTGTGCGGGGCTCGCGGTCTTCACGGCGGGTGACGATGCGTCACAGCCGATCGCCGAAGGGACGCCGCTGATTCTCGATAGCCGCGGGGCCACGATTCTCTCTGTTGAGCGACCACCGCAGACGATTGCCTGTTGGGCGCGGTTTGAGACGCAGGCATGGCGCGACGAAATCGTGCTCTCGAAGCGAGACGTGCGGCGCTTCTGGCTGGAACATGAATCATGATGACCTACCGCTGTTGGTATGACCGGATCGTGGATGCGTTCGCGGTGCTCTTCGGCCGCGCGATTGCGGTTCGCGATTGGCGCGAAGAGGGAGAGTCGTGAGAACCACGGCCATTATCGGGACGGATTGGGCTGGCCCGAATCCCGCTTGGATTCGTCAGCCGCTTAGCCCAACCTTTGACCGCATGCTGCGCTTCGATTGGGACAACCTGCTGGACGAATTGGTGGGCCACGCCCATGTGGACGGGCTGGCGGTCGGCTATCGCGGCGGCAATGATACCAACGCGATCGCGTGCTTCCCAGTCGCGCGTGAGGCCTTCGAGGCGTGGACTGGACGGCCATTTACGATCATGCCGTTCATCGACACGGTCGGCTTGCCGGATCTCACCCAGCCGCAGCCGTTCGATTTCGCGAACGATCAGCACATCGAACTTGGGTGGCAGCAGTTCGTGAAGCTGTTCTTTGATGCCTTTGTCCGCGATGCCAATGCGTTTGCGCCCGCGCCGATTCGGATCGAAACATCGCCTGCGGGGAAGGCGGTCATCTTGTGGTGGGGCATTGAATCCCAGACCGGCCACGGCTTCATCAACCAGGCGCAGGCGCAATGCCTGCTCGATCGGGTGAGCGAGGAGTTGACCATTCCCAGCCTGGGCCTGCACGGCGCCGATAATATCGTCGATCAAAGCTGGCTGACGCTCTGCCCGACCCTGCAATGCTACGCCGCCCATAACTGGTTCAACCCGTGGGGCTCCATTCCCGAAGCGTACTCGATTCGGACGCACCGCGGCGTGACGACGGGCGTCACGGTACCTAGCTTCTATCACCTGATCGAACCCCAAGGCGGCGAAGTCCTGCGCCGATCCTTGCGCGCGATGCGCCAGGCCAAAGCGGACTACGTCTTCATGGAAAGCGGAACAAACTTCCACGAGGCCGCGGAACTGATGCGCGATAGCACGGGCGATACGAGCAAGCTGGACGCCATCGCGGAACATATCGCGCTCGTCACGGCCCCCAACATAGGAGGCACTATGTCAGATGCGACATTCTGTATTTCTAAGAGTCAGTCTTTCGCGGTCGAGAACGGGTTTGCGACCTACTATCCGAAGGGGCAGACCGAGACCATTCTTTCCATTCAATCCGACGGCAAAAAGGAGACGCGGCTGAAAGCGCAGGCGGGTGCGTGGGAAACATGGCGCCCGAGCGCGGACGACATGCGGGCGGTGTTCTACGAGACGGCGGAAGTCTACGCCTACCCGCTGGTGCCCTAAATGCGCGACGAACGAACCAATTTCTATGACGAACGAACCACTGACGGTGGAGCCATTGCGTTCTTCGTGATTGGCTTCGTCATGTGGATGGTCTTTATGTATCTCTTGATCACAGCATTAGCCTGCTCTTACTCGACAGCGTGCCCAATGTGGGCATCTTCCCACCTGAAGTGGGCAGGCTCCATATTGATGGTGAACATTTCTACACCGAGAACGGCGAGCTCTGGCAGTGGCGTGGCTTCTCCTGCTTCTTGTTGTTTCTCCGTTTCTGTCGCGGCGAGGACATTACGCCGGACTTGCGCTGGTTTCGCGCGCAGGGCGTCAACATCGTGCGCGTGTTCGGGCCGTTGCCGTGGAAGGAGACGCCCGACTATCGCTATGAACACTTTAACTGGGACAAATTGCCGGAGTTCTTTCGCCTGCTCGAGACATGGGGGCTGCGCTGCAACTGGAGCTTGTTTCATTACGTGCCCGATATTGACTATCCAAATGCGTATCTACAAAGTTTCGCTCAGGCGTGGTTTGACATCGCGCAGGACTTTCCGCTCGTGGTCGCGGAGGGCGTGAATGAACCTCACGTCGGCACGAAGCCTGACCCGATCGACGCGTTGAGGGGTGTGGACCGTCACGGTGTGCTGACCTCCTACGGCTACTACAAAGAAGCGATGGACGGGCAGCCCGGTTGGCCTCCAACGCTGGATTTCGGGACTGGTCACTGGCCGCGCACCGACGCGTGGGCACGCAAGGCGCGTATCTCCCAGGAAGCGCAACATGGCACGGGCAAGCCGTGGATCTCGGATGAGCCCGCCAAGATCACCGAGCCCGGCTTTCAGTATCCCGGCGGGAAGAACGATCCGCTCACCACGCCACACGAAGCCGTCTGGCACGCGGCGATCTGTCAGCTCTGGACGGCTGGCTTCACGCTACACACGGAAGAAGGGAAATGGGGGCGCGCGCCTCAACCGGGCATGCTGCAACAGACGGTGGCCGATGCCGTGCGTGATCAGGTGTGGCTGAAGATCAATCCGTTGTGGCAGATGGGCGACTACAGCGGGTCGCACATGGGCAACTCACCTGTGGACGATGCGGACACGCCGGACGGCGATCCGATCTGGACCTATTCGAGCGCCCACGATCACAAGGCGCTGAGTGTGCGCTGTTATCTGTCAGAACCGCAGGCCATCAACGGCTGGCGCAGCGTGGAACGTTGGGGACCAAGTTACTCGATTGTGAGACTGGAGCGATGAATGGCGAAATGTAAAACATGCGGGGCCGTGTTTCATGTGTTCGCCCCTCATGTCTGCGGGAAACCAAATCAACCGTGGCATAAAGAGAAATGAGCATCACTATTCCGCTCTACAAGTGGCGCCTCTATATCGAACTCTACCGACCCACGTCGGACGTATTCCGGCGTGTCTCAAAAAAGGAGACGAAGTGGATCCGAAACCGATTACCGCGAGCCTAACGGTCTGGGTCAACGTCCTCACCATTGCGGCGGGGCTGCTCGCCTCGCCAGACTTGCACCAGATTGTGCCGCCCGAGGCGATGCCGTATGTCCTCGTCATCAATTCGACGGTGAACATTCTCTTGCGCGTGTTCAAGACGACTCGGCCCGTGGCGCTGGCGCTGCGGTAATGTGCCGTGGTTTGGGGCGTGGATCTATTTTGCGCTCAATGTGCCTTGCCGGTGGCCCTGAGCGTCATTGGGGAACCGGAGCTGGTCGCGTGCGTCAACTGTGGAGGGAAGTTGTTCGTGCCGGCGCGGTGGCTCGAATGGGAAGCGGCCTTGACCGAGAACGATCGGAAGTTGCTGATGAGTTACGGCATTGGTAGCACCTAAGCTCTGCATTCGCGGGTGCGGGCGCGTGGCGACTCGGCCCGTCCGACCGAAGCCGACGCAGACGAGCTGCTATTGCCATCCGTGCTGGCAGGCGATGGCGTGTAATAAACGGGCGCAATCCTACGCGAATCCACGGCGGCGCGTAATGAGACAGCGCACCGACCGTCAACGGGATCTCCGGCGGATCTTTCTCGGCGGACGCGTGATTGGGTTTGCGAAGACGACGGCACAGGCGCATGCGATCCGCGCCTATATCAGGAGCAGGCGGGATGCCTTTATCGAGGGACAACGTCAACGAGCGCAAGCTCAAGTTGATTCGGCGCGCACAGTTCCGGCTGAAGCAATCCCTGGAGCGGGTTGATTGGGAGGAATCCGAACTCTACCCAGAAATCGAAAAACTGAAGGCCAATAAAGCGTTATTGGGCCTGAAAGACGGCGAAACATTCGACATCCGAGTCATTGATGCAAATCGAGATCGTCCCAAGACGGACACCGAGTGAAGTAGCACACGGAACCGTCATCGTGCGACCGATGACGATTGAAGTCCACGCGCGTCCGTTGCGCGTGCTCGATTTTGACATTGAGAATCGCCCGCTCTCCTATCTGGGCTCAGATTTCACGACTGGGGAAGTGACGGCGATTGCGTGGGCATGGACCGACCGTCCGGAAGATGTGACGGTGTATCTGTTGGGAGAGACGGCGCTCGAGGACATCCTGGTCGCGTTCAGTCAGGTCTATGCGCAGGCGGATGTGGTGACCGGCCACTACATCAAGGGCCACGACTTGCCGATGGTGAACGGGGCGTTGATGGAAGAGCGGATGCCGGCGCTCGGTGACAAGATGGTGCAGGACACGAAATGCCATCTCATTCGGTCAAAGGGCATCAGCTTGTCACAGGAATCACTTGGCGCCATGTTGCGACTCGACCACGCCAAAGTGCAGATGAACCAAGCGAAGTGGCGGGCGGCGAATCGGTTGACCCCGGAAGGCTTGGCGTTGGTGCGTGAGCGCGTTGTAGGTGACGTGCAGCAGCACTGCGTGCTCAGAGAGGAACTGCTCAGTTTGGGCTATCTCAGAAGTCCTCAACTGTGGAGGAGCGGCACGGCTCGAAACGAGGTTTATGTACCTTAAACAGAGCACTCAAAAGGCGGCGCCGGAGCGCATACCACGACATGGCGAGATAGTCAGCCGCCTGATGCCACGAGATGCGCTCACCGTCAATTCCGCGCAGTGGGTTCCTGCGGGTATTTCTGTTCTGCTGCGAACGGGTCGCCCAGCGGCAGTTGCCGGGTTCGTAGTTGCCGTTGTTGTCGATGCGATCAAGAGAATGTATCGGCGATGGACGAGCTCCCATGTCCGTCAGGAAGTTCGTGAAGTTCTGCCAGCGGTCACATACGGTAATGCCCCGCCCGCCGTAATTCCGATACGCCGGATCTCTCGGATTGCGGCATCGCTCTCGCATCTGTTGCCAGGCGTGGAACTGTGGGTGATATGCCAGCCTGTGAATTATCAGCCGTTCCGCCGCCTGTTCGAGTTTAAGGCAATCGCAACTCCGAGATTTTCCGTAGCGGAGGTCTTTGCCGGACACGGTTCGCTCAGTGCCGCAATCACAGCGGCAGCACCACATGGCCTCTCGCGCTCGTCCATTTGGATGACGGCACACGGTGCCGCGTGCCAAGACGGTCCAGCGACCGAATCGCTGTCCGGTGATGTTGATAACGCGAGCCAAGTTATTTCAATTTTACCATACTGACGTGACTCTATGACACGCGGCGCAGTCGTTGAATGGTTCTTCGGATTGATCGTCATTTGGAATGAAAGTCATTCATATGGAGTCGAACGATGCAGTCAATCGTCTCCGTTGTCGTCTTGTGCGATTGGTTGGATGATGTGTATGTGGGCGACCGCTCGCCCTTCTGTGATCGAAAAGTGAGGGCGCGTGACGTTTCAGCAATTCAGTCAGGAAGTCGAAGCGTTACTCAATGGGACGGCGGCTGGGAAGGGCTACAACGCCAATGGCCCCGATAGCCGCAACGCGCTCTACGAGTTCGTCCAGCGCGTCAGTGGCGGGCACCAACACGCCCAAGGCGAAATCATATACAAAGTCCAACGCTATGCCGCCAAGGGCAATATCGAAGACATCTACAAAGCCGCCGCCTGGTGCTTCCTCATTGCCAAGCATCACCACGAAGCCGAATTACGACCAGACGCAGGTGAACGCCGTGTTGACAATGTGTAGGCGCTGCGGCGGCTCGTGGTACTTCACGGCATTTGTGAATGGGCCGATCTGTCGGGAGTGTGCGCGGTGCGCTGGGTAACCATGTTCGGTGCGGTGTGCGGTTCATTATTATTGAACACATGCGCGCATGAGGGCCAACAGGTCGCCGTGAACACGATTCCCGATCGCACGTCTGCCACGGAAGGCCCCTTGACCTACATCCTGCCCTTGAGCGCGTATGGTGTGGCTGATTTCTGCGTGGAGCAGGGACCAGAAATGACGGTGCGGTATCGGTGTACCTCGGTCTTAGAGGTGCGACGATTCGTGGCGCACAGTCAGCGGGCGAATTAAGCGCGCTAGAACGTACAAAAGTAGGTTTGCGTCGAGCAGCGCACAGGAATCGGATCAATCACGCAGGCCCGCACGGCGGTGTTGGTATAGAAGAAATCGACAATGTGGCGCACGCCCGCCACGACCACGTGGTCCGCGCTGAGCTGTGTCGGGGCGATGGTGGCCACGCGCGCATTATCCACAAAGACATCATACGTGCGATTACTACTGGAGCGATTCTCGAATCGCAGGATCGCGGTGTTGTTGGTCTGACAGGCCGGGGCAGGCGGCGGAGCAATCGGCGTCGGCGGGGCATCGGCGCCGCACCAAGTAAACAATGTCGCCGTTATCAGAACCATTAGGATTCTGGCCATTTTTTCTCCTGTGGAAAGCTCAAGCGGGTCACGTCTGGCGTTGGTTCCACTTTTGGGTCGTAGATCGTCTGACGCGCCTGACGGCGTTCGCCCCTTCGCCGATCAGATCTGGACCTTCGATCCCATTGACCATACTCATCAAAGAACAGTTCCGGCACGGTGATCTGAAACGCTTGCGCGATGGCATCCAGATCTGTGATCTGGAACTTTTGAACGCCAGTCAACCGTCGGCTCAGAAGCGACTGGTTCATGCCGATCCGCCCCGCAAGTTCCTGCTGCGTCATATTGTCGCGCTGTTTCATGAGCGCCTTCACCTTCCGGCGCAGCAACTCGTCCGAACCGATGTCCACGGCGCGGACAGCATGCCAGACCACATCCTAACTCACAAGACGAAGGCTAAGCGTAGGTCTGATAACGAGTTACGGAAAATGCAAATAGTCATAAAATAATTGTGGACATCGCATTGCGAAATATGCAATTATCTACCTCACAATGAACGACCGCATCTATCCGGATCTCGCAACATTCTTTGAATCCACGGCCATGAAACAAGAGGACTTCGCCGAGCAGATCGGGATTAGCGCCTCGTATATGTCCCGCATTAAGAACAAGTTGGTGCAACCGCCGCTCGACCTAGCCCTGAAAATCTCAAAAGAAGCGCATGTTCCCGTTGAAAGCCTGATCAGCGAGGCCAACGAGGTGCGCCCATGACGATCCAGCAATTGGGCAATTCCCCTTTGATCGGTGTTGCGTCTTATAATGGATGTTATGTCGTTGACAGCAAAGGACTTACAGGCGAGAAGTGTAATACAGATTCCGTATCGAATCCACTGATTTCCGCGTCCGATTTTCACCGACGAAACATCAATCATGGCTGTTTCGCTGATAGGTGGCACGCATGAGGAATGCGTCCTCTCCGTATCGGTACGACCGCGCTGCGATTCGGCACGTCCTTGAAACAGAAGGGCTGGAGTCCGCCCGTGCCCGATGGCCTCGCGGGACCGTGGATCCCATTGCTCGGGTCATGGGGCTGACAAAGCCGTATCACACAAGCACAAGGCAAGACATTTGGAATCCAGCGTGGACCTCGCTACTTGGCACGAAGCCAGATTCGACCATCGCTGGCGAGCTTGGTCTTCCAGTCGTTTCGATCCGCGTAGCGCGTCGAAAGCTTGGGATCCCAACCTTCCAGCGTCGCTTGGATGTGGCATCCCGGAACTCAGCACTAGAGGCTATTGGCGACGCCGAGTTGATTGATTCCACGCTAGACGAGATTGCCACCAAATACGGCGTCAACGTGCTGGATGTTCGCGCGCTTCGACGACGACGCAAAGTGCTTGTGCGCGACGGTCGTGGCCGAAGAGTGAGGGTAGATGCGGCAGACCTTCGTCGCTGCGCGGTCCTCGCCATTAAAGAGGCGTACCCCTCGGCCACGTTAGAGGAAATCGGCCAAGTCGTTAGGTGTACACGTGAGCGGGTCCGGCAGATCATCTGCTATGACCAGTCCGCGGTGGCGTCATGAGTAGTAGTTTAGGCCGGTCATCTCGGGCCGATCTACTCACGCAGGTTGAGAAAGCGCCGATGGCCAAGGCGAACCTCAGTCTCACGCGGCGTGAGATCGCCACGCGGACGCTACGACTAGCCGTCCGTCGCAGTGACGTAAAGCTCTCGGACATTGGCGACCACGGCCAAGTGTCTTCGGCAAATCGACGACAAAGAAAACCTGTCGTATCACGCGCTGTTCGCGATGTGGCCCATCGAAGTGTGGCGGGAACTCATTCCACTATTGGCGGCAGAGTTCGGCTACGAGGTAGAGCGGGTCGTCCGCATCAAGGAGACGGCATGACGATTATCTCGTGCGCTCACCACACGAAGTCCTTCGGCCTCATGCTCGCCCGCGTGCAACGTCTCAGTTGGGGCAATGGGCATGCCTATCCCGCCCCGCAGATCAATTTTGCCGATGCGCGTACCACGGGAACGGACTTCAAAGGCCGCGCGGGAAAGCCGCGTGCTGTCGCACCTCCACGACTGTCCGCCACTTCCACACGGACCGCATCGGCAATTAGCGCGTATCAGGCGGGACAGGGTCGGCGCTTTCGCGATGCCCGACTCGCCAGACACGCGGACGATCGGCAGTGGGAGCGTTAACATGGACCCGCTCACGCAGACCTTGGATATCCTACGCGCGGCTGGTTTCCCGATGGAGAACATCGACCTACGCACCGTGACGTATTGGGCGATGCAGCAGCAGAAGACGCCCGAGTGGATTGCCAAGGAAATCTACGGTGTTAAGGCGGCTGTGAAATGAATCGTTCGCTAGTGGGCCATCGTTTTGGACGCTTGACGGTGTTGTCGCAACACCGCACAGAACATTCGCGCGCCGGAATCACGATGCTTAGTTGTCGGTGCGATTGTGGCGCGGCGCATGTGGCTCGCCGAGCCGGGGTGGTCTGGGGATTCACAAGATCGTGTGGCTGTTTAGCGCGTGATATTCGGACGCGAAACACAAAGCGCAGCTACACCACCCCAACAAGCCTTCATTACCGCGAATACCTATCGTGGCGATCTCTGCGCTCTCGATGTTTGAATCCTGCAGTAATTCAATATCCCTATTACGGTGGTCGCGGAATCAAGGTCTGTGAAAGGTGGGATGACTTCCACGCGTTCTTGGGTGATATGGGGCCGAAGCCAAGTCCGGAGCACAGCATTGACCGGATAGATCCCAATGGCAATTACGAGCCTGCGAATTGTCGATGGGCGACACGGTTGGAGCAATCGCGCAATCGCCGCCCACGTTCAAGGTTCTCGCCAAAGCGAACCGTCTGCGTCAAGCGCGGGCATCCTCTGACGCCAGATAACCTCTACGTCACAAAACGCGGTAATCGGACCTGCAAGGAATGCGTTCGTATCTATAACGCGAATCGTCCTGAGCGGGCAGGGAAGACGCCGCACGAAATTGCGGCGGAGATTTACGACGTGAACAGGAAGGGAGGAAAGCTGTGAATGGGATTCAACTATTTGCCGATTGGCTCGACTCGCTCAGTGGCCCCGTCTTCCTTGGGTTGGTGGTCGCGCTCTTGGCTGTCTACATGGGTATCGGGTTGGTGGCGCTCCGCATCTTCAGCGTGGCAGAAGCCGATCGTTCAGAACCGCGCGGAGGCATGGAAAGCGCTCGCCGCGCAGCCGGTGATCCGACCAGCCGCGACCAGACCGGCAGTGACGCCGAATGGGACGCGGGCACGTTTATCTAAGGAGACTTATGAGCATCGCCGAACTCAATCCAGAGCAGATGGCCCGCGAGACGTTGACGCAGCAGTTGGAAGCCTCCGCTGAAGTCTGCGCGTTGATGCGGATTCTCAGCGGACACTTTCGCAAACTCTCCGGCTTGCCGTTGTGCGAGATTCGCGACTTGGACATCAAGGACGCGCTGCGGCTCAAACAGATCGCGGCGGCGGCGCTGTTGCGCACCGACCCGGAAGTGGAAGCGCGCGGGTATGAGGCCGTGGCGCAAGCCATATGCAGCGGCAAGGACAAGAAATACAGCGGGTTGTATGAGCAGCATCCCACGGTCCAGCGCGAAATGCGGCTCTGGGCGGTGCAGGTCATGGCGGCGTTTGAAGATGCGTTATTCGGAAACTGGAGGACATAATGCCGAAGATTTCAGAGATGCGGGAGAGTAAATTTCTCAGAAAAGAGGATGTCGGTCGCGGCGCACTCGCCACGATCGCGAGTTGCGTCCAGCATAACATCGCCATGGAAGGCGCCTCACCCGAGCAGAGATGGTGCCTCACCTTTCATGAGCTCGACAAGCCGCTGGTGCTGAACTCGACGAACATCCAGTTGTGCGCGCAGATCTGCGGCTCGGACGATACCGATCACTGGACCGGGAAAAAGATCGTGCTCTACACCGATCCGAACGTGACCTACGCCGGGAAGTTGGTGGGCGGGATTCGCGTCCGGGCGCCGAAGCCGAGCGCGGTCAAGGCACCACCTCCACCGCCTGTCAGCGAAGCGGCCGAGCTTACAGACGAAGACATTCCGTTTTAAGTGACGCGATGGAGACTGGTTACATCTGTCCCGCGTGCCAACTGCGCGTGCCGGCCGTGTCTGACCACCGGGAGCAGGGCGTAATGTTTCGAGAACCGATCTGCGCCGACTGTCGGACTAAGGTGATCCGCGAGTTGTCGATGAATGCCTTTGACGTGGCCTATGAACGCGCGCGGGTGAACGGCTGGGAGGATTAAGCCATGAAGCATTTATACGTCGGAGACGCTCAGACCAACCTTGTCAGAGCTTTTTGTGGCTGGCCGAATATCGCGCGGCGCAACACCACAGCCGACTGGAAGTGGGTGACGTGCTCGCTGTGTCTGGGCCGGCGCAATGGCCTGACACTCAAGGCCCTGAACGATACGAAGCCGAAATCGGTAGACGCGCAGACAGTTACGGAGTTGGCGGAGAAGGCATGGCAAGTCTGAAGTTTGCCAAACCGGAAACGCGAGCCGCCGAGAAGCGTCGGAAGGCCGCCGCGATCCGCGCGATAGACAAGGCCGAGCGCGAGAAGGTGAAGGCGCGGAGTGGCGGACGGTGCGAGGTGATTATTGTGCGCGACGTATATCACGCTCGGTGTAGTCGCCGCGCGTCCGAGAATCACCACCTCATCAGCGGAAGCGGCAAACGCAATCACGGGCCGAGTATCTTGGCCGCGCATCGCCTGCACTGTTGCGGGCCGTGCCATCACCTCATCACCAATCACGTCCTGGTGCCGGTAGACGGCACGACGCGAGAAGACGCCGAGACGGTCACGTATCACCGGATACGAAAATAACCTTGCGTTTCGCCTGAAAATGAATATGCTGAGTAGGAAAGTTGGCCGGGAAGCGACGAACTCCCCGGCCTGCGTGGTCGAAGCAACGACCGAACCGCCGGCCAGAAAGGCCGACCTCAGTCTAGCGCATCCCAACCCCGCACGCAATATTTCGTTGGTTCCAGCTTCGCGCCTGAAAGCTGAACGTAATTCGCCAGCACGACCACTTGGGCTTGACCCGAAAACGTACGGGGAAGTGCGCCGCCGCCAGACACCTTCGCGCCCCGTCCTCTCATCCTGTCGTGTAAAGGAACCGAGAGCGACTTCTTCTTCAGATAGCCGCCAAAGGCTTATGAGAGAAAAAGGTGTCTGGACGTGTCGGTAATCGAAAGGTTTGGGGCTGTGGGTTCAAGGGGTTACGCCTCCTTGGGTCGGTAATTCTGCCGGTTTAGAGGGCTCACAGTCCCACACATTTGAGGCGCGCATGACACAGTTCTATCGGGATCATGAACGGCTCTCCGTCTCCGATGAGGTGAAGATGAAGGCGGGCCGGTTCCTCGACCGCTACGTGGAGATTTATGCGGAGGAACGACGTGGCGCGCACTTTCACCTGAAGCCGGTGCTGCATTTTATGACTGCTTGCGAACTTGTCCAAGGTTGGCCGGATGAGCGGCGACTGGAGTTGATGGCGCGGACGTTCTTTCAGTTGCCCACGTCCGAGAAAATGGCGTGGCCAGGCACACCAGCGCAGTTCCTTCACCTTGCCCCGGAAATTGACGTGCGGTTACGGCAGGCGGGCGCGTAATGGAGAATCCCTCAGCCTTGGCGGATTTCATCCTCGACTGCTGGGATCAGGCGGTGCAGATGCGCGCGGCGGGCGTGTCGATGCTAGATGTGCAGAGTGGGCTGGCGGCGACAGTCGTTGAAGGGGCTCGCGTACGCGGGCTGATTACGGCCGATGAGGACTTGCCGCGGTGGATGTGGAAGCACTGCGCGGCGTGTCTTGATTCGGGCTGGGAACCGACCGTGCGCCAAGTGCGCGGCGAGATTGTGGAGGCGTATCGACGCTGCACGTGTCAAGCATCCGGCATGACGGAGCGCCAGGACGATCACGCGGTAGCCGCGAAAGTGGCGAGCGGATGGAAGCATGTGGGGAAAAAGTGAGTCAGGGGAAGACGACACGCCGCGGCGTCACGAGGCTGGGATCGTGAGTTGGTGGAATTTTGATCGCGCGTATGCCCGCGAGGACGTGTTGCGGTTCCGGAACCAGCAACGGCGTACGCGCAGTAGCACGCCAGTGACGTTGCCGCGTCGTTCACGGTTTGCGAAGCATGGTTCAAGCGATCCCGCGCACGGGACGACGACGGCGTATGCAAGAGGGTGCGGGTGCGATCTGTGTCGGGCCGCGAATAGGGAAGCGCAGCGCGAGAAGCGGCATGCGGGCTAATCGCTCAAAGTATCACGCCAAGCCGGAATGGCGAGATGGGCTGCGATTTGCCTCAAAGCGAGAGGCGGCGCGGTACGGCGAGTTGAAGTTACTCGAGCGGGCGGGCGCGATTCAGGACTTGACGGTGCAGCCCGCCTACCCACTTTCGGTGGTGAAGCTCTACCGGAACGGCTGGCCGATCGATATCGCGACAGTGGGCTTTTATATTGGCGATTTCGAATACACGGACACGCAGTCGGGCGAAATCGTGACGGAGGATACCAAAGGATTTAGAACCCCCATGTACGCGCTGAAACGCAAGCTCATGGCGGCAATACATGGCATCACCATCAGGGAAACCTAATCCCTTGGGGATTGACCTTTTCTGCGGGTTAGGTGGTTGGACGGAGGGCTTGTTGGCAGAGGGGTATGACGTGGTCGGCTTCGACATTGAGCGCCACGTCTACGGCGAGGCGCAGTATCCCGCGCAACTGGTGTTGCAGGACGTGCTGACGCTGCACGGCTCGCAGTTCAAAGACGCGGCGCTGATTGTCGCCTCTCCGCCGTGTCAAGCCTATTCGTATCGGGCCATGCCGTGGAAGCGCGCGAAGGCGTTACCACCTCCAGACAACGCACTGTTTGAGGCGTGCTTTCGGATTCAGCGCGAAGCGGAAGAGGCAGCAGGCGGGCCGATTCCGTTGGTGGTGGAGAACGTGTGCGGGGCGCAGAAGTGGGTCGGTCGAGCTCGGTGGCATTACGGCAGTTTCTATTTGTGGGGCGACGTGCCGGCGTTGATGCCGATTGTTGCGAACCGCCGCTTAAAGTTCAATCCAGACGGGACGGCTCATCCGCCTGGTTCATGGTTCGCCATTGCTGGCAGCAAAGAGCGCGACCAGAAGACGCCTGGCTTTCGTTTTGATGGCAGCGGGAAGTCGTTTCAATCCGAGAGCGTGAAAGTCGCCGGCTTGAATTGGAGCAACTACGGCAAAGAGGGATACAAGGCCGAAGCATTCAACACCACAGCCGAGCAGCGATTGAAAGCCACCAGCGGACACGGACAGAATCCCGATGGACGGAAGACGCATCGACACATGAATCAGCGCGATGGTCACAGCCATACGCGACACCTGACGAATCAGGCGGAGCACGAAGGCGTGAAGTTTTCGCAGTCAGTAGATGCGTGGTTTGATGGCCAGCCGCGCGACAAGATGCTTGGAGATTTAGGGCCGGCCGCATTTGGTAGCAAGAGTTCAGCGCGGAAAGCGGCCTCCGCGCACATTGCGAAGATCCCGCTGGGGTTGTCTCGGTGGATCGCGCGTGCGTGGAAGCCTACGGAGGCATGAATGAGCCAAGACACTGCCCAAAACGAATTAATTGATGCCGCGAAGGAGATCCAATGACGATCCCGTCCCCCTCTGCCCAAATTGCAGAGAGGTTAAGTCGCGAGAACGGTTACATGCCGTGTCCGCAAAAGGATTGCCCCTACTGTCTGCGCGGGTTACAGCGCAAGTGTCCACAGCAGGACGAATGGGATTGTGTTTTGGGGCTGGTGACGGAAGCTTATGAAGCTGGCATTGCTGCCGCCCTCCCCGATCAGGGGCCAGCGCGGACCCCAGCAGGCGAGTTTAAGGCGTATCAACTACCGAACACTAGAATTGTGTTAGTCGATGCCACGGCCGCGAAAGATGCCCGGTGTATCGATTACACACTTGAAGATGGTTCAATGGTTGCTGCGGTTCAAGCTGAACTCAACACACATGCTCATACATGGACGTGTGGTTGTGGTTGGAGGAACGGTGTTGAACTCCCTCTGTGCGCTCAGTGTAGCCGTCGTCCTGGAGGCGAAGACAATCCTTGCACACAAGATGAGATTTGCATCCATCAGGCAAGTCAGGAAATTCTCACCGCCCGTCTCCGTCAGGTGGAACAGGAGCGGAATCACGCCGTGACGCGGCAGGCTGAACTTGAAACGAAAGTGGCTCAGGTGGAACAGGAGCTTGAAGCACAGAAAGAAACACAACAAGCCACCGATCAGGGGCCAGCGCGGACCCCAGCAGGTGAGGAGTGGAGGTGTTTTCATTGCAATGAAGTCTTTACCGACGAAGCAGAAGGGCGTGAACATTTCGGGCTAGAACGAGATTGTTCAATTCCAGCCTGTCGGCTCTCCGCTGAAGACGTGACGCAACTGCGGGACCTTGAAACGCAGAACGCCGAGTTGCGTGCCGAGAATGGTCGTCTTGATAACAGCGCCCGGTTATGGCATGAAGCCGACACCGATAGGCAACGGCGTATCGGGAATCGTGAATGGTGGCAAGAGATTGACTTCCGGGAGGGCGAGAAATTAGTACTACAAGAGCAATTGGCCGCTTCCACCGTCCGTCTGCGTCAGGTGGAACAGGAGCGGGACGAAGCGTTACTAACGAAGAGCATCGGCGCTCATGACATGCAGTTTTATCAGGATGTTGCCGATGCACAACGAATCAGGGCCGAGTCCGCCGAACAGGAAGTTGAACGACAAAAGGCACTGGTGTTAGCGCAAACCAAACTCGGCGTTCAATCGCGCATGGAATATCTTGCCGCCGAACAGACCCTCGCGGCGGTGCGGGGCGAGGCGAGATTACTGCCTCATGCCCATAACTGCGGATGGTTCAACACAGGGAAAGCCAAAGACTGCACGTGCAGAGTATCGAAGCTAGACGCCCTGCTCGCCTCCCGTCCTGCGGGAGCGCCAAAGGAGTAAATCATGCGACTGAATTGGTGCGACGAAGAAGATCGACCCGGCCAGTTTGCGTTATGGAATGCGAATTGTCGGCGGTCGCTGCGCGGGAAAGCGGGCCAACGTGAACTCCGAGAACTAGAGACGGCATTATTGGCGCTGCCGGAGAAGCGGCTGATTCATGGCGCATTGCAGGATGACGATGGCGGCGTATGCGCCATTGCCTGCTACGCCAAGCACAAAGGCGTCGATCTCTCTCGATTTGATGCCGAAGTTGAGAGCGACAAAGTTGGTATTGCCGCAGGCATGCCTCGCCTCGTGGCGTGGAAGGTTGTGGCGCTGAACGACATCGATTGCGGCGACATGTGGGGAAGCGGCTCTGGAAACATGACACCAGAGAAACGCTACGAGAAGGTGTTGGCGTGGGTTCGAATCCAATTGCGTCCTGCGGGAGCGGAGACGCCATGAGCCCACTAAGGTGAGTCATCGCCTGACCCCGCGCAACGAAGCGCGGCCCCCATGTCCCTTCTGCGACTCCGACAAAAGCAAAGTCGTGAAGTGTGGGCCGGAGCGCGTGAAGGGCGGCCCAGTCGATGGCTTCCCACGGGTGCGGCAATGTTTCATCTGTGGCAAGCGGTGGATCACCGACGAAATCAATCGCGCGAGTCAAGAAAGCACCACATATAGCTTCCGCCAGCCTTGTAAGCCCATTATTGTGTAGGTGATCATCCCGCCGTCTCTCTGATCCGAGGAGCGTGAATGCCTATGAAAATCTCGATTCTGATCCTGGGGTGCCTCGCGTTCGCCTCGTCTGCGTTCGCGCAAGCTGGGACCAATTCAACCCTTGCGTGGGACCAACCCAATACGACAGCAACTGAAGCGAACACCTACACCTTCCGAATGTATCCCGATGGCTCAGCCACGGGCACGGTGTTGGCTGGTGTGACCTGTTCGGGCGCGGCTCCCGTGGTTTGCTTGGTGCCGTTTCCAGCGTTTACGCCCGGGTCGCACACGTTACAGTTGACGGCGGGGAATGTGGCCGGCGAGAGCGCGAAGTCTGCGGCGTTTGCGTTCACGTTTGTCGTGGTGCCGAGCATCCCGACTGCCATTCGCATTCAGTAACCATAGAAAACCGCGTGGGCCTACGACGGATAGCGTTGATACTCGTGGGGGCGGTATGGTGTGCAGCCCCCGTCTCTGCACAGCCGACCATCCACGGAATGACCGTGCCGGCCGGCCCGTGCGACAACATGTTCTGGGGGACGCGATTAGTCGGCGCCCAAGCCAGGTATACCGCTAATCCAGCCACCTACCCAAATCCCACGAATGCGAACAGCACCGCCGATGCGAAAGCCGCGTGGGAGGGTGCGAAGTATCGACTAACTGGAGTTAATACGCCCGCTGACGGTAGCACCACGCTCCTGACGGTGGACAAGACGGGCGACGCCATCGCATGGCTGACCACGAACCAGTGGGGTGCGACGTTCTACAATGGGTCCAGCACAAACAATGGTGCGCGCTGGTGGGGCGAGTTTATGGTCCGCGTCTACTGCGACACGCGCGGGCTGATGACCACGGCCCAGCGGACGACGGCGATGAACATCATCACGGAAATGGTGGTGTACGATACCTTTTATCGAAACTTCTGTACGGGCGGACCAACAGAGCCGAACAACAATTACTTCTGGGCCTACAAAGCCAATGCGATCCTCTGGGCGTTGGCGATTCGCAACGAAGCCTACACCTACAATTACTCCGCCTCAATTACGCGGTGCAATCCCCCGGCCGCGTGCATGGTGGAGATCTGCAATCTCACGGCTGAGCAGATCTCAAACGTTCTACTCAATGAGATCTTCAACCCCGGTAAGCGATGGGGAAGTTTCATCAACTTCCTGAATGGAGGGGCCAAGGGGGGCGTGGCTCCAGAGGGGTCGCACTACGGTCCGTATCTCGTGGAGTATGAGAACGCGGCATTGCAAGTGATGCGCGATTACGGGCGCGACGTGAACACGGAGACGCCCTACTTCATCGAAGCCGTCTGGGCGTTGATTTACGCCACCACCCCTAAGAGCACCTTCGGGCGCTCCACCACAGCCCCGACAGTCAATTACCGGCAGATCTTTACCTACGGTGACGAGCAGGATAATGACGGATACCCGCCGGCGGCGCGTCATGCGTGGGGCGATTTCATGACTGGCATGGTCGAGCGGCACAGTGGAGCCCCAATTGCCGGGTATATTCGTGAGTGGATCAACCAGACCAATCCCCAGCGGATTTCGTTCTGGCGCGTGCTGGATACCAATCTTGGCGGGGCGGGCACGCCGTTCAGCGAGCTCCCGACGCGCTACTACGCGCCAGGCTCGAAGTATCTACTGATCCGCGATACCTGGACGGGCGACAAGCCGACGTATGTCCTGTGGCAGATGGGGCAGTATGACGGCGGGCACGGCAAGTGCGATGCGGGGAGCTTTCAACTCCTCTACGATCAGCATTGGCTGTCGCGGAATACCGGCTCTCGGTCACAGACGGTCGCCAATGTCACGGGGACCGGGACTGAGATCGATCAGAGCATCTGGGCGCATAGCGGCGTGACCGTCAACAATAGCGACTATCCGAGCAATTGTTCCAATCGCTTCACGACCGTCTCGAGACTGAAGCAAACGCCGAACTGGGCGATGGCAGCGACCAATCTCACCACCTACGCGAACATTGCCGGCGTCACGGCGTTGATTCGTGAGTTCTATTGGGTCGAGCACCACAAAACCATGATGACGGTTGATCGCTGCGTGGCGACCAGCGATCTTCCTTGCACCGCCCTGACCTTCACGCCGTTCAGTGCCACACGAACCGCCAACCTCATTGAGTCCACACATGACGATGGGGAGTTGCGTATTATCTCTCTGACTGATGACGTGAGCGGGCAGTCCGTGACCTACTCAGAGGTGAATGGGATGTCTGGCGGGGCGTCAGCAGAGGAATCGTGGTTTCGTCAGCAGATTGCCGCCACGGGTGCGAACGCGAAATATCAGATCAACGTCATGCAGATGCGCGGGGCGACAGACAGCGACCTTTCGGCGTCACTGGCGGAAGACGGTTCGCAGTTCGTGGTCACGCTGACGCAGAGCGGGCAGAGCCCCACGACAATCACGATTGCGAAAGGAGCGACCTCGAGCGGCGGGACGATTCAGATTGGTGCCGGCGCCGTAGAAGCTATGCCTTCGACCGTGCAGGGGATTGTTGCCGATCTGAACGGAGTGGTGTGGGAGGGCACCGCCGTCCTGCCGGCGGTGCCGATCTCGATTCGGATTCCGTAATGGGCACGCGCAAATGGCCGTGGCGGCGTCAATCATCGAGACTCCGCGATAACGTGGCGCGGGTGCTGTATTTGGCGCCGAGTGAGGCCGCGCAGATTGCGCGGCATGGGCAACGGGACAAGCTGTTTACCATTGTGGCGCAGTGGCGGTGTGAGGCGCCGGAGCAGTGGGACGCGCTCGTCAGGGCGATCGGCTAACGGAGGCTCTATCTGATCGTATTGTGGGATGAACTGCCGCAGTATCGAGGGCTCGTCACCCTCGTGGATGGCAGTTTTGACCCTCTACACCCAGGTCACTTGCAGTATTTCCACAAGGCGGCGCAGTTCGGGCCGGTGCTCGTGAATATCTGTTCGGACATGCAAACCATCGGCAAGCATCCCATCTGTCAGCCCATCCAGGACCGCGCCGCTATTCTCGATGCGCTCGCGTGCGTGCGTTACGTCCATGTCTCGAAGACGACGCCCACGCTCGAAGTGCTGCAGCAGCTTCAACCCAAGGTGTATGTGAAAGGTGATGACTGGCAGGACCGATTACCGACCGATCAGGTGCGTGCGTGCGCGCAGATGGGGACGACCATCGCCTACGTGAAACGGACGCCGCACCAATCCTCCACCATCCTGTCACAACTCCGACAGCCGCAACCGGACCTTGATGCCTTTGAACGGCTCGTGCTGGGGCAGAAGCCCGCCGACAAGCCGTGGGAGCCGGTGATCGACTACAGCTTGGAGGCGCGACGAAAGGTTGAGGGCCGGCGCCCAGCGTTAATCCGGGACGTGTTGCAGCCAACGATGGTGCTTGATGCGGGCTGCGGGCGACAGGGGATTCTTGTGCAGCTTTTACATGAACTCCACGTGAGCGCGATGGGGTTTGATCCCGCGATCACCTATCCCAATACGCCTCTAAGTTGCTATCCAGACTCCCTTACGCGACCGGATATGTCGCGGAACGCATGCGGCCCTAAGCCCGATGTGGTGATTTGCCGAGAAGTGCTGGAGCATCTGCCCATCCGCGACGTCTATCAGGCGGTGAAAAATCTGTGCGGGCTCACGTCACGATTGGTCTATGTGACCACGCGCTTTACACGGGCGCGACACTTCTTGGATTTTGCGACCTCGGACGACCTTGATCCGACACATATCAGCCTCATGCCGCAGGACTGGCTGCGCCACTTGTTCACGCTGGAGGGGTTCCGACGCCGCGCCGACCTCGAGCACCAGATGGACTGGCAGCAGAATGGCCGCGCCTTAGTCTATGAGCGCGCCGCGTGATTGACGCTGTCCTCTCCTACCATGCCGACCCGCTAACCTGTGGCGTCACGCGCTTTTCTCAGCAACTTGCGAAGCGGCTGGATGTGCCGTGGCGGCCGTTGGGTTATGCGGCATGCAATCATCCGTTGATCTCTATTAAGTATTCAGAAATACATGGAGGCATCAGGTTTCCGGCATCCACATCTTACGATTTGTTCTTGCACGAATATGAGCGCGGGACGGTAGATTTACGATGGGGGCACCGTGTCTTTGCGGCGAGTCAAGAGGTGGCTGATGCAATACGCCAAGAGAGGCCAAGCGTAATTCCCGCGTGGTGTCCGTCCTTAGTCGAAGCGCAGCCACGCGAACCGATTACCGTCTTGTCCTTCGGGATGGCAACCAAACTGAGAGCCGATCTCTATGCCACACTGAAAGACAAGCTCGATGCGACCGGTGAGAATTACGTCGTGTATGTCTCAGCCGGGCTCCATGAAGGTACGTCGTTTAGCCAAGCGGCGAGTGCATTTGAGGCGTTACGCCAGATGTTTGGTCAGCGATTTGTGTTTCTCGGCACACTCAGTGATGAGGCGATGGTGGATCGCCTCCGCACCTGCACCTACGTCGCAGCATTTTTCGAGAAGGGGCTCCGGGAAAACAATACGAGCGTGAACGCGGCGCTCGAGGCCGGGGCGACTGTGCTGACGAATTGGGACGCGCAGACCCCGCGGTTCTATCACCAGTGGACATGGGATGTGCGGAGCTCCAATCTCATCAAAACTGCTCAGCGGAATGCCATCCGAGAGGAATATGGCTGGGACAAACTCGTAGAGTTGATTCGTGGCGCGTGAACTCACGATCGGAACTCGGCGTATCTCGGACGACGACGCGCCCTATGTGGTGGCCGAGATCGGTGGGAATCATGGCGGGTCCGTGCATGTGGCGAACGAGATGATTCGTACCGCCGCGCAGTGTGGAGCCGCGGCGGTCAAGCTCCAGGTGCGCGGCCCGCGACTCTACAGCCAAGCCTTACTCGACAAGCCGTATGAGAACGAGAACAGTTTCGGACGGACCTATGGCGAGCATCGCGCGGCATTGGAGCTGAACCTCAATGCGTTGCGACTCACCCAGATCCAAGCGGAACAAGTCGGCGTGCAGTGGTTCGCGACGGCGTTTGATGAACGGTCGGCGGACCGCTTGTTTAACCTGCACGTGCCGGCGATTAAGCTGGCTTCTGGGGCGCTGACCGATACCGTCTTGCAGACGCATGTGGCTGGATTGGGGATTCCAATCATCCTCTCAACAGGTGGTGGGACAGATGCGGATATCGACCGCGCGGTGCAGACCATCACGAAGCGGCACAAGCAACTGGCATTGCTGTATTGTGTTGCCGCGTACCCATTGGAACCGAAGGATGCGAACCTGCGCTGTATTCTGACGATGCGCACGCGCTATCCCGAACTCGTGATCGGCTACTCCTCACATTCGCCCGGCCTCATGCTGAGCCTGATCGCGGCGGCGTTTGGCGCGTCCATTTTGGAACAGCACTTCACGTTGAATAGGGCGAGCAAAGGTACGGACCATGCGTTTTCACTGGAGCCCAAAGGACTTGCGACACTCTGCGACGACCTCAGGAAGTTGCATGTGGCGTTAGGGGATGGGGTGAAGCGGTTTCTGGAGATAGAGCGCGGGCCGCTGTCGAAGATGCGGCGCGTGCAGACGGAGCATGGCATGCGGATTACAGGAGCCATCAGTGCCGACCATTGAGAAAATGCATGTGCGCGATGTGGGCGAGCGGGCATGGGGCCGCGAAATCATCTGTGCGGAGACAGCCTACTACACCGGCAAGGTGTTGCTAATGCGCGCTGGCGCAGCTGGCGGATTACAGTTCCATCGCGTCAAAATCGAGACGTTCTATCTTCATAGCGGCAAAGCCATCGTCACCACCGACCGCGGCAACGGCATCCTAACCGAGATCGTCATGGAACCGGGCGAGGCGTATCACATCCCAGCAGGGGCGATCCACAAAGTCACCGCCGTCGAAGATTGCGTGCTGTTTGAATGCAGCACGCCCGTCTTTGACGATCGGGTGCGGGTGGAGCATCTGTATAACCTCAAATATGACGGCGGCTTGCCAACCACATGAGTTTTCAGAGCGGCAAGACGATCATTGCGTTGATCCCAGCCCGCGCTGGGAGCGTGCGGGTGCCAGGCAAAAACACCAAGCCGTTAGCGGGCGCACCGCTGATCGCGTATACGATTGCGGCGGCGAAGCAGAGCGGAATTTTCAGTAAGGTGCTGTGTTCCACAGAGAGCGGAGCGATTGCGAATGTGGCGGAACGTTATGGGGCGTTTGTGGTGATGCGGCCGACGGTCTATGCCACCAACGAGAGTCCTGATATTGAATGGGTTCGGGATGTGCTTGAGCGCATTCCAGAGCGCCCAGACTACTTTGCCATCTTGCGGCCGACCTCACCGTTTCGCACAGCAGCCACCATCCAACGTGCATGGGCCGAGTTTGAGCGAAGCGCATGCGACTGTCTCCGGGCGGTGCAACCGTGTGGCGTGAACCCTTACAAACTCTGGACGATGCAGAATCGCGAGATCGCTCCACTACTACCAGTTCACGATGTGCCCCCATGGCATTCGCGGCCGAGTCAAACCTTGCCGGCGGTCTATCAGCAAAATGCGAGCTTGGAGATGGCGAAATGTTCACTGGTGCGCGATCGACTGTATCCGACTATTTGCGGCGGGCGCGTATATGGGTTTCTCAACCCAGAGCCAGAAGGGTTCGACTTGAACACGATGGACGATTGGCAGCGGGCAGAGACAAAAGCGCTGACCGGGGAGTGGTTGCTCCCAGCGCTGTGAATTGCGTGGACTGTGCGTATGCCGGGCGCGACTTTTATGCTGATGATGCGTTGTGGTGTAATCACGATGCCGTGGTGAGAATATTGCCATCTGGTGAGCGCGCGTTGGGGCCGTATTGTCGATTCGCGCGCAGCCTTGGTGGTAAATGCGGGCGAGCAGCGCGCTATTTCGAGGCGCGCGATCCCAAGAAGTTTACTGGCGGATGGCCTCAGAAATGACGCCTGCCGCCTTCGATGTCTGGTCACGCTACGTCGCACGCACGCAACGGCCGATTGTGGCGGGGCCGTGGCGAGATGAGGTAGGCAGTGAGGTTCTCTACTGGCTCCCTTTTCTGGCGCAATGGCAACACCACTATGGAATACCATCCAAGCGCATCGTCGCCGTCTCCCGCGGTGGGTCTTCTGCCTGGTATGGGGCGGCAAAGGCCATCGAACTCTTGGACTACTGGCCCCAAGAGGTCGTCCGGCTCGAGACGCAGCGGGCCTCAGCCACCACGGGCAGCGTGAAGCAAACGCGGGTGAGTGCGCTCGAGCGCGTGCTGTATCCGACCATTGCCGCCAGACTCGGCTTGCGGCGCTATCACGTCTTGCATCCGCAAGTGATGTATCAGTCGTTGACGCCGTGGTTTGCGGGGCAGTCGAGCCTCCAGGCGACGATGAATCAACTCCGCTTTGGAGCCTTGCCCGTGCCACCTATCCCGCTGGACGTGGCATTACCTGAGAAGTTTGTCTGCGTGCAGTTTTATGAGCGGCACACGTGGCCCTTTACCGACGAAGTCAAGGATTGGTGCGGACAGGTGGTGGCGAAGCTGGCGGAACAGACACCCGTGGTGGTCATCGGCTCCAGTGCGCATCACGACGATCATCTGAATCTAGCCTTTCACGGGCCGAATATCACGAGCGTGATGGACGCCTTTTCCCCCCGGGAGAGCCTCGCGCAGCAGTCGGCGGTCATCTCGAAATCGTCAGGCTTTGTCGGGACTTACGGCGGGACGATGCAACTGGCGGTACGGCTCGGGAAACCGAGCGCTGGCTTCTTCCTGAAGTGGGGCGGCACGGCCTATGCCCACAAGGTGTTGACGGAATATCTGGCGACCCTGCGGCAGCAGCCGTGCTTTATCGGCCGGCCGCAGGATGGCGACTTCATCCGGTCGGTGTTGAGCCAGCCGTTAGAGATGCCCGTGGCGGTGGGGAGCAGTTCTGGGGTGACAGGATGAAGCGCTGTTGGTGGTGGCGGCACGACTGGCTACCATGGGCAGACGTCGGGAAGGGGCAGCGCGGCAACTATGATGGCCTTGGGCAAACATGGCAATATTGGGGCTATTACATCGAGCAACATCGCCGATGCCGCACATGCAATCGGCTTCAAGCCAGAATCGTCCGCATATGACGCACGATCCCGAATGCCCAGCCTGTCACGAGCGCGACAACAAAGTGCTGGAGACGCGGCGGTCGATGGCCGGGAGCGTGCGGCGGCACCGCATCTGTATCTGCACGGTGAGGTTTACGACCTATGAGCAAGTGGACCGCCTCCCGCGCTTGCGGTCATTACTGATCAGCCTCGGGCTCGGGCGGGACGTGTCCTCGTAGCTATCTAGCGTATCAACTGCGCCAGGGCTCAGAAAGTGGTCTAGGCTGACACTATCGCGCTGAAACCCATTCTCTTTGAGGCGGCGCTCCCGCAACGCACGGCCTTTACCTTGGACGGCGAGGGGGAAGCCACGCTGAAGCTGCTCGTGCCGGCGCAGTTCGCCAAAGTGTTGAGCGACAACATCCATCGGCTCATGCAGGTGAGCTTTGTAGTTTCTATAACGACAGGAAACGATGGCGCATCGACCGCTGACCACCGCCGGCCCAGGCCGGCCGAAAGGGTCTGAAAATAAGGCGACGAAGGCGATCCGCGAACTCGCTCAAGCCCTCTTTGATGGCGAGTATTGGACCCGGACACGCCAGCGCCTCCAGTCGGGCCGTATTGCGCCAGCCGTCGAAGCCAAATTACTGGCCTATGCCTACGGCGAACCGAAGCAACAGATGGAACTCAGTGGCTCCGTGACCGTGCAAACCCAAGTCGTCCATGAGCACCGTTCAAATTAAAGAACATCGGGTGATCTGGCGTGGCAAGCAGTCCGACGCACTATTGGACGAGACTGAAGCCTTGGACGTGGAAGGGGCCTTCCGCGCGAGCAAGACCACGATCTGTCTGTGGAAGGAATACAACGCCTGCAAAGCGTATCCGGGCATCCACACGAGCTTGTGGCGCTGGACGGACGATGCGACCGATGCCATTCTACGACCGGTCTGGAACAAGATTCTGATGGAGGCGGACGAGCGCGCGATCTGGGACGGTACGGAAACCTTCTACCAGTTTGCGAACGGCTCACGCGCCTACATGCGCGGGTTGAAAGCCTCCGAACAGACAAGCCGCTATGCGAAGTTTCGCGGCCTCACCCTCTCGCGGGCGTATATTGATCAAGCGGAAGAAATCCCCAAGGACGTCTACCAGGAGTTGAAGGCGCGACTCTCACAGTCTGGGTTTCCCCATCAGATTGTCATCAGCCCGAACTCGGTGGATGAGGGGCATTGGATTGCGCGCGAGTTTCCCGAAGACAACCACATCCGGCACCGGAAATACATCACGTTGAGCGTGTACGACAATGCGCACAACCTCTCGGAAGCGACGATCCGCAACCTCGAAGAAACGTATCCGGCGGCGCACGCGAAACATCGTCCTGCTGTACTTGGACTTCGGGGGCTCAATGTTATTGGGGAGCCCGTCTATGGTCCGCTCGATCCGACCAAACCTGAGACAGCTGCCTTCCAGCGCGTTCGGCACGAGCGTCCACTGACCTATAACCGTCATTTGCCGCTGTATGAAGGGATTGACTTCGGGAAGCACCATCCCGCCGTGGTCTGGGCGCAGTTCAGCCCCTATGGAGAACTGCATGTCTTGGGCGGGATTCTCGGGCAGAACCTGTTCCTCGAAGACTTCGGCCCGATTATCCAGCAGCATCGGGCGCAGTGGTTTCCTGACGCATTGGAAGTCTTGACCTGTTGCGACCCGGCCGGGAGCCACAACAACTCGCAGGGCGTGAAGTTGAATGGTGTCACAGTGTTACAAGACTTGGGGTTTGCGCCGCAGTATAAGGACGACAGCAACACGCCGTCAGTGCGGTCGGCCATGATTGAGCGCTTAGCCGGGCATATGCGGCGGCGGTCTCCGATGGGGGAAGCGTTTGCCGTGGCCCAGCAACCCGAGCGGTGGTTGCGTGTCTCGCCGGAAGGCATTACCCCGATGAAGTTTGTGACGGACGCGCTGGAGGTCGGCTACGTTTGGGACGAGCATATGGTGAGTGTCGGGTCGAAGCAGATTCGCAAGCCGAAGAAAGACGGCTGGTATGAGCACGGGATGAACGCCTTGGAATACATTGAGCATCACTTTGGCGGCATCCAGCCGACACTGGAACAGGCCATGCGGCACGCGAACGCGGTGCGGCGGCCACGGCAGGAAATGTATTCGGACGAGCAGGAGATCGCGGCGTATATGCGGCAGGGCGGGTATGCGGCCGCGCAACCACGACGTCGGGGCATGGGTCGAGGTGGCTATTGAGCGACGACGACATTATCTACGAACGGCCCCTGATGCACAGTGCGGATAAGCCCCTGTTGTATCGGGCCGATGGCATGCCGCTGAAGCGGCAGATTGGATTTGTCATGGTGCAGACAAGCAAAACGTTCCCGGAATTGGCAGGCGGCGGTGGCAAGAAAAAGGGCGGGAAGAAAAAGTGCTAAGCGCGATCATCGCGTGGTGGGCGTATCGGCAAGGGCGACAAGCAGCGCGCCGGCAAGCCTACCGCCATCTCGTGGTCGTGGCGCATGCGCTGTATACCGGCTCGACGGGAGCCTACTCGCTGACTCCGGATCTGCCGCGTGTGGAGGACAGCACGGCGGTGGACCTCATGCGTGAGGTGCCCCAAGATGCGTGATGTGTTCAT
>ERZ1292644.218-Hain-H14-01um-R2-218-length-42193-cov-45_pt1 | contig 42193 bp, 63 predicted proteins | sample MGYA00564402_ERZ1292644 | MGnify/ENA primary metagenome ERZ1292644 (study PRJEB36523, sample SAMEA6512644) | groundwater metagenome | collected 2019-01-09 | study: AquaDiva: Metagenomics assemblies of 32 groundwater samples
CCTCCGCCGGCGCCGGAGTCGACTATTGCCGGGGTCACGCCAGGAGCCTCAAGCTGAGCGTGTTGCATAATTCCAGGATGAACCTACAGGCCATTAACTATAAGCAAAATCACCGCAGCAACTAGAGACCCAACCGCGCTAAGTAATACGGCGACCATTATGTAGCCGAACACATTCAGCTTGCCCCCGGCCATCTCTGCCTCTAGCAGAAATGCTGTATCATATGCCTTTTTAAAGTTGGCAACGCAGCCTCGCCAGTTGCGGATTTGGCCTTTTGTCGAGCGGCCATCTGAAATCGAGCCGCCTATCAGATTAAGCATCTGCTCTGTAGTTGCCTTTGAAGGTAGACGGCTCTGGATCAACCGTCTCAGAAACAGAAACCTCATCGCTCGCCGTCTTAGCTTTAGGGCTGCCCATTGATAGCTTTCGGCGGCAACCAGAAGCAGATGCTCCATAGACAACGCAATTAGTAACGGCCTTTCGGGAGCCGGAGTACTTGAATCTGCTCCATCACACAGATGATCTAAGGCATCTCTGAAAAGTGAAATGAGCGATCCCCTGGGCTTCGGGACGACGGCGGTATATTCCAAATACGCGGTAGCTGCGGCGTCGTAGAGTTCTACGACCGGTTGTGGAAAGCTCACGGCACCAGCGGGAATGGGAGTTTTGGACCGCCCCGGCGTTATTTCGGGGTTGACTACCGCCTGTAGGTACTCCAAGGCTCGTAGCTTCTTGGAATCACGGACCGCTGCGCCACTCGCCGTACTCGCCTCCACGAGATTCTGAAGAGCATCCTTAAAGTCTTCGAGAGTCCCGCGTGACCAAGCGCTCTGTGTGTCTTCATTATCGATATAATACCGCTTGGCCCGATTGTAGGCCTCGACAAGCACTTGAGGGATGATAAGCCTATCGGATTGCTGTGCCATCTATACCCTAGCAGCAGTCAAGAGTGGAGCCTGTAGGTGTAGGTCCTACAGGCTCCACTCTTAACTGCTGCTTATCCGTTGGGAGGTTGCCCAGGTAAAAGGCTACTTCTTGGAGACTACTGGACTCTTGAGTTTCCGAACCTGCTTATACACCTGAGGGCTCAGATATCCATTCGACTCCCCATCCTTGGTGTACCCTTTGACTCCAAGTTCCTGTTCCGCCTCTTTGATAGGCAGTCCCCTAACGGAACGCACGCGCTCTTCTAACGAGCGTAGCTTCTCTTCCGGGCTCGGCATATTCTTCCCGCGGTTAGAGAGCCATTTGACCGGCGGCACGGCGCCTCCTCTGTATAATCACCGTCACCCTACAGGGGGGCAAAGGCCTTGTCAAGTAGCTAAGTTCCCGGTTTGCCTTTAAAACTTCAAAGGTTTACAAAATGTTTACAATGGTCACGAAAACCTCCCCGTGCTGGTAGGGGCGCATGGTGCCGCGGTTCGCGGAGAACCTAGCCCTCAGAGCCCGGCGCATGTCGGTGACCTCCTCAGGCCGCTCCCCGAGGAGCACCACCATCAGCACTACAACCCGCCCAGGCGCATGGCGCCCCCCAGGTCAGTTATAGTGCCGGGGTCCACGGAGAACCTAACCCTCAGATTGGAGAACTTGATTAGGCTGCCGCCTGCATCGCAATCAGCGCAAGGTAGCAATGCACCGTAACCTTTCGCAAGCCCCTAGTCGTTATTTGATTGAGAGAGCGTTGCCCCTTGAGCCTAGAATTAACTCGCTCGATTGCGCCCCTTTGCCTTCTCAGGGCAGCATATTCAGGGAGAATCAGTTGCTCGGCGTATTTAGCCAACGCCTTCTTTTGGTTCGAAGGGATGTCGATCACAGGCATGGCTCTGTACTGCCGGTGAATCAGGTCACGAAGCTCCTGGGAAGAGTATCCCTTGTCCCCCATGACATACTCAGGATGGAACATTCCCCTGGTAGCGAACCGAGCTTCACTCAGCACATGGGAAGCCTGCTTGCCATCGTGTGCATTCCCTGGAGTGACGCTAGCTGCTATGGGTAACTCATACTCGCAGTCCACTATCAAATGGAGTTTGTAACCCAGGGTAAACTCTGTTTTGCCTTGGCTGTTCTTTTTCACAGACCAGCGGGCCTCTTTGTCCGAGTGCCTGGGCTTGCCGCCATTCACCCATCCCTTGAGTGTGGTGCTATCCATAGCTACCCGCTCGCCGAACCCAGGCAGTTCGGCGTAGCAGCGGCGGACCAGGGACCGGGAGACATCCTTGACCCTGGCCGCAACGTGATACTCGGAGAGCCTAGATATAAAGCGGCTAAAGGTGGATTTGTGGGGGATAGCTTGAGGGTTGTCAATGCCGCAAACCTTAGCGACCAGCGGATTATTGTTCAGTTCCCGAATCAGGGCATCGGTGGAAGACAGGCCCATGACGTACTTGGCCACAAAGCAATGCCACAGGACTGCAACGGGGTGCCCCTTGGGGCCACGCCGGATAGGGCCAATGAGCTTTTCCAAGAGGGCTTCATCGTCCAGCTTGGCAAAGACGGCTTCAAGCTGCTGGACGATGGGAGACGGCGAATGTGTTATAATACCCAAGCCAGGGTGGTTCGTCACGGTTCCGCTCCTGGTAGGGGGCCGCTGGGCTTACTTGCAAGGTGGGACCAGCGGTTGCCCGGGTTATTGTTGGTGCCCTGGGTGGGTCTCGAACCCACAACCTGGGGGATACGAATCCCCTGCTCTTTCCCATTGAGCTACCAGGGCATCGTACAGTGGGAGACCGGTAGGGGATGGCCTACGAAACTATGCCCTACCGGTCTCTTTTTGCCTGCTTACTCTGTAGGCTTGTATTTCTGCACATGGTCCACTAAGCCCAAGATGAACTCGCGGTCTCGGGCTGAGAGAGTGAAGAGGTCAACCTTTAAGGTCAACCTGACCTCCCCGCCGCTCGCCAGTATTATTATGGTGGAATTCGCCTGGATCACGTGATCGCCTGTAGGTTGTTGGTCTCGCTGTTGTGCGGCTTGCTCTTGTGGGGTTTCGCCCGGTTGCTGTACTTGCGGGAGAGTAGCTATGCCCGTGACAGTCAGGTATTCCTTGTCTCCACTAATGGTCAACACCTTTGCTTCCCTGGCCGAATCACGGAGCATCCGCTCAGCATCCGCTACTCTACCCCGGCTAATACGGAACTCACGCTCTAGGATATTCCGAAACATCTCCCCTAATGGGAGAGGTTGCCCCTTGAATCTATCAGCCACAGCCTGAAACAGAGGCATCCTACTAAATGCCTGCCGTAGCCCATTAGCGGCATCATCAGGGCTTGTAGGATGGAGGATGGATTTAGCGATCGGAGTTGTAGTGAGGTTCTCACTCTGCTTGGTCAATAGACCAAATTGACGGGCGGTCAAACACTTGACTTGGAACCCGCTACTTTTGACCGATAGCCCCATATTTACGGCTAGGACATCTTCGGATAATGTTCCTGCCCCGCCTTCGTCCACCCGCTTTGCTACGTCAATGGCAGTGCCGAGGTTGTAGGCCGGAAAGAGAAAAGGTGACCTTTGCCGAGTCTTCCGCTTTTTGCCTTCGTTATCCTGTTGGTCAATTGTACCAGCCTCCTCATCAGCCGTAAGCGTAGCCTGAGCAAGCGCTGGCGTTTCTGTAGCGGCCTCGGATGGATTAGTAACCACTGTGTATCACCTCCAATTGCTGGGATGCTAAGTACAACAGGATTATTATACACCAAGTTATTAGTAGTCGTCAAGGGGCACTTATGCCGACTTGTGGGTTTTCAGTGGGTGGTACCGAAGGGCTTGTAGTTAGCATTATAAGCCCGTAAACTCAGGCATCATGTCTGTTGGAGGTCCGAATGATAATACTGCCGGCCACCGAGAGGGGGAGATTCGAGGTAACGGTCAATGCAGAAGCGAAGCGCTATGGCCTGCTCGCCAGTGATTATCTACGGAAGATTTGGTACCACGAAGAGGCTGCTAAGTTAGGAGAATATGTTGCCGTGGTACTGACAGAGGAGTTAGTCACCCTTCTATCGGTTGCGGGTTTTGACCATCCTGAAGAAGGCCAGGACTCTACTCCAGGGGAGTATAATACCCATACTTCCCATCCCGAACCTGACCTATCCATTCCATGACTGTCTCATACAGGGCCTCTTGGCTGGATGGTCTCATAGGCATATCTCATATTGATAGTCCTTTCATAGCTATGAAGTTCATCGGTGTAGCTGTCAAGGGACACTCACCTTGAATTATGCAACAAGCTCAAGCTATGATGATGCCCAGGCCACACCCGATACCCGATTTCGTGATGACCCCCGAAATGGCGGCGATATGGGGCCGCTTGGGGGAGGATAATGTCTTCCTCACGGGTAAGGCGGGGACTGGGAAGTCCACCGTGACCCAGCAGTACCATGCCACCACCAAAAGGCAGGTGGCCATAGTGGCGCCGACGGGCACCGCGGCCCTGAACGCCGGCGGCGTCACCGTTCATTCCTTCTTTCGCTTCGCGCCTGGCATCCAGCCTAAAGAAGCGGCCCAGATCCGCCCCAACCAGCCGGAGCTCTTCCAGAAGCTGGAGTGCCTGGTGATTGACGAGGCCAGCATGGTCCGGGCCGACCTGCTGGATTGCATTGAAGCCTTCTTGCGCCGGAACGGACCGCGCCCAGGCCAGCCATTTGGCGGAGTGGCCATCATGCTCGTGGGGGATCTCTACCAACTGGAACCGGTATGTACCCCTGCCGAGAGCCTCCTGCTGCGCCACTATAGCAGCCCCTTCTTCTTCTCCTCCTCGGCGTACCAGGAGGCGTCCGCCTTCGACAGGGGCGGATTTGCCACTATGGAGCTGACCCACTCTTTCCGCCAGCGCGAGCAGCATTTTCTCGACGCTCTGGACGGGGTCCGGGATGGCAGTGCTGCGCCTGAGCATTTGGAGCTAATCAACGGGCGAGTCAGGTCGATGACCACCCAGGCCACCATGTCCTATCTGGGGGAGTCCGACTCCACCATGCTGGCCACCCACCGCGGCCAGGTTAGCGATTGGAACCAGAAGATGCTGGATGCCCTGCCAGGGGACTCGATAACCTTTCAGGCCAGGATCAGCGGTAACTTCCGGCTAGGCCAATTCCCCACCGACGAGTTTTTAACCCTCAAAAAAGGGGCCAAGGTGATGCTGCTCCGGAACAATCTGCCCCACTGGGTCAACGGGACCATCGCCATGGTGGTGGACTTCAACCGGTATGGTGTGGAGGTGGAGCTGCCCTTGGGGAGGCGGGCGCTGCTTGAGGAAGAGCTGTGGGACCACTACCACTACGAACTGGTGGATGGCGACGTCGAGAGGGTGCGCGACGGGTCCTTCACCCAACTACCCCTGCGGCTGGCCTGGGCCTCCACGATTCACAAGGCTCAGGGGTTCAACCTGGACCGAGCCCTGGTGAACCTGACCCGGGAACCCTTTGCCTGCGGGCAGCTTTACGTCGCCCTCTCCCGGCTCCGGACCCTGCAAGGACTCACGCTGACTCGGCCGGTGCAGCGGGCCGACATCAAGGTCGCTCCAGCCGTGCAGCAGTTCATGGCGGAGTGGGTGAAATAGGCGCCCAGCTGACCAGGTGACAGCGGTAGCACTTTTGATACCCCTCCAGATGTTTGTATCCCCTCAGCACGTCGCCCTCGCATCTCGGGCAGGCCCCCTTTACAACAACCGCTTTTGCGATTGAACACCTCCGACGCACCCGTCACATATCCCCACGGCATCTTCAGGGCAGGCCTTATCAGGCCCCCAGATGCAGCCGGTATACCCGGTGCATCGGAACACCCGCTCCAGAGAATCCCACCCCCCCAGAGCCCGGCTGAATCGCGCATCGGTGACAACCTTGGGGTCTCCCGCGAGCCACCGTTGATGCTCTCTGGACAGCCACTGTTGGCCCAACTGGAGACGGGTGCGAAGACGCTCAATGTTCATCATGGCGCCCACCGAACCCTCTTTCTCAATCATATTCCTCTCCTACGAGCTATCCGCCAGCCATGGCGGCGGTAGCGAAGGACGATAATCCCCCCATGCTTCCGGTGTGTATAGCAGAACCGATCCCCTTCCCTGAGTAGACGATACGCACAAAGTTCGCCACAATCGCATAACAACAATCCTCGCGCATCATAGGGTAAATCGCCCTTCTGATGGTTCGCTATATCAGTGTTCATAATATCGTCACCTCGGGTTCCTGCCATCCTTCATCCCATGGGTCAAGTGGCCCTTGGACCGGTGGCGCTAGATTTGCTGACACTTCACCATGTGTCAGCCCTAGCTGACTTTCCTTCTCATGTGATGAGAGAAAAATTATAGAAGTAACTGGAACTTCTCCTATGGCCGACACTTGGGAAGTGTCAGCGTGAATCTGATAGCCAGTTTTTAGACCAATACCACTGTAGCCCCGTGTTCCCGCATGGGTTGGACGCATAGATACAAACCGTGCCCCCAATCTTTGGGAGAAGGTCTTGCTCCCTAACACCCCTCGGACACCATTCTCCCCTGCCCAAGACTTATAATCAGTATAGAGTTCTTTGAATGGCGTCCATGCGGCTGGGAGGGTAATCGTGTTGTCTGCGAGCCAATCGTTCAAGGGGTCCAGGTCACTGCGGTATTCCCCCGTTGCCTCCTGGACAATCGGCGGTTGAGCCAATCCTTCCTGTTGCAATAGAAGGTGGCCATCCAAACACCAATTCAAGACCCTGGAACGCGCTACAGGTGAGGTAGACAAGATTGTCCTGATGGTGATGTCGGGGTTAGAAAACACGTGGGTAAATGGGAGCATTCTCAGGCGCCGCCAGAGCCCGGTGTCATCATCGGGGAAACGAGGCCGTTTGTTGCCAAGAAGCCATGCCTTGCATTGTGCTTTGAAAGTGAAAGTGGCTTGATAATGACTTCTAGTCGAAATGGAGGTCCCACCTGACAACTTCTTCAACATCGCTACGACGCTAGTCTGTCGGTCGTCCACCTCTTCAATGACGACCATTCTCATTCCACGTAGAGCGGCTAAATCAGGGCGTGGTCCATGCGAATTTCTCTCAGTGGTGAAGGTATCCAATTCCGCGGTGGTGCCATAATCGCCCAACATGGCTAAAAGAGCGCCGGTGAATGTCCCCTTCCCTGTCCCCCCGGGGCCATACAGGAATAGCAGCATGTCGTCAGGCACGTGCCCCGTGAGACATGAGCCCGCTGCCTTTTGGATGAAACTCCGGAGCCCCTCATCGGGGATCGCCTCGGCCAGGAATTCATCCCACATGGGGAATTCCGCATTAGGGTCGTGCTCCGTAGGTGCGAGCTTTGTGATCAGGTCTTCACGCCGGTGCTCTCTGAGTTGCCTCGTGCGCAAGTCGAAGGTGCCGTTTTGGACGTTGAACAAGTCAAGATCAGTGTCTAATTCGTCTGGCGTGACGGGGATTCCAGGCTCGGACCTTGCCGAGTGGATAGCTGCCTCTATGCGGGCTGTCGCCTCAGACTTAACGGCCCAGGCGTACAGCGCGTCGGCCTTGGCCTTGGCCGCATCTTGCGCGGCCTTGTCATCATTAGCTGCCGCCTCTGTTGCTTCGGCATAGGAAACCAACGCGTCGGCGTAGATGCCCTTTATGGTTTCTTTGCACCACGCCGCTACCCGAAGAGTGTCGTCCGGCGCCCACCGTTGTCCGGTCCAGGTTAGCCACTTTGCCCAGGGCCCGCAGTAGCGCAGGTCCTGGCCGTGCTGGGCGACGAGGCGGCGGGCCAAGCCGAGGTCGGTGTAATGCTCAGGATCGGCCTGGGTTACCGGAATCCCCGCTTCTTGCGCCAGGTACACTGCGGCGTCATGTGGGGTGGTCACCGTCGGCCCAATTTACCGAGGTCCATCAATCGCCTAGCCAGCTCCACCACATCGCCGCCAGAGGCGCAGGCGCCGAAGCACTGCCACCGCTGGCTGTCCTGGTAGACGTAGAAGCTGGGGGTTCGCTCCTCGTGAAGCGGGCACCGGCCCTTCAATTTCCCTGGGCCCGCCGGCGCCAGTTGCGTAAACCGCTCTGCGAGCTGCTCCACGGACACGGCCTCTTTAACTGCCTGGAATAGGTTCCTGGACCCAGCTACTGTGCTGCGGTTTGAGCGCGTGCCTGGGAACTGACGCCCCGTTCGCCCCGTTGCGCCGTGGTAAACTTCCCACCACAGGCGGGCTTCCTCTTTCGTTGCGATGTACTCGTTGTATGTAGGTTGGCCAGCTGCCAGGGCTGCATCCACACGGTCACGGGTCGTGCTCGCTAAACGATGTAGCTCGGCCATGATCCAATTAAAGGCCGCGTCGATTTGCTCGGGAGAGGCGTCGGCCAGTATCTGTTCGAGTGTCGGCTGGTCAGCCTTTGATGTACTCATTCCACATTGGATATCGGGGCTGGCCCGGCCGTCGCTCCTGCATCCCAATCTCGGTATGGGTCAAAGTAGCCTTCATCCATCAGAGCTAGCCTGAACCGGACAGCCCAAGGCTCGACAACATAAATCGTAGCAAGCCATAGAACGGGGTCCCAACCGCTGTCAGGTCGCCAGCTTGCCCGAATGTCGTCAAGCCGCCGCACGAAGTCCTCCTGCGGCATCAGGATGTACGCGGCGAGCACCTCGCATTGGTATTCCTCCTCGCAGTTGCGGCCATGAGTACACTGGGAATTCCAAGATTGTAGGTCCGCAACGCTGTCTGGATGCGCTTTTTCAGCCCACTTGATGAGCATAGAGAGCAACCTGGACCTCACTGGGCTATTGCCATGTGGCGGGAAGTCAACGCTCCCCTCCTGGAAACAAGGTGAGGCAACTTGAAGGATGTCCTCGACGCGCAGTCGTTCGTAGACTAGCTTCGGATTACTCACCCGCGGCGGCCTCCTGCCAAAAATAGAAAGGCCGTCGAAGGGGGGGCGGCCCCCTTGACGGCATGCTACGAAAAGGCTATCCTAGCTTGCAACTGCATAAGCCACCACTTCTGCAGCGCCTGGTCTAGAAGGTCAGGGTTTGCCCCCCTGGCCTTCTTGCTTGTTTGGCGCACGTCTATTTTGCCGACACACCCACGGTTCCGTCAAGGCGTCCGGGGGAGTTTTGAGCGAAAAATACCCGCAGCCAGCCGCACCCTTGCTCTTCTACCGGGTCGGCAGGACCCGGTCACTGTGCCGGGCCTGCGCCCACGCCCACTGTCTGGCCTGCTGGCGGTGTCACCGGTGCGCCTGTGGCATCTACTACCGGCGGCCGAGGAGGACCCGGGGCCGGGGTGGCTGGGTTTTGGGGTTTCGGGTCTAGGACGGCGCCACGATTGGCCCGCTAGAGCCCCAAAGCGCCCTGTAGAGCGCCCTCGGCGCCCCCGGTGGGGATTTCCCCGTCTTTTGCGCCGGAGGCGTCCCCCAGCGCACCACACCGCTTACCGAAGCCCGTTCTGGCAGCCTGCTCGGTCATCCGCTCCACGAGGGCTTTGTACCACGGCGCGTGCGCGAGCATGTCAGCCTCCTCTACGTCGTCGGCCTCGATCCGCAGGGCGTCCCAAGCGCCCAGCCAGTCGTCAAGCACCGGATAGTAGGTAGGCTTATTCATTACTACTCCATCTCCGTTCCTACCCCAGCACCAGCAAGCACCGCAACAACCCCAATCACCACGGCTACCACAACCACCGCACCCACCACACCCGCCGCGCTCGCCGCGGTCACCGCAACCAGCGCCACCGCCGAGCCCCAGCACACTATCACGCCCATTTTACCTCCTTCCCAACTCCAGATAGGCGATGTACTCATTCTGCGCAGCCGGCGCACCCACAAGTAGCTGGCGGGACCCGGCCCGCGCGCTCAAGGTGTGTTTTTTCTCTGTTGGGCAGGATAACCTCCTCTTCGGTCTTCGGTCTCCGGTCTCTATTTCAGGCCACGGGTGTCGCCCCCAGGAACGTGGGGAGGCCAGGCAAAGACGGCGGGCGCAGGAACCCGCGCCCGGCCAGCAAGGGATAGAGGGGACTCCACCTGGAAATGCCGGCTTCTTCACGCACAAGTCAGCGTCCTACTTAGGCTAAATCAGCAAACGGACTGGAGGTACTACCGGTGGCGGGCCGGCCTGTTTGCTTGCATTACAGGAACTGCAGGCAGGAACGATGTTGTCGGGTGTGGTTCCTCCCCCTTTGCTAACAGGAATAACGTGGTCTTGCGTGAGCTTTTTCGGTTTCCTCCCGCAGTAGGCGCACCGGCGCTTGTAGGCAACCAGGATAGCCTGCCACTGGCCAGTGGTCAGAGTGGCGGGGAGCGCCCTCTTGCGGGCGCTCCGCCTCGAATCAACTGCTTGGCGCATAGCGCGGTGAGCAGCGACGTAGCTTTTATTGCGCTCGCTGATCACCACCCTGTGCTCGCGATAGTAGGTCTTGGCGTACGCCAGTCTCTTCTCCCTATGCCGTTGCCGGGAGACCTTGTCGTACTCCCTAGTTATCTCTGGGTGCGCTTGCCGGTGGACTTTATGGCGCAACCGATCCGCGTCCGAGTTGTCGCGTCGGTATTTCTTTTGGTACTCCCGTTCCTTCTGTGGGTCCTTATAAGGCATAAAGAAACCGTCCTTGACCGACTCGCACGCTGCGACACGTGAGAGCCGGTCGCAGACGGCCTGAAGCTATTATACCACAAGACTGCCTGTTTTAGCTGGCGGTGGGCGTCCCAGTCCAAGCGGGCTAGCCCGGGAATACTGGCGGGCGTAAAAATCTACGGCTTGCAAGCAAAGGGTATAACGGGCTCAACCGGGCCCGTGGGAGTATACTCAAGGCGTCAGAAACCTGGAGCATGCCGAACCCGGTGGCCGGGTCGTGAAATGGTATCGACCCAGGCGTCTTCTTGGCCGAAGCCGCCAGAGCCACTCGGAGGTCGGTATTGCTCGCTTGAGTGAATTCCCCCCGTAGAAGAGAGAGGGCACAGGAGAGCATCGCCGCGGCGGCGCTGGTGCGGCCGCCCTCCGGGCCGAAGTCCCGCCACCCAGCGCCCCAGGGCAGCACCCCGAAGGTGGGCGCCGAGACGAAAGGACAAAGAAGAGAACATTGGCCGGGGCCCCGGGAGGAATACGCCTGGGGTCGTCCTTGCTCGTCCAGGGCCGCGGTGGTGAAGCCTCCCTCGGTGCTGTTAACCGCGATGATGGAGGGGGCGCCGCCGCATTCCAGGTTATTGTTGCCTGCGGCGAAGCTCAGGGTTACCTGATTACCCTGGTCCAGGGCCCGCACAAGGCGGGCCGACACCAGGTCTCACCAGTAGGGGTCCATCTGGCAGGTGGTATTTCCCCACGAGTTGTTCATCACCCAGAGCAGGTCCCGGTTCGCCTGCATCAAGGGGAGCAGGTCGTCGACGGCCGACAGGACCGATTCTATCAGGATGCCGCCATCCGGCGAGGCCCGGGCCTTCACCGAGAAGATTTTGGAGTTGGGGCAGCAGGCGCTGGCTAGCCGCGCAACCATAGATCCGTGGCCCGTGCGGTCTGTCCAAGGATCACCGCCAGGGTCGTCGGTCCAGCCCCCGGCTTGCCGCTCCGAGGAAATCACCGGCCGGTCCACTCCGGAGTCAACCACCAGCAGGACCACGCCAGCGCCGCCCCGGGATGAGCGAGCTAAGGCCCTATCCGCGCCAGTCATGTCCATTATCGCTGGGAGACTACTGTGCTCCGGGCCAGCCGGGCCGCCCAGGGGCTGCAGAGTGCTGCCGTAGTTGGTTATTGCCGGCCCCGCCGCCTCCAAGCGCGTGACGCCAGGAACTAAGGTCATCGGGGCCAGGGGCGCGCCGGGTGGGGCATCAAACACTGCAAGTTGAGTACCGAGAAGGGCGCCCACGTTCGGGTAGGTTTTAACCAGCCGCGCGCCGAAGGGGGCCAGGCTCCGCTCGACAGCGGCCAGCCCGGTCCCCATCGCGGTTTCCACGAAGAGAGTCGGCACTTAAGGCTGTCTCCGGATCAACTCTCGGTAAATCTCGTCCAGCTGCTGCTTTAACTGTTTTTGGTTCTCCTGGCTGTCTCTGGCCAGGACTTCGAGAACGGCGATCCTTCCATACTCCTTCTGTATAACGTCGATCTTGTTCTCCATGCGCTCCTGGCTCTTCTCCATGCGCTCCTGGCGCCCGGAGTAGTAGGTGTTTATGGCGCCGGCGAGCCCAAGGATCACCACTAACATGGCTCCTATGAGCCACATCAGCACCGGGTCACGCTTCATCTTCATGGGGCTGCGCCAGCGGTTGGACCAGCAGGGGTGTCTGGAGGTCTGGCATTACGAGAGCCGAACCAAAACGCGATGACCGCTGCCACCGTGGTCGTGAAGGACGAGAGCAGGGCAATCCAGATTTCTGCGGGTAGCGCAGGCATCTTGGCGGTCCAGAGTATGCGCACGACGGTCGCGGACAGGATCCCTACCAGTGTTAAAGTAACTAACGGTCGGGTGAGACCTCGGACCATTTCGACGAACTCTTTCATTTTGGTGAGTATCCCTTGACATCATGTTTATTTTGTGGTAGACTCATAGCTAAGTCAGCTAGGAGTGATTCCACCATGAAACCATTTACCATGAAAGACTTCAACACTGAGTTTCCCAACGACGATGTTTGTCTGGAGTGGCTCCGCCAGAGGCTCTACCCGGAACTCATAGAATGCGCCGTCTGTGAGGCCCCACGGCGTTTTCACCGTGTCAAAACTCGCAAGGTCTATGAGTGTGACCGCTGCGGTTATCAGCTTTCTCCTACAGCCGGAAGCATCTTCCACAAATCCCCAACCCCGCTCCGTTCTTGGTTTTACGCTATGTTCCTGATGTCCAGTACCCGCACAGGCATTTCTGCCAAGCAACTGGAACGTGAGTTGGGAGTTACCTACAAGACAGCCTGGAGAATGTTTACTCAAATCCGCAAGCTGATGGGAGAGGGAGGGGCAATGCTCTTTGGTGAAATCGAAGCCGATGAGACATACATCGGCGGGAAGCGGCCCGGGAAGCGGGGTCGTGGAGCTGCTGGCAAGACTATCGTCGCTGGAATGGTGGAACGGGGCGGGAAGGCCGTCGTCCAGGTGGTGCCGAATGTCCAGGCCAAAACCTTGATTCCCATCCTTCAAGAGCATATCCCCGCCGTCCCAGGCACGGTGATTTACACTGACGAAATGCCCAGCTATAACCGCCTTACCAGCCTGGGCTACGCCCATGACACCGTCCAGCACGCCGCTAAGGAGTATGTCCGCGGGGCAGTCCATACCCAGACCATCGACGGTCTTTGGAGCAATGTCAAGCGGGGTATCGATGGCGTGAACCACAGTGTTACTCCGAAGTACCTTCAAGGGTATCTGGACTCTTACACGTTTCGCTACAATCATCGGGATGATGAGACTCCGATGTTTCAGACCCTTCTGAGACGAGTTTCTTCCGAGATGGAGTAGAAAATGGGGGAGTGGTGGCAGCCTTCTCCAATAATCGCTCAAATGCCTTCTTGGTGAGTGGCTTCTTAGATTGATTATCCTGGTTTTTTGATGGTCTCATCAATGAATACTCCTAACTGATTTCGTAATGTATTGCGGTCGGATTCGGATTAGGATTGAAAATAATGAGATAGCCCACGCCCTGAAAAGGGAGGCTCAACGTGTTGTTGACTACTGGTAGCCCATAGAAACTTTGATAGGAGAAAAATTCGAGCCCCTGATTGAATTGTGCTAGGCCTTGCGAGTCGACAATGTGAACATCAACAGGATGCTCTGCTTCAACACGATAGCTAATCCTGCTATACCGTTCAAGGAAGAACCTGATATATGCATTGAATGGTATTGGCAACTTATGATAAGGCTGTAGAGTAAGAGTCGGCACCGTTACCCCCCTTGTAACGGCACATCGTTGGGTTGTGGAGGTGGCGGTTGACTTTTTGGTTGCGGCGGCCTTTTCATTCCGGCAATTTCTTGTACCTCGTCGAGGAACTTCTTCACCGGACGATAAAACAAGGGGATTGCTAGGATCAACAATGCTCTCCAGTTTAAGTTTAATATCTCCAGAACTTGGGCAGCCCTTGTTTGGCTGGGAGGCTTCCCGTCGAATACCAAACCAAAGCCGAGATAAAATATGAAGACCGCCACCAAGATAACCGTGAAACGTTCCACGAGAGTAAGTAACAAGTCGGGTAAACCCGCTAGCAATCGACCAGGGGCCAAAACAAAATGCATCGCGTTTTACCATATCAGGCCTCTCGCCATGATGTCAAGGGATACTCACCTTCATTTTTACCTGGGGGATTCCCTGGCGAGCTTGTACGCAGTCAGGGCGTCATAGAACACCTTAAACGTGGCCGGTTCCATGAACAGTTGAAACCGCCACGTGGCGTCCGTGCCTTTGAAGCCGCGGGGTTCGGTGACCACTATGTTGGGAAACTCGATACCCGGGCTGCCTGGGCTGGTGCGCGTCTCCACCAGAATCTCGTCGTTGCTCCGGATGCCGATGATGATGTCGTTGGGAAAATCTTTGTGGGTCTCGTTTTGTGGCGCCACGGTTCATGCTCCTTTTTTGAATTGGGGGCCTGGGCCGGGTTTGAACCGGCTCCTTCCGGCGGGCAGACTAGCCGGAGCCGCGGACCGCCAGCTCACTGAGGGACTTTGACCCAGTTGCCTCAGCACCCGCCAGACGTGCCACCTTGCCCAGCACTTCTCAGGCCTCAGCTTTCGCGGCAGGCTGCTCCATTATGGCTTTGGAACCCTCCGCCTGCAGCGCCAGAAGCCTGTCCCTCAGCTCCTCTGGCGCAGACAGGAAATAGCCCTTGTTGATCACTAGATGCTGCCCAGATAAAAACATCCGCAGCTTGGTTTCATCCTCCATCTGTTCGATGAACTCCTCGAATTGCTGCTCGATTAGCTGGAGCTGTTGTTTCTCCTGGGCATAGCGCTCTGCTATCTTTTCCGGGTCTATCTGACGCCCATGCTTTCGGAGCTCGATACTGCGTTGGTACTGGACCCTTAGCGCTTCCAGCGCCGCTTCAGAGGCCAGCCAGTCGTCCAGAAGGACGGCGAAGGTCACCTCCTCCCGCGGCTTGTGCTCCTCTGCAGAGGCCTCCAGCTCCGTCATCGCATCCAGTAGCTCTTTCCGGCTTACGCCATCGGTGGTGCGGGTCAATTTTTTCCGGTCCCGGTTCTCGCGCCTTTGGTCTGCCCTCGTCGTCATTTCTCCCCTTCCAAGGCTGGAAGCGCTATCCCCGCGCCCACCAGCGCCCGCTCCAGCCGCTTAATGTACTTCTCCAGCGGGGTGAGCCGCTGATCAACTGCCTGGAAGCCCAGCACCATATAGCCCAGCGTATTTATGGGGTTGACGATTGTGCCGCCGTAGTGCATTGCCCAGGGTGCTTCATCCGCCAGCACCCCGATATACTCTGTCTGGTAGTCCCGTGTGCCAAACCCTTCTTTGAAATTAAAGTGGTAGGCTCTGGTGTTCAACAGGCGGTCGAGTGCATCTTGGGGGTCAGCCGTCCGGAGGATGTTCTTGTACTCCCGCAGCGAAGCTGCCGCTGCCCAGGAAGTTATACCATCTCCGGCCGCATCAGTTAGCTGCTGTCCCGCGGCACCCACGGCAGTCGGAAGGACCATGGTCCAGGTACCGGCGGCGGCGGCAACCGTTACTGTGACCACGCCAGAGGTAGCCCCACTCATTACCACGCTGCCAGTCCCAGTCCCAGCTACACCCAATCTAATGGCGTTATTACCAATGCGAATAACGGCCCCAAGTTCAGATTGAATCTCTAGGCGAGCGTCTCCCGCAGCGAAGTCGATACACGCCAGTTGTGCCAGGTTAGCGGCAGCGGCACCTAATACCGCCGAGGCATTACTTAGAGCGAGTTCTCTTGCGGCAGAAGTCCCGAACGTGGTGGTGTTTATGCCAAGGTTTCCTCCGCTGTCTATGGTCAGGAAGGTTTGAGACGAGCTGAAGGCGTCGTTGGCAAGCTTGAAACGAATGGTGCCTGCCTCGGCGTCGAGTATCCATTTCTTTAAGTCCAGACCGGCGGAGGTGTCTTCCAGAACGAATTGATTGCCATTGCTGTTGGCCACGTGTAGTTCTGCATCTGGCACCAACTTGTTAACGCCCACCCTGTTGGTGGTGGCGTTCACCACCAGGGTGTTGGTGTCCACGACCAGGGTGTTGCCCGTGGCGCCGGTGAGGGTGACAGATGCCCCCGAGAAGGTCCACGCCCCCGTAGCCGCCATCGCTCCCGCTGAGTGGGTCATGGTCAGGTTACCGTTGTTGAAATTGATAACCCCACCGTCTGCCAGGAACAGATCCGCCCAGGAAACGGTCGCGGACCCCAGGGCGTTGCCGTCGTTGGCTCCCGGCGTCAGGTTGGTGGCCGACAGCAGCATCTCGGCCGTGTCGTTGACGCTGAACTCGAAGCCGGCCCCGGTGGGCACGTTCAGGTGCAGCTGGTTCGTCGCGTCCGCGTCGCGGCGGACCTCGTAGTTAGCGGCTACTACCGCCACTCCGGTATCAAACCTAAGCCCATCATTCAGCTCCAAGACTCCCGCGGCAATATCTACCAGGGTCGCCGTACCAGCAACGGTCAAGGTATCCGCATCAGTCTCGGTGATGGTCACCTCGCCGTTGCCCCAGTTGATCACCGCGCCGGTGGCCAGGAAGAGGTCGGCCCAAGAGACCGTGGCCGAGCCGAGAGCGTTGCCGTCGTTGGCTCCCGGCGTCAGGTTTGTAGCCGACAGCAGCGTCTCCGCCACGTCGTTGACGCTGAACTCGAAGGTGGCCCCGGTGGGAATGTTCAGGTGCAGCTGGTTCGTCGCGTCCGCGTCCCGGGTAATCTCATACTGGGCCGCGGTGACGGCGACGCCGCTGGTCCACCGGATCGGTGCTGCTGACATATCGATGCGCCCGGAATGAGTATGAACCCCAACCACCGTGTAGGCGCCCTGGTCCAGCATCAGGTTCGTGTCGGCGCCAGGGTCCGGAATTGTGATGGTGCGCGCCGCTGGTGGGTCCGCCCACTCCAATGAATAGTTGGCGGTGGCCTGGCGCAGCTGGATGGCGGTCCGGACCGATAGGGTGTCACCGGCGGCCAGGTCCAGCCTGTTGGCGGCCCCACGGGTAAGGACCACATCTGTCCCGAACTGTAGCTCCCCGTCGGTCGGTATGCGCCAGCTATCGGCGGCGAGCAACCCCAGGACGTTGGCGGCCAGCCGCTCGAAGCCGGCATCGGGGACCGTCACCCCACCGGGCCCAACCTCAACACGCCCATCTGCCCTGACACGGTATCGGGGCTCGGTGTCTCCCAGAACGAAGCCGCGGCTCAAAAAATCGGTCGAGGTGGCGGCGATGAAGTCCCGCGGAGCAACGAAAGCCTCGGACTGTTGCAGGTCACGGGGTAAGAGCTGGACCATCACCATAGAGGCTCACCTCAAGGAACTTTGTATACGAGGCGCTGCCCGTATAGACGAATTCTAAAAGTGGTTATACCTGAGTTGCCGGTGGTATTCCTAACCGCTAGCCAGACCTTGTTCTCCTTGTTGCCGTCCACATACTCGATGCGGCGGTTGGTGAAGGCGGCTGCCCACATCCCCGCCACTTGCGAAGCGCCGTCGAACTCGGCCACTAAGTCTTCGGGGTTCTTCCGCGTCCCACGGTAATATAGCCGAAGCCGGACTAAGTCGGCCGCGACCAAGCCGGGCGCGGCGATAGCGATCTGGTTGATGGTGAGAAGGGAGAAAGGCAGCACCTCGTTCTGCAGGTTCGTGAGCTGAACAAACGAGTCCAGCGAGTCGCCCACCGCCACCGAGGAGGTGGCGATCTCGCCAATAACCGGGTCCTCTCGAGCGGTGATACCCTGGGCCAGAAGAGTGCGCATTTCGCCCAGGAGCGTTTCTATTCTCCTCAAGGTGACGGGGCCGGAGGTATCTGGAGGCGGCGTTATGGGCTCTGGCGCTTGTGGCGTCAGCAAAGGGGGCAATCCTAAGGGCCATCGAGGTATCATCTGCATCACCATCCCTACAGATCATTGCACAGTTGCACGAAGGTCTCCAGCGCCCGCAAGTAGCGTAGGTGGTCCCCCAGGGGCAAGGTGAAGGCTGGCCTGGGAGTGATGGTTACCATGTTTGTGGACTTTCGATAGGTAAAAGTGAAGGTGTCGGCGGCCCCCTGTATCGTCCATTCGATACTCGCCCGATTCGAGGAGTAGTTCTTCACCCACTTGCACTCCATGGTGCGGCTTTTCAGCAACGGGGGCTGGAATAGCTTGATGATCTCGCTCACCCAAGAAAGCTGGCTCGCGACCCCTTTCTCCATGTCCGCCAGGGGCATCGTCGTGGCATCCCTGGCCCCCAGGTTGACCAGCTTGGTGGCATCATTATAGGAGAAAGTCGTCAGGGTTATGCTATCTATCAGGACTTGTATTGTAGCGGTCCTGGCGACCGTGTTATAGGAAAGGGAGGTGCCTATGGCCATGGAGATCTCAGGGTGATAGGACTATAGGGAGCGCGGGCAAGTGCCCCTGACGTGTCACCATGCTACACCCTCCTCCATCATGCGGCGGTAGAGGTCAAGGTAGCTCTGGGCCATCGCCTGCCTGCTAAACTCCTCCGCCCGCTTCCTACAAGACGCTGGCTCGCATTCTAACGCAACGGCCAGGTTTTGCTCAAGGCAGCCCAGGTCCGCCGCGATGGCGCCGGTGACGCCATGGACCACCAGCTCCCGCGGCGCCCCCTGGTCGGTGACCAGGACCGGTGTGCCGGAGGCCATGGCCTCGATGATGTAAAGTCCGAAGATCTCCATGTAGGGGGGCTTGAGCGGTGCGACCACGCACCGTGCTTTCTGCAGTAGCTCCAGCTTGTAGTCTTGGGGGACCCGTCCCAGGTAGCGCACCAGTCCCCCGCTCCTCTCGCAGGCCTCCATCACTCTCCTGGGGTAGCCCAGAGGGTCCGGAACGTAGATGTCTTCGCCCGCGAGCATCCCCTTCATGCCAGTTGATTTACATAGGGCCACAAACTCCAGAGCCCCCTTTTCGTCCTGGACACGGTTTAGATAGAGGAGAAAATCCTCCTTCTCGGCGTGGAACTGGTAGAGAGCCAGATCGATCCCGTGATAAACCACCCGGCAATCGAAGCCTACCTCCCTCTTCAGATAGTCTGCCTGGGCCTGGGAGGCGGCGACGAAGCAGGGCTTGTCCACCGGCTTCGTGTTGTACGGCCTCTGGCCATGTATGGTGTGCAGCAGCTTTAGCTGGGGCCACTCGCGCTTCATCAAGTAGGGAAGGGCACTCCAGCTGTGGTCGTGTACCAGGTCGAAGTCCTTTAGGGAGGGCTTGATCGCTTGGTAAGCTTGCTCCTCGGGGTTATGGAGGCCTCCTGGCCCCCCGGAGCAAACGGTGTAGAGTTTCTGCGGCGAGCCTTTGGAACCTTCAGGGCACAAGACAAAGACTTCGTGGCCTAGCTCACCCAGGGCTTCGGCGCAATCGTGGACGACGCGCTCCAATCCCCCGTATGAATCCGGCGGACAAAGGTAAATTTCGGTTGAGACTTGAAGTATCTTCACCGGGCGCTGGCCTCCAGCTGTTTCTGTGCAGCTCGCACCAGCTCGGAGCTGGACTGGACCTTGCCGCCACCGACCCCGTACACAATCTTGATGCCTAGCCTCTCGCAGACCTCAAGTTCCTTGGGTGGCATGTTTTCGGGGCCGGCCCGGTCCCCCCCCTTGGCGAAGATGTCGGGGTGAAGGGTTCGCAAAGTTTCAGTCACTGTACCATTCCCATCGATGGCTGGTACAACCTCGTCCACGCACCGGAACTCCTCTAGGATGACCTTGCGTTCCGCATAAGTCATGAAGAAAAAACTCTTCTTCAGGAGCAGGTCGGCGTCGGGGTTGAGGATGACGACGAGCCGGTCTCCCAAGGCTCTTGCGGCCCGTAGGTGCTCTATATGACCGACATGTACCGGGTCGAACGCGCCAGCTGCGCAAACGGTAATCATGGCTTCTCCAGCAGCTTAATGTAATCCTGGGCGGCACGCAGGTAGTGCCATCTTGCCTCCGCGTCGGCGCGCGGGGCCTGGGGATTCAGGTCTCCCACCTGGTCGATGGCGTCAAGGTACTCCGCCTTGTTCTTGCAGAGAAAGCCGGTAACGCCGTGTTTGATGATCTCCGGGAACGCGCCCATGCGCGAGCAGATTACCGGGGTCCCACAGGCAAGACTTTCGACCAAAGTCAACCCAAAAGGCTCGTGGACTTGGACCGGCGCCAGCAGGGCCCGAGCCCGCCGGTAAATCTCCCGTTTTATCACGTGATGCTGGGAGTTCTGGGGGATGGCAATCACGTCGACCTTCGCGCCCCGGGATATTGCGGCCTCAATCTGAGGGCGGTGCTGCTCCAGTTCAACCGTGTGGGATGCATGGCCGAGGCCCGGCACGATCTTCAGGTGCAGCTTTCTCTCGGCGACCAACTCCAGGGCCTGGGTCAAGCCCTTATATGCCGTTGGTCGGCTGAGAAAGAGCAGGTAGTCTTCCTTGACCTCCCCCGGGGTGTAGAAGTTCACATCGGTGGAGAACGGTACGACCCCCAGGATAGCTTCTTCAGGAACCGGCTCAATGCTGGCGCCGTATTTCGTCTCGAAGGCCGTGCCCATGAACTGACTTCTTCCGTAAAGCAGCAGCTCCTTCCACTTCTGGCTCCCAACCACGGTGTTGTACAGCCCGCAGCGCGGCACATGTGAAGTTACCCCATTCAGGACCACGGCTATCTTCTTCTGGTGCTCAGGGGGGCCATACCAGCCGGCCCATTCGGCCACCGGGTGGTTTAGGGAGCAATCGAGCACGTAGTCGTTGGCCATAATTTCCTGATAATGCCACTCGGCTAAGAGCCACTCTCGGTCGTAGGACATCTCGCTATATGTACCAGGGATGTACTTCAGGCGGCAACGGCAGTTTTCGTGAGGAGGTAGGGAGCCTGGGGCGGCATACAGCGTGACATCATGGCCAAGTTCACAAAAGCCCTTGGCGAAGTGGTAGAATGCCGTTTCCCCTCCATAACTTAAAGCGGGGCTTGAATAAGTTGTGGTTGAGAGGATTGCAATACGTGTCATTTATGCGTTGTGCGAGCAGGGTTCGGCGTGAGTGTATCCGGTCTCCGCTCCCTTCACGTAGGTTTCGCCCGCAGGGATCGGGCGCCGGCACACCGCGCAGACCAGCTCGCTGGTGGACACGCCCCTTGCTGCCTCCGGGTGCACCGGTGGAGGTGGTACCTCTGGCGCAGCCTCAAGGGTGGCCTCCTCGGGCTGAGCCTCAGGGGCGCTGTCTTCTGGCGCCTCAAGGGTGGCCTCCTCGGGCGGAGCCTCAGGCTGGGGTTGTCGGCCAGAACTTCTCCTTCTGGGTGGGAGATCCAGTGCTTCTGTGGTCATGGTACTCCTCCTTTCTGGGCTTCTGCGTAAAGGCTATGGGTCCGGCCAGTATCGGCGCACTCCTCACTGAAAACGGGGCTCTGGCTCTCCCCGGGAGCGAAGAACGTTACGTTCACGAACCCCGCGGCCTCCAAGACCTCCCGCATCGATTCCTTATTGTACGTCATGTGATGCCCCTCATAGTGCTCGTTGGTGCTGTTGGGGCCCAGGGATCCAAAGAGCAAATACCCTAGCCGTAGAGCTTCGCTCTTGGCGAGACGGTAAGGTTCCGGCTGTTCGACTGCGAAGTCCTTCATCGTACCGGCCGCATAAGCGTTCAAGATCAGGTCAAGGTCGGGCGTGGATATCCGGATCAGCCCTCCCGGCTTCAGGGCACGCCAGCACCCAGTCAGGAAGCGGGGAACCTCAAAGAGCGGGTTGATGTGTTCGATGAATTGCCCCGCGTAAATCGCATCCACGCTGTTGTCGGGGAAGGGCAGCCCCTTCCGCAGGTCATGCACCCGGAAATCCACCTGCCCGGCGGCCTGAACCCGGCGCGCGAGGTCGGCCTGGTGCTCAGGGAGTCCGTTTGTTCCAGTGGTCTCAAGAAAACGCACGTATTCCCCCATGTCCACCAGGTCCAAGTTGCACCAGCCAGCGAAAATCATGGGCCCAGAGGCTATGTTAACTTTGAGCACGTCACGTCCCCCACCCCTCGCCCTCCATTACCTTCTGGTACTCCGTCAGGTACGCCTTCGCCATCACGTAGCGGTCGAACCTGGCGACTGCGACCCTTCGGCACTCCTCAGGGTCGATGGCGCCGACCTCACGGACGGCCGCCTCCAGGTCTTCCATAGTATTGCATACAAACCCGGTCCGTCCGTGCTGAACCATTTCCGACACTGAGCCGAAGTTGGTCCCGATCACTGGGGTCCCGCAGGCGAGGGCTTCGATCTGGCCGAGGCCGAATGGCTCCTGGAATTGGATCGTGAAGAGCATGGCCTTTGCTGCCTGGAGTAAGCAACGCTTTCGGTCGTGGTGAGCTTCAGGTGGGTCGCGGGGAAGCCATTCGAACTGGATGTTCGGTAGGCCCTTAGCGAGCTCAAGCGCCTGTACCGCGTGCTGCTTGTGAGAGATATCCCACGTGTCGTTGGGGCGCAGTCCGGCGACAACAAGAGGGATGGTGGTCCGGCGGGCCAGTTCGATTGCGATGTGATAGCCCTTCTGGCGGCTCCACCGACCTAGCCAGAGGAAATACCCGTCCTTATTTGTCCCTGGGTGATAGAACTCAGTGTCTATGCCGCCGTGGATTACGTGCGCGTCCGTAATGCTGCTATTGTGCGCGGCCTTTGTGAGTCCGTCTATCTCCGGGAAGGGGGTGTTTTCGTAGTCCGTGGCTCCTCGCAGGCCGCGGTCCCGCATCGCTTGTGACCAGACAACGATGTTAAATGGTGGCCTGGGCCGGTCCCACAGGCTGCTCAGCAGCGTTGAGACTGCGTTTCGACGGTGGTCCTCACGGTACAGCAATTCGGCAATCCCTTTGGTATGGCTAAAGTCGTGGACTAAATCGGCCTGGAGGAGGCGTTCTCTGTGGGAGGCCCATGTCTGTTGTTCTGCCTCCTCGGAACTAGGCCAGGCTGCTCCATAAGAGCAAGGCATGGGGAAGAGGTTGCCGTGAGGAGGTTTCCAGGACTCCGCCGGGGCATACAGGTCCACTTGGTGCCCCATCTCGTCCAGGCTGCGGGCCAGGTCGTAAATGACTACTTCTCCGGAGTAGGTCGGAGGCGGGACCGGAAAAGTGTGGGGGGCGACCAAAGCGATATGCAGGTTCTTTGCCTCCTTGAGAATTAGAGCAGGGCCAGTTTTAAGTTCGCAGGGAAACGGGCCGTGTTTTGCTTTGAAAGATTGCACCGCTTATGGGCCAGTTGCACGTTGTAGGGAGCATCAGCTCCACCCAGAGATATGGGCAGGATATGGTCGATGCTCCGGTCTGCCTTCGCCACCCTCTTGAAGCAAAGTCTACAAAAATCCCGGTCCCGCTTGTATATCTCCTCAGCTTTGTAAGGTTGGTGCTCTACTCCTACCTTTAGCGCCCGTCGTTTCTGATTACGGCTTCTATATTGCTCACGATGAGACTGCTGGTAGGCATGGTAGTAAACCTTTATCTGCTCCAGGTGCGCCTGGATGTAAGCAAGGTCAGCTGCCCGTCTTTCCTCAAGGTGGTCCAAACGGTAGTTCCGGCTAATGGCCTTTATCTTCTCTTCGTGGGCTCGGTAATAAGCTTGGTTTTTTGTCTTCTTTTCCTCCTGATGGGCCTCGTTATAGGCCCGGTCGTAGGCCTGGAGTTCTATCCGATGGGCCTGGCGGTAAATTCGGTTGTAGACTTTCTTCTCTTCTTTGTTCAAGGCCTCAGCCCCTTGAGCGCTCAGGGGTCTCAACTGGGATAATATAATCTGCTCCCAGGTACGAGGTTTTGGCCTTAATGGTCTCCAGATGGTTCCAGGCGAAAACCATTATATAATCAGGCCTGGAGCGTTTCAACTCCTCCGGCCCGACAATCGGGATGTGAGCGCCCGGGGACCAGGTACCCTGCTTCAGGGGCGAGTCGTCTACAATGTACTCTATCGTCTCGGGTCCGACCCCTGCGAAATTCAGGATGGTGGTGCTCTTGGCTGCGGCGCCGTACCCGACGATCCTCTTTCCATTCGCCTTGAGCCCGAGCAGCCGTTCTCTCAGCTGGCGTCCGGCCCTTTCCACCGCTTTGGCGAACTCCTGGTAGGTTTCCAGCCGGTCCAGCCCCAGCTTCTTTTCTTCGTGCTTGATACGCAATGAGGCTGAGCTGCCCAGGTAAAAGCTCTTATCAGCATAGACCCGGAGGGAACCGCCGTGGGTATCGACCCGCTCCGCAGCGAAAACGCGAAGGCCGGCGTGGGCAAGGAACCTTTCCAAGGAGGTCAGGGTGAAATACAAGACATGCTCAAGATAAATGTTATCGAAACTAAGCCCGGTGACCGTATCCCGGAAATACTGGACCTCGGCCACGAAGACCCCATCGGGGCGGAGGAGGTTCTTCACGTTCTCGGCGAACTCCCTTATCTCCGGCACGTGGGCTAACACGTTGATGGCCGTCACCAAGTGGGCAGACTCAGGGCCGATTTTGCCCACGGTCTCATTTTTGAAAAATTCGTTCAGCGTCCCCAGACCTTCATCCCTGGCTAATCGGCAGAGGTTTTCTGCTGGCTCTACCCCGAGAGCGGATACACCTAGCTCCCGCCAGGCCCGCAGGAGTATCCCGTCGTTGCTGGCGATGTCCACCACCACGGAGTCTCGCCCTAACTGGAACTCCTTTTTCAGCTGGCCTGCCATCTCGCCGAAATGCTGGCGCGTGAGGGGGCTGGTGGATGAGGCGAATAGGTAGTGGGAGAAGAGCTGCTCCGGCGGTACGGTTGCCCCCAGCTGGACCAGGCTACAGCCGGGGCAGAAAAAAAGCTCCAATGGGTATCGAGGCTCGGGCTCCGCTCGCTGAGCCTCTGTTAGGAAGCGGTTCGGCAGGGGCTGTTGGCCCAGGGAGAGGAACTGTTGGGTGGCGCCACCGCAGGCCCGGCAGTTCACACTGGCACCGCCTGACCGGGCTCCCTGACTATCCCAGTCCAACTTTCTCGGGATACCGCGGTGTAGTGCCCATTCCGAATTACCAGGTCCCCGCCCTGGGGCACCACTATCCTGCCAGCGATGGCGTCGACGATGACCTGGGCGACGAAGGCCGGGTGCTGCTGTTGGGAGGCATCCTGGAAGAGTTGCTGTCTCATGGAGGTGTTCATGCCGCCGGGGCTTACGCTGAAGCAGCGGATACCCGTGCCCTCCAGCTCCTGGGCTACCGCCTCGGTCATGCCGCGTAGGGCGAATTTACTGGAGCAGTATAGGGACGCATTGCGGATGGCGCGCCGGCCAGACAGGGAGCAAATGTTCACGATCACGCCAGAGCCCCGTCGCTTCATCCCGGGGATCGCCGCCTGCATCAAACGATAGGGGACGTAAAGGTTCAACGAAAAGGTGCGGTGGTAGTCCGAGGTCGTCATCTCTTCCAGGGGTTTCAGTTGAGGAGGGGCGGCAGCGTTGTTTACCAGGATTTCTACTCTGCCACTCTCAAAGTAAAGCCTAAGGTCTCGGCCGCCGCTGCCGGTGAGGTCTCCTGGCCAGGGCAGGCACGTGCGACCCAAGGCAAGGCTTTCTTGCCGGACAGCTTCCAGGGGCTCCGCCGATCTGGCGCAGATCAGCAGGTCGTACCCCTCCCTGGCCAGGGCCAGGGCCAGTTCGTGGCCCAGGCCCCGGGAGGCCCCGGTGACGACCGCTAGACCAACAGCCATGACCGGGTGTCCTGCTCGTACCTGCCTGCCGTCCGGTCAGCGGTGCAAAATGCCAGGAAAACGGACTCCTCGTCAAAGACTATGGCATGGGGGATTCCGGCTGGTGTCAGGACCATGTCCCCGGCCTCCATGGGACAGCTCTCCCCCTCGCCATCCACCAGTTGGTGATAACGGGCGCGGCCGGAGAGCAGGTAGGTGAAGTGGCTATCCGTTTGGTGGACGTGGTTGCCCCGGACCGCCCCTGGCCGGGAGGTGATCAAGGTCACGTGCCGGACCGGAACGGCGAGCAGATTGGCTATATCTCCGCGGCGATCCGTGAAAGCGGGTGTAATGGTGATTTTATCGATGGCCATCGCCGATATCCCTTACGACGAGGTGCCCAGGGACCTTGTGCGACCCTCTCCAGATGCCGAGCTCTTTGGCGAGCCACGCGCACATTCGCTCCAGACCCTCATCAAAACTCACCTGAGGCTGGTATCCCAGAACCTCCCGGGCCCGGCTTATGTCAAGGACCACGCGGAGTCCCTGCTCGCCTGGGCGCTGGGATACGTACCGGATGCGAGAATCGGACCCTGTAGCAAGGACACATGCCATTGCGACGCTGTTTACCGACCGCTCCTCGCCAGAGCCGACGTTGATGACCAATCCCTTCGCCTGGGGACTGGTTAACGCCGCCACCATCGCTTCAATGTGGTTGTCCACCCAATTAAAGTCTCTGGTCTGGTTACCGTCCCCGTGAATCATCAGGGGCTCCCCCTGCAGCGCCCGTTCCAAGAAAATGGGGATCACCTGCGTCTTTCTCATTCCATCACCGATGATGGTGCTGGAGCGAATCACCGTCATTGGCAGCCTGAAGGAGTGGTGGTAGGCCCTTACTAATGCCTCTTGGGCGATCTTACTGGCGCCGTAGACGTTCGTGGCGTTCAGGGGCTCGTCCTCCTTGATTGGCAGCCTGTCGCAGTAGCCGTAAACCTCTTCGGACGACTGAAGAACGAATCGCTCCAATCCGTCGTACCGCTTGGCGGCCTCTAAAAGAGCTAGAGTCCCTTGGACATTTTGGCTTATGGTAAAGCTGGGCGCCGAAAGCGCCAGGGGGACATCACCCTGGCTGGCGCAGTGGACCACGTAGGGGGTATCGAGGCTATGGAGGTCCTGGCAACTCCCCCAGCGGTATTCCAGCTCCGCACCTTCCAGGCGCCAGGCGTATTCGCGAGGCACCAGGTCGAGGCCAATGACCTCCCAACCGTCCTTGACCATCCGGCGGGCCAGGCGGGCGCCCAGGAAGCCGGCGGCGCCAGTCAACAATACTTTATGCAAGGTCTAAGTCTCCCGAGAAACTCGGCTTTCTGGGCGCTGCTGCCGAGTATATTTACATAATACATGGTATAGGGCTTCTGCTTATAAGTCTGATGGTTTTCATGGAAACTATGCGGAATTCCCGCGACCGCCAGTAGTTGACTTACCAATCGAAGCAGGCTCTGGTTTGAGTTGCACATAGTTATCTCTATCCATGGCCTTCTACGAGAGGAGCCCTCAGCCTCATAGAACCCCCGGAGGAAGTCCCACGGGTATTCGTGGGCAATTGGGGAGACAGCCTCTAGCGAGAGTTCTCTTAACCAGTTTACAAAATAACGGCTGTAACCAGTGGTCACCCAGGCACCACGGTCTTTTCTGATGTAAATGTGCGGGTGGAATCCAAGGGTTGCAAGTGCATTGTAGTAAGAGCGAGCAAAGGCCTCTTCGTTTATCTGTAAGCGGACCCTCCCACCATGGCAGTATCCGTCACCAAAGTGTACACCCAGCACGTATGACAACGTAGGTGAAGGCTCACGAGACGGCAATATAAAAGGTCCGGCCTTGCGCCGGGGTATCTGGTAGAGCCTAAACCACTTGTGGACTGGCATGGTGCTAACCCCGAATGCTATGCCAATCGCCCGAAAACCCTTTCCCTCCTGCCAGTACATGCGTTCCAGAGTAATTCGGGGAGGAATCGGACAAGTGAGAGCTACTTTAATCTTTTGTCGCCGTTCCTGTTCTTTCTCCCAAGTAGCTGCCATGCCTTTTCCGACGCCGGCGGCCTCAGTTATCAGCACCCGGCTCAAGCTCGCTTCTCCCTCTGCGCGTCAGTAAACCTCATCTCCCCCTCAGTATTCACAGGGATGATCGTCTCGTGGAGGCAGCGCATTTCAGGGTCTACATAGAGCTTGAACCCATACTCGGAAGCCTTCTCGCAGAATGTCAGGTCCTCGGAATGGCCCTCGCCTTCCCCCTCCTTCCTTGGGTCCCTCAATCCCCACTCGAACCAGGGGTCAGGGATGCAGGAGAAGGTGCGCATGTCCACCAGCGAGCAGCCCATGGATATGCCCGCCACCTCGGTGAGTCCCCTCGCGGGGAGGGCCTTGATCGGGGTAAATCCCCGGCCGCTGGGGTGCTGCTGCCATACCGCCGGATAGCCCTTTTTCGACCAATAAACGCCTGAGACGATGGGCACTTTCCAGGCCATCAGGCGCAGGACGATGTCAGGGGGAGCCAGCACGTCGGCATCGAGGAAAAAGATAAAAGCAGCCTTATTTTCCTGGGCTGACCTGACGAGTGTGTTGCGGGACACGTCGATGGGGACTCCCCGCTGGAATTGTACCCTGGTGCCAGCGGGCATCTGGAGATTCATTAAAGAAATCACCCAGTCAGTTGTGACGGGCGTAATGGGAGAGTAGGGTACAGCTACGATGAGCTGGGGGTGTCCGGGATTTTGCTCCCAGAACCCCACCACTACAGGGACCCGCCAACCTGGCTGGCCCCCCCCAAGCTCACATACAAAAGCCGCCGCTCCCGCCAGATGCCGACCTGTTGTCTTATTTGGCCCGAGGCGGTTGGCGGAACGCCCGTTACCCCACCCGCAGTTGTCGGACTGACCCAGGCAAACAGGCCCAGGCGGCCCGAGGCATCGTAGTTGTCGGTGCGCTTGGGACCGTGGGTCACCACCCGCCCGGCGCCTAAGCTGGCGATGCTCTCAAAGGCTACCCCTACAGCGTGCATGGTGCTGGAGGCGTCCGCGCGGGCACGGCCGACACGCCCCGAGGTGTTGACGTAAACTGCATCGCCCTCGGTGATAGCCTCAAGGGCGGTAAAGACCTCGATCTGAGCCCTGCCCACCGCGAGGTCGAAGTCGTCAATCTGACCGATTATGCGTTGTCGCATGGCCTAACGAAACGCGGCAGATAGAGACACAATGGGCCCAGAGGTATCTACACGCACATCGATCCCGCCCATCAAGGGATACGCAGCCCCCAGGTCCTCAGCGACCACGTCGCCGCCGCGCACCGCGAATTCTTTGCGGATCACGGTCCCGCTGGCGCCGGAGATGGGCTGGAAGGTATCACGAATCTGGATGCTGATGGCGCCGGCCACGCCGCTCAGGTCTGAGGCGTCGACCTGGACCTGCGTCGCATGGCCGATCTGGTTCCTGGAGACAAGAAAGAAGCGGGTGTCCCCAGAAGCGCAGACCAGCCGCCTGCTTCGTTGTCGGTAGTCTTCTCTCGTTACTGGCACAATGTCACCCGCCTAGTAGTTGAACCACGCGTGGTATTTAAGGACCCGGCCCAGGCGGCGCATCTCCTCCGAACGAAGCGGTGTCTCGACGAGCCGACACCGGTTGATAATGAAGCGGATTATCAGGACCTCGTCGAGGATCTGATCGTTGTACAGGCGGAGGACCGGGGGCTGTTGGTCCTTGATTACGTGCTCTCGTAGTCGAGGCGCCTCGAAGGGGGAGTCTAGTTCGTCATAGAATCCCAGGTACCGGAGGTTCCTGTCGCCAGTATCGGGAAGGACGTTGGTCACTTCCAGCCTCTGGAAGTAGGTGTTGTTGTACATAGGGTACATGAAGGGCATTCCCTTCAAGCCCAGCAGGATTTCATAGAGGGTATCGCCGCTGGTGGGCAACAGAGAGAGGTTCGTGTCACCGATTCCGCCGCCCGAGGGCGCCGCGAAATCAAGGTCAATGCTGCTTCCGGCAGATACGATACGCGGGATATCCAGTTTGATCTGCTGGGTTCGCTGGACCTGGAACCATTTCTGGTCTTTCTTAGTGGAGTCGGTCCAGCCGCCCTCGAAGAAAACGAAATGACCTTCTCTGAGGAGGGACGGGACCTCCGTCAGGAGTTCAATTGCCATGACCTTTCCCTTCTGTGCTGTGTACGGGGCAGGCCTACTTGTTGTTAAACCCCTTCGTAGGCGATAGCGACATGCAGAGCGCTGAAATCCCCGGAGGTAGGCTCATTGCCGCTAGAGCGGTGGTCCCGGAGTATCACCGTGGCGACATTACCGGATGCCTGGACGACCTGAGCAACGAAAGGCGACGAGGAGACGACCCACGCCGCTACCAGCCGACCCGATGTGACAGCGATCCGCTCAATGTCGCCAAGAGTAACCAAGAAGCCCCCCGCGGCGTAGGAGCTGGGGCCACGCACAGAGCGCATTCGCATGTCTATTTCTCCTCTAGGTCGCCAGGGAGCCGATTATGTCGCTGGCGCGTTTCACTGAGAAACCGATCGGCGTCAGCCGGTCTTCGCCGGTGATGTAGTTGCGGACGCTGATCCGGTAGCTGGCGCCCGGACGGATCACCCACGGCATTTTCAGCTCATAGACTGGGACTTCGTTGTCGCCGAACCCCTCCCGCCATTCCCAGTCCACGATCTCCTCGGCCCACGCGTCGCCGTCCAGGACCAACTGGATGTTGTTCACCTTGGGCACGGCCACCGGGTTCACAAAGCCAAAATAGACGTGGGAAAGGACCGGGAGAGAGCTAATGGTCATGTCGATGGTGCCGGAGGTGGGGGGCCACAGCCGGGCGGCGCCGACCGTCGCCGGTACTTGTAGCCAGCTATCCGGTGGGGAGGTCCCGGGAAAGCCGCCAGATCGCCCCAGGTCTCGGGGCTCCAGCGGGTTGAAGAGCAATGAGGCGCCGCGAGCGCCAGCCCCCTTGTACCCGACCTTGGTCTGGTTGTTGACCATCCGGACCGCGTCCCAGAGACGGGGGGAGTTGCGGGCGATGATGTCGGCAATGGTGGGATGGCGGGTCCGTTTGGTGATGACCACCATCTCCGACAGGAAGATCTCGAAATCCTCCCGCGGGGGCTCCAGAATGCCGATGTCCTTGCCAGCCACTTTAGCTGTGTTGGCGTTATATGGCTGGCCGGGCAAATTGCCGGTAACGTAGGCCCTTAGAATGTCCTCAACCCTGAGTTCAGGGGCTACATTGGTCAAAACCATGGTGGGCCTCCTCGTAGCCTGTGCTTGTCTTTCTTGATTACTAACCCAACCCGGTGCGCGGGAAAATCCCGAACCTCGAACCGTTCGCGGCTGGTCGCAGCGGGCCTAGATTAGCGAGGACGGGCGTCCCCCCCAGAGGCGGCAGGCCCGCGATGGTCGGAAAGGGCAGCCCGGCCGCGGGGATCGGCAGCCCCGTTTGGGGTAAGGCGCTGGCGATGGAGAGCAGGCCCTGGGCAATGGGAAGGGGAGGAGCCCCCAGTGGGAAGGCTCTCTCGGTATTCGCCAGGCCGGCCGCCTGGGCGATAAGCAGCTGTTGCGGCATTACTGGTTGGGTCATGCCTCACCTCTTAGGGTTTCTTAGGGTTATTCTCAGAACTTCGGGAAGCTGGGCGGCTTGAAGCGGCCCAGGCCGCCTCCCAACGCTGGCATCCCTGCACCCAGCCCAGGCGGGATGCCAAAGTTCTCCACGGGGTGGTCGAGGCCGTGCTGGACCGATTCTCCCTCGATTTTGAGGGTCTCAAGGGCTCCCTGGTTCACCGCATTCACGGTGGCATGGAGCGCGCCGTCGAGTAGGCGATCCACGATACGCAGGGGTTGGTCGGGCCCCCCAACGGCCTTCCAGGGCTGGTCCAGCCCGCTTTGCAATCCCTCGCCCAGGCCGGTTAAGGCGCCGGTTATTCCTGACACCAGGCTTTTGGCGCCGTCCACTGCTGAGTCGAGGATTCCATCCACAACGCGATGGGGCGTTCCATCTGCCATCGCCGCCTCCTTGGGGAAACCACTTAAGGGGAATATTAGAGTCTTTTCAGCGATTGTGTCAAGAGATTGCTGAAAAGTGGTTAGAACACCTGGGGTCAGGATATTTGGGCTACGCCGGGCCCTGCCCACGATCCGCCCATCAGAAGGCACTCCATTGGATATACTGGATAGGAATCTCCACTTCGCCAACGAAGTTTCTACTCAGGGCATCCACGATGAAGTTCGGGGTCTCGTAGGACGGAACCGTCACACTGGCATTGAGCCGGACAGTGATACGTCTACGAGTCAACACTTCCCACAAAGCCTTGATAAAGGTCCAGTTGCCAGACACTTCAAAGGGAGTTAGTTTGTTTCTAGTCTCCCCGCGGGGGAGGGCCTCGGCTACATCGGAAAACACATCGATTAACTTCCGAGCAACGTTTTCAACCAAGCTCTCCAGAAACCAGGTGAAAATACCACCGGGCAGGTCGACGTCGATGGCCAGATTGCGCCAAGATTGGACGAACTGGCCATCTAGCCTCCGGGAGAAGACATGGACGACGCAGCTTGGCAGCTCAGCGGGCAAAATTTCCAAGTCCTGTTGGCGATGTGGTTTTTGGCCCTTCAAACTGTAGATCTGGTCCCGCATTACATAGGACCACCGGACACCCATCGACATCGGTGTAGGCGGCCCAGCGCATGGGAGGTTCGGCAAAAATCCTAGGGGCGAACTATCCATGACACTGTACGACAAAACACGGGCAGGCCCGGGCTCCGGCGATGCCATAGTCACCGCCGTGAGCTCCTGGGCCAGAGCCTCGGCCTCGGCGAAGGTAGTAGGCTCCGCCGAAAGTATGCGATAGCTCGCGACCATCTCATCCTCCGCGATTCAGAGCCGGCGTCAGGTTCTAAAGCCTGTCGATAAATTGCTTGAGCAGCGGGTAGGTGAGTAAGCCGTAGCCCACGGTGTTGTCAGCTTCCCGGTTGTAATGCCTGGCCAGGGCCTCTTTTACCATGGGGGTGGTGAGCGTGCGGCCCCGTGATCTGGCCAACTCCTCGGCGAGGGCTAGCACTCCGCTCGCATGCGGCGTTGCCATACTCGTCCCGGAGATCGCCGCGAAGCGAATGCCGTCGACAGCACGGTACAGGGCGATGAACCCGGTGCTGCCTGAGAGAACATCCACCCCGGGGGCTGTCGCGTCGGGCTTGGTCAGGTTCAATAGAGTCGGGCCCCTGCTGCTGAAATCTGCAATCTGTCCAGCCTTGTTGATAGCCCCGATGGTGAGCGCGTCAGCGGCCGAGCCAGGGGAGCCGATAGTTTGGGCTGCGCTTCCTGAATTGCCGGCAGCGATGCAGCAAATTATTCCTTGCTCGGTCAGTTGCCGCACCACCCGACGTTCACTCGCGTCCGGATCGGCGTTGTCCTCACCGCCAAGGCTCATGGAGATCACCTTGGCCCCCAGGTCCGCAGCCCTTTGCATCCCTGCCATGATCTCGGACCAGTCCCCTATCCCAATCCCATAGCCCAGCACCTTGATATTGATGAGCTCAGCGCCTGGGGCCACCCCCTGGAGAGTGCCCTGGGGATGTGAAAACCGGGCGCCGGCGACAGTAGAAGCGACATGAGATCCGTGCCCATTATTATCGAGCACCAGCGGGTCCCCTTGGACCATGGACTCGCCAAACTGTCCCAAAAGTTGAGGGTTGGTGCCATCCACGCCGGTGTCGAGCACGGCCACTTTTACACCTTTACCGGTGATGCCGTCGGCGTCGGCGCGGTCGGCGCCCACGACCTTCCGCGACTCTCCGGTGGGCCAGGTATCGGGGCGGAAGCCCAGCGCTGCTGGATTGGACAAAAGGGCCAGGGGCCCCGCTTGGAACATAGCCTGGAGCTCCCTCTCAACCGCGACCGGGAAGATTCCCATGCGCCTGTCCGCCTCCACCTTCAACACACCAGGGAGGGCTGCCAGCGCGGGGAGCAGCGTGGGGGTCAGCCCGGGTGGCAGGTCAACCGCAAAATAGTCGAACAACGGCTTGGGGAAGGCGAAGGGCACGGCCAGGGCCTGTAGCTGCTGAAATACCTGGCTGGCGGTGCTTGGGGCAAACTGTAAAAGGAAGCGAGACAAAGTTCACTGCCTCCTACGGCGAAACTAGATACCACTTGGTCAGGAGCGCAGTCTGACCAGTTTCATCGTGGACATTCACAGGGATTAGGTATAAGCCAAACGTGTTGAAAACCCAGTAGGAGGTATCCTCATCTGTGCCGGGTACAACGATCTGCGTCATCACGGGCATGGCAACCGGTGGATGCTGGAAGTTAACTGTTCCTCCTTGCGGGTAAACCGATTGGGGGACCTGAGACGACCAGTGTAGGCCGAAAGACCATGCCTTTAGGCCTCTGAACATAGTGGCGGCGTCAATTGTGATAAGTAGGTTTGGGACTAGTGGTTCAATCAGTATAGGGATGCCTTCCCACGCTTCGCCGACTCGAAGCCGCTGTACGTCTGCCGCCACGCTGGACCACCCCGAGGGAGTCAGCCTTACCAGGCTGACTCTGAAACGGGTAGGGGAAGGCGTCGGGGCAGCGGGGAGGAGTTTCCAGCGGGCAAGGTAGGCTTCGTAGAGGGCCTGAAGGTCCGGGATGGTTAACCCATTAGCTGGGAAACCGTCTTCCCATTGAACCCTAAGGGAGTCTAGCTGTGTGATGGTCGTGGCGGCGTCGATCTGACTTCGATAGGTATCCACAGTGACGGCCGTGGTGGGCGCCGGGTAGCTGACAGGCGCCGTGGTTGGCTCCGGGTAGGTGACAGGCGCCGGGTAGGCCGTCGGGGTTGGCTCCGGGTAGGTGACAGGCGCCTGGGTAGGCGCAGGTAGGGTAGCGACGGCTGTGCTTGGTCTTCCTGGAAGAGGCACCAACAATTGAGTCAGTGCGATCGCAGGGCCGGGGAGGGCTGGTAAAGCACCCTGTAAGGTCAGGGGTGAGACTAGACGGATCGCAGAAAAATCGGCAGTCCTGAAGGGTGTCAGAAGTTGGTAGATCGGGTTCTGTTCATATCCTACCACAGCTTGGACAAAAGCCGTCTCGCCATTATCCGGAGACCAATCGTACCCAGCGCCCATATTGACCACGCCATAGCCCAATATTCCGGCCCATTTTGTCAACGCTTCAGCACTGACGAAACGCCCCTGGCTATCGTAAATGTCCGGGGTCCCTCCCTGAATCTCCTCGGCGGCTGCCCAAGCGAATACCTGGGGAGTTGGCCCGTTCAGGGCTAGGAAGGCCCCAACAGCAGTTTTCGGCACCCCGATTATAGGACCAGCCTCCGCGTAGGTATTATAGAAGATGGTCGCGCCTGCTGCGGGCTGCCGTCCATATCCCCAGTTAAGCCCAATCGCACCCGCCATGGTCTCCTCCCTGTCTTTCCCCAGCGTGCCGGGCTATCGCTGTTGGGGGGAGTATACACCGTTTTACTCCTCAATATCCCAGAGCGCTGCTTCTCCGAGCGCCACGGAGTCGATTAAGCGGAAGGGGGGTCTCAAGGCCCTGATGACGATGGCGGCAAGCAAGGTAAGGGAGCGGCGGCCTGGCGGCGCCAGCAGGTCCTTTGGGTCGGCGCCTTCTTCTATGATGGTGGCGGCCAGGCGCTTCAGCGCAGGGGTCGTGGCGGTCAACTCCAGGACTTTGCGCTCCACCGGGTCAATACGCTCCTGTCTGGGGGCAAGCTTCTCGATTTCCTCTATCTGCTTGGCGTAGCACTCCTTGCATATCCCATGGGAGATCCCTTCGACTTCCTGGCCTTCCTTGGTGCCCATTTGTTTCCCGCACCAGGCGCATACGACGGTCAGTGGCATGGCCTCAAACTCCCTCTATTGTCCCCAGGACCTTAGTCGCTGTAGGTGGTATTCCGTAGCGGGGCGCCAAGACACTAGCTTGTCGAGCATTCGTGTAATAACCAGGTCAACAAACTCGGGCAGCGGCACTGCGCCGACCCATTCACGGCCACTAGACCGGCGCTCGTACTCCGGAGGGTTCAAGCTCCGGATCGCAGCTGCCAACTCCAGCCTTAATTGGTTGAGACTGGCCTCACCGGCGTCGAAGGAAACATTGGGTTTCTCCGTGCGACGTGGTTTGCCTTGAGCCTCTGCCCGCTCCCAGGGAGGGATGAACAGTATCGGCATGTTCGGGTCGGGGACTCTCCTGAAAAATTCGCCTCGCAACTTGGCAGCTGCCTCCCGTTGCGCCGCCCGTTGCTCCGCCTCTCGTGCCGCCTCTCGTGCCGCCTCTCGATCGAATTCAACGTCTTCGCGCTCCCAGGGGGCGCCGAAAAGCGGGGGTAGTCCTCTATTTCCTGCCACATCACCCTCCTGGTATCCAGAGTTCCTTCGGCGGCTGTTCCGCGTCGGCCCAGTTGGCGAACGCCTCCGGCGCCTCACTGACCCACCGGGGAGCGTCCTGAAGAATCTTCGTTGGCCAGCTAAAGGGGGGGTCTCCTTGTTTGGGCATGAAAATCCCGCACCAGCCCCCGGCCGCTATGAAACCCTCCACCCAGCGGCAGCCGTTGGGCTCCTGCCACGCCCGGCAATTATCACACGAGTAACGCCAGAAGAACGGGGGGGGCTGCACTGGAGTATACACCGTCGCAAATTTCGATAGCTTACCGTAATTGCTGATGTGGGTATCCAGCGCCTGGACCCACGCCTCTCCTGCGCCTGGTGCAATGCCTACTGCTTCAGCGGCAGCCAGGACGATGCTGTTAAAGGTGAGGGCGAGCGCATCGGGAAGAAGTGGTCGGTTTGTCACATCACCTCCGGTGCTGTCCAAACGCGCGGAGCATCGCCACCGTCGATGGATTATATGTGTCAAAGCGCTTGAAGGTCTCGAACTCCGCGGGTGTGAGGGTTTCGGCGATGTTTTGGAAGTAGACGTCCTCGACCACGTCGGCCACGGCGTCGCCCACCACCGGGATGAATCCCACGATGAAGGCCAGGTCCTGGGCCACGGCGGCCTTGGTCGCTTTCTTGCGACGGTCGTCCATCTGGGGAGGCTCGAAACTGGGAAATTCCAGGTGGGGGGTGCGGACTGTGCCCAAAGGAGTGGGAAATTGGGTAGCTTCCACAGAGGGCAAGGTCCCCTCAAAGCGGCGGATGAGGCGGGAGAATGGGCTTTGCTGCAGGCGCACCGCAGCCCGGTCCAGGGCAGAGTCTATCTGTGCCTGAAAGGGTAGCTGGTCGGGAAACGGAGGGGGCTTGGGGGGCCGGATTTGGCGCTGCGCCATGCGGTAAGCGTAAGCCCTTAGCGCAGGCCGGGTCAAGCGTGGGGAGTAGTCACTCCTTGCAAAAAAGTAGAGGCCCCCAGAAGAACTCTGGGGGCCTCTACTCGAAGGGCTTGGATTGGTAAGGCTGGGCCTGGCTTGGCTTAGGACGGAAGGGATTGGCCTGGGATAGCATGGAATGGACTGGATTGGAACAGTTTAGTTAGGCCTCCTCGATGGCCCTGATGGTGGCCCGGCGTTTGTTGAAAACCGACATGGTTTTCAACTGTTCCAGCATGACTGAGAGATGATCTTCCAGGGCATCCGGGCAGGTGATGGTTATGGTGGCGGTAGCCTCTGGGAGCACATCAAATTGCTGAATGATCTGGCGATTGCCCATGCCAGCGAGAAGCTGGGGGAGCGTCTCCAGCCGAGGCTCGGAGCCATTGACTTCCAGAGAGACCCAAACTGGACTTATCTGGATTGCGTCCATAAGCCGAGGACTTTTGAACCGCCCGTCTCCCATGGCATTGAACAAGATGGCTCGCGCCGATTTGAGACTGCCCCACAGCTTGCCATGGGAGCCTCCCAGGCGCAGCATGGGACGGCCTTCAGCATCTCTGCGGAAGGTGGCGACCTCTTTCTTTGACTTCTCCCACTGCACCTCTTCATAACCGGACTCGGTTGCAACCTTGGTGTCCAGACGTTTGGTGGTGGAGCCTCTGGTGCGGTTGAGCTTGGGCTCTTCCACATCGATGAAGCGGATTTCCCCGTCACCACCGAAAACGTCGCGCAAGTGTAGCTTGTAAGTTTTTTGCATGGGCTCCTCCTATGAAATTGGAATGGGTTGGGCTGGTCTGGGGTGGACTGGTGTGGCATGGAATGGCCTGGGCTGGTGTGGTATGGCGTGGTGTGGAGTGGAGTGGCCTGGGCTGGAAAGCTCACGGGACCACCCGGACAAGGAAAGGAATGCCCGCCTTCTCAAAAATCTTCCTCCAGACGAGCTGCTCGTGCGTCATCCTGCCCGTGGGGCTTTTCACCTCCAGCCCGCACACGATCTCTTCAATTTCACCTCCATTCGTTTTGAGAATGACAAAGTCGGGAGCGCCGGAGCGCACGACCCCGTACCCTTGAGCCAGGTATTCGTCGTAGACTAGTTGCTCCCGTCGGTTCATAGTAGTATACTGAAGTATACTATAGATTGGAATGGAGCGCAAGTGGCTACAGTCACTATCAGGATATCTATGGCGGTGCTTCAACAGTTGCAGGAACGGAAACACCCAGGCCAGTCTATTGGAGGAGTAGTTGAGGAACTGCTACAGCGTCTCCAGATCTGTGAGAAGGAGCATCAGTCCAGGTAAGCCTTTACTCCTTCAAGGCACCAAGGAACTGTTCCAAAAGCTCCAACTTGCTCATCAGCAACTCTATGGTCTTCGCATCGGGAAGCTTTTGTAACAGCGGCAGGTACTCCACCAGCTTTTTCACGGTGGCCGGGTCAGGCAGGCGCTCCAATAGCGGCAGGTACTTTATCAGGTCCATGAGGACTTCTTCTCGGGGCATCTTCTGCAGCATGGGCGCAAGCTTGACCAGCTCCCGCAGCGTAGAGTCCTTGGGCATGGCGGCTACGATATTTTTTAGGTCCACTAGCGCCTGTATCTGCTGCATGGTCTACCTCTCCCCTCGCTCCCCTAAAAATCTGCGAGTAGTGGCTTCGATGAAGTCCTGGCTAAGACCGTAGCACCGTGCCTGAGTAAAAGGCCACGTTGCGCTGTTGTCGAAGGCCGGCTCGCCGGCGATGTAGGGCGCCACGTCTCGCATCAGCTTTAGCACCAGACGCTCCGCCACGTTGGGCGTAAGGTCCGGCACCATCTCGACCCGAGCGCCCAAAGCATGGGATGCCGCCGCCGCAATGTCCTTCATCAAAGGTGGCCTTTCGTTGGTCACGTAATAGGCCCCTCGGACGTTGGCCTTGACCAGGTCGGCAATCTGCCTGGCTGCGATGTCCACCGGGATCATGTTGAGTGTTGCCTCAGGGTCCCCCGGCAGGCGGATATGGGGCTCTATCGGCGGGAGTCCCGCTTTACGTTCCAGCCAGCGTTTGCCAAGGTAGAGGGCTCGGACCGCCACGTAAAAGCCGCTCATCGGGGGGATGCCGCCGTTCTTCGAATCGCCGACCAGAATGGAAGGGCGAATAATCGTGTAGGCGAGTCCGTGCTTGCTTCGAATAATGCACTCGGCAGAGTATTTCGATTTCTCATAAGCGTTCCGGTGCTTTTGCCCCATGCGGAGGCTATCAGGGCCCCAAGTCCCGGTCGCGTCCCCGCAGACGTACGCTGTGGAAATATGGAAGAGGGGCACTCCCAGGTCAACACTCAGCTTGCTGGCGTACTCCACCGCTGTCACATTGCTCAGATGCAGCTCCGGGCGTTCTCGGAAGGAGACCATGCCAGCGCAATGGACGATGGCGTCGACATGGGGTAAAGGGCCCTCGATGCCAAACCAGGGCAGGGTCGTGTCCCCGCGAATATAGGCCGTGCAGGCATACGACGGCGGGGTCCGGTGGACCAGGGCCGTGACCTGGTGACCGTCGTTGATGAGCTCGGGGACGAGATAAGAGCCTAATGTCCCGGAGGCCCCTGTCATCAACAGCCTCACGGGTCTGCTGCTACCGGGTGGGCGACCAAGTATTGGACAATGTCACCGATGGTTCTCCACTTGCCGGCCCTATCGTCGTCGACTTGAACGTTGAACCGCTCTTCCAGGGCCATTACGATCTCCACCTGGTCCAGGGAGTCCAGCAGGAGATCCTCAGCGATAGACGTCTCCATCTGGACACGCTCGGGTGAAATGTCCTGGTGTTCCTGCATCCAGTCGGCCAGGGTCTTCAGTATTTCGGGTTCAGTCATCGGTCACCCGTACCTCAGCAGCGCGCCACCTACCTGTCCACCGGCGCCCATGGTGCAGCCTAAGATGTACCCATCCCGGTTCATGGGATTCTCATGCATCCGTTTCGCCACCATGCCCGCCGTGGCGGAGCTGACGTTGCCAAACTCGCGGAGGATCTCCCACGAGTAGCGCAGATCTCGTTGGCTGTCGAGGCCAAGCACGGCAGCAGTCTCGTTCAGGACCGCCACGCCGCCGTTGTGGAAGACCCAGTTGCCCACATCCTCCTTGGTCAAGCCATTGCGTTCTAGCAGCCGCTGCACCACCCGGGCAATCAGGGGGGGGATCCGCGTACGTACGTCCTTGTGGAGAATGACCTTCATCCGGTTGTCCCGGTAGGTATAGCCCAGCAGGCCCAGACCTTCGGGAGTGAAGGAGCGCTCGAAGTCCAGGATTGCCGGGAATTGGGCATCTTTGGAGTTGTCAAGGATCATGGCGCAGGCCCCATCATTGAATATGAGGTTCGCCACACTGTTCGCGATATCATTCTCCGGCGCCGGGAAGTAGGTCGACGAGCAAATCTCGCAGCTCACCACCAGCACCGGCTTGCGGAAGGTCAGCAAGTGACTGTAGGCCGTCTCCAGGCCCGGGGCGAGGCCCTGGCATCCATCCGATATGATGTCCACGAGCTTTATGTCCTCAGGCATGCCCAGCTTGCCCGCGATGCGGAAGGACATGCCCGGGCATACCTCCAGCTGTTGGGTGGTGGAGACAAAGATGAAGCTGCCGAACTCCTGCACCGGGCGGTCGAGACAGTCTTCAATCGCCCGGCACGACAGGGCCACTCCACCCGCGATGTAGTCTTCGGAGAGCTCCTGGACCGATTTGCCTATGGGGTTGGCCCACCACCGGTGGAGGCTGATCTGCGTGTTCCTGGCGATGTCGAAGGTGATGTGGGACTTGTAGCCGAGCATCCGGCACCACTCTTCCATGCTGACCACGCAGTTGTAGGGCTGGTCCGGCACCGCCTGGCCCAGGCTGACTATACGCGGGGTTGAGTCTGTCATACGGCTAGCTCCTATCAGGTGTTAGTTAGATAAGCAAACGGACTGGAGGTATGACCGGTGGAGGGCCGGTGTGTTTGCTGGAATTGCAGGAACGACAGGCAGGAACGATGTTATCCGACGTGGTTCCACCTCCCTTGCTGATAGGTACCACGTGGTCTTGAGTCAGCTTTTTCGGTTTGGCCCCGCAGTAGGCACACCGATGCTTGTAGGCGACTTGGATAGCCAGCCACTGCTCTGCTGTGAGCGTGCCCGGCAGCGCTCTCTTTCGGGCTCTTCGTCTCGTGTTCGCGGCCTGGCCTATAGCCGGGTGAGCGGCTGCGTAAACTCTTTGGTATGCGCACCGCGCCTCTTGGTGTGCTTGGTGGTAGGCTCGCTGTCTATCCAAATCGGCTTCTCGATGGACTAGACGGTGAGACCTCTTCCTTTCCCTGACGGCGTCCAGGTGTTCTTGGCGGTAGGTTCTTTGGTACTCCCGGAGCGATGCCCGGTGCGCTTGGGCGTGGGTTTTTACGCGCTCCAGGATCTCGTCTCGGTGCATCAAGTAATAGATCCTCTGCCTCTCCCGCACAGCTTCTGGATGCGTCTGCCGCCAGGCCCTTGCTCTCTCCCTATTCTTCTGTAGGTCTTTAGAAGGCATCAGCTGAGGGCCTCCACAACCAGGATCGCCAGTGGGTAGGCCATCACCAGCGCCAGCCCGACCATGATACCAACCTTTTGCTTCTTCTCATACCAGGGGGAAAGGGCCGAGATGAACGCCAAGATAGGAAGGGTGAAGACCGTCATAGGTGATAGTATGCTCATGCCGACCAGCGCTGTGTGAACACCCATAGTGACCAACATCATCAGGCCCAGCAGCCAGCGAAGTCCCCATCCCTTTTGCCAGCAGAGGGCGCCCAGATTGCGGAGGCCCTTTGGTACGTTGACATCGGCATCCAAAAACTGGTCGACTAGCTCCGCTTGGTATCCGAAAACGATCCCAAAGGGGATGCCGGCCAGGAAGGCGTGGGCCATCTCAGGACCTGGCGCCACTGCGGCGCCGAACATCACCGCGAAAGGTCCAAAACCCAAGGCCAGCCAAAGCTCACACGTAAAGTTGAACTTCCCCCAAGAATAAAGCGGAGCGCAGGCGGCGACCAGGCCCCAGGGGAGAAAGACCCACGGCGTCGTATAACCAGCCAGCGCCGCCGTTGCCAGCACCGAAAGGACCAGGTACACCTGGGTACCTATTCCGACCTCCTTGAGACTCAGCAGCCCCTGAGCGATGACGTTCTGGCCTCCGGTGTAGGGCTTTTCGTGAGACCGC
>ERZ1292644.219-Hain-H14-01um-R2-219-length-42134-cov-11_pt1 | contig 42134 bp, 61 predicted proteins | sample MGYA00564402_ERZ1292644 | MGnify/ENA primary metagenome ERZ1292644 (study PRJEB36523, sample SAMEA6512644) | groundwater metagenome | collected 2019-01-09 | study: AquaDiva: Metagenomics assemblies of 32 groundwater samples
CAGTTTTACAGGTAGGCGAAGCAACGGATATTTACATTTCAAACAAAGGGGCAGATATTCTCTTATCTGACATGTGTTACATTTATTTGGACAAGAAGAACTTTCGCAAGGCTATCCAAGAAGCAAAGCGCGTCGCAAGAATAGGAGTGATATTTTGCGAATTTAACTCAACTAACTGGTTTAAACGAATGGGAGTTAAGTTTCTGACAGGATATAACGCGTATGACTACCAGAAAGAATTAGATAGAGTAGGTTTCCACGACATAGAGATTCAAAAACTCACTACAACCGAATGGCCGGGTACTGAAAGAGAGAAAGGTTTGCGTGCGGTAATAACTGCAAAAACATGATTACGGGATCGTCAGGATTTATAGGCTCTCATCTCCACGAAGCGATTGGCGGGACTGGAATTGACCTAAAAGAAGGAAACGACATAAGGACATGCGAGTTCCCCAACGAGAAAGTTATCTTTCATTGTGCGGCCCAAGCCTCAATCCCGTTGAGCGAAAAGAACCCCGAAGAATGTTATTCGCACAACGTCCTAGGCACTATCCGAGTGCTGGAACACGCCCGAAAAACTGGCGCAAGAGTGGTGTTTTCGTCCTCCTCAAGTGTCTATGAACCCACATCTCCTTACGCTTTTTCAAAGAAGCACTGCGAAGAACTGATGGAGTATTACTGGACGAAAGGGGTTAAGAGCGTCGCCCTTCGATATTTCAATGTATTCGGCGAACGACAAGAGATAGCCAACGGCGGGGATTCACTGGCTTTGGCAAGATTTCTTAAACAAAAAGAAGAAGGCAAGCCCTTTACTATATATGGAGACGGAAGACAAAGGAGAGATTTTGTGTATGTAAAAGACGTAGTGAGGGCGAATATCATGGCCGCCCAGTTTCTGGAAATGGCAGAAAAGTTTTGGGCAATAGACATAGGCACGGGACACAATTACAGCATCAACGAAGTAGTAGACATGATTGACCCAAAACATCCGCGAGAGAAACTTCCCCCACGGATAGAGCCATTCGAGAATCGGGCAGAAAGATGGGAGGCCAAACTTCTTTTAAGATGGGAGCCTAAAGTAACCCTACCGACATGGTTAGCGTCATTATAACAACCTTTAACCGCCCAGAGCTTTTGAAACGGGCCCTCAAAAGCGTATATAATCAAACATATAAAGAATATGAGATAATAGTGGTAGATGATTGTTCGGAGATTCCAGTAGAAGGAGCTATTAGACATGAGGTAAATAAAGGCCTTTCAGCCGCTCGAAACACAGGAATTAAAGCCGCAAAAGGGGAATATATAGTGTGTTTGGACGATGACAACGAGTTGCTTCCAAAGTTTCTTGAACGCGCCATGGCAACCATTGGGGATAACGATGCCCTCGCAGTAGGCCGTGTGATACAATATAAGGACTTCGAGGATTATGTGGTTCCAGGTATAAGCCCTCTTTCCTCTATCGACTGGGGTTGGTTGGTTAAAAAGGAAGTTTATAACGTTATACAGTATGATGAGGCCATGAGGGCAAACGAGGACACAGACTTTGGGATTCAGTTCTTCAAGCGGTTTAAAGCTACGCAGTTAGACGAACCCCTTACTAAGGCGTATGATGAACTAGGAGATCCTAGAAAAAGCCTTTCTTTCCCCACCCAACGTGAATTGGACGGAATGACCTACTTTTTTAAGAAAAACGCACATGAATACACCGAACCGAAAGACAAATGGCATCTCTACCGACTTATGGGCCGAAAGTTTTACCGAGGAGGGCATAGATCAGAAGGATTAGGATATTTCCTAAAAGGATTTCTTTCATACAAGACCCCAAGAGCGTTACTTCACTTGCTTCTTATTCTTCCGGGATGGAGTGTGTATAATTTATTTATGACCGCAGAAGAAAGGATAGCGGCAAAAAGACGTTCATGAGTTTAACAAATTGGTATTTTTGGCAGGTAATGCCCCTTTTGAGCGAGCAAAAGTTAAGTATAGGAGTAGACATCGAAGATTGTGGAAGAATAATGAACGCCATAGCGGAAAGTTATTTAGTGGAAGGGGCGATTGCCGAAGTAGGTGTCGCCGAAGGCGGTTCTGCGGCTATTATTGCCACAATAAATCAAGTAATAAACAAAAAACCTATTTATTTATTCGATACATTTGCGGGCCTTCCCGTAGTGGGAAAATATGATGTGGAAAGCGCGTTTTCCAAGGGTCAGTATTTTGCGGATTATAAAAGAGTAAAAGAGTTTTTTAAAAGATATAAAGAAGTAAAAATATATAAAGGTATATTTCCTAAGTCGGGAAAATGGGTTGCAGAAAAAATGTTTTCTTTCGTACATTTAGACGTAGATTTATATAAATCAACGTATGAGAGTCTTGATTTCTTTTGGCCTCGGATTACGCCCGGAGGAACACTTATATCGCACGATTATCAAACTGAGAAAGGAGTAAAACAAGCATTCGATGATTATTTTAGAGGGACTATTCCTATAGAAACTCCAGGGAGGTCTCAATGTTTTGTAAGAAAAATATGATAATTATAAGAACGCCTTTGCGTATTAGTCTCGCGGGGGGAGGGACAGATTTACCCGCTTGGTACAAAAAGCATGGCTCGATGTTTATTTCGGCGGCAATAGACAAGTACATTTACATCACCTATCACCGCTCACAGTTTGATTCGAGCATAAGGCTTCGGTACTCGAAAATGGAAGAAGTATATGATGTAAGCCACATACAGCACGACATCATCAAAGAAACCTTTAAGTTATATGACATTGAAGACCACGTAGAGCTTACAAGTCATGCGGAGATTCCAAGCGGGACAGGCCTCGGAAGTTCGGGAAGTTTCGGAGTAGGAATTATTCACGCTATCTATGGGGAGAAAGCAAACCCTACGTTCTTGGCAAAAAATGCCACCTATATCCAGATGAATGTACTCGGACATCCAATAGGGGTTCAAGACCAGTATGCGGCGGCATTCGGCGGCACAAACGTATTCAAGGTTTCCAAAGACGGAGAAGTCACGGCAGAACCTATCCGACCCCCTCAAGGACTGACCCTGTTCTTTACAGGTCTCAAGCGAGATGCCAACGAGATACTTAGAGCTAGCACCCAAGAAGGGTTAGACAAGATTCAGGCTCTAGCGTGGGAGATTAAGGATGCGCTAGAAGATAAGGACTATAAGACGTATGGGGAACTTATGAACCACCACTGGGAATACAAAAAGAAGCGTGGAGGGATGACCAATCCGCAAATAGACGAATGGTACAAACTCGGCCTCAAGAACGGAGCCATTGGAGGCAAACTGGTCGGCGCCGGTGGCGGAGGGTTTTTAATGTTCTATACTGAAGACAATGAAAAGTTAATTAAAGCTATGCCCCTTCAACATGTGCCTTTCGGGTACGATTTTGAGGGGAGTAAAATTATATGAAAAAAATAAAACCTGGAGAACGGATAATGGCTGAAAATTGGGAAGAATTAGGATTGATGTACAATTCATTAAGCTGGATTGCTAAACGTGTAGCTTTTTTATTTACGCATTGTGAAAAAGACGAATTAGGAGATATTGGATGCCCTCATCATGATTAAAATCTTTTTAGATTCAAGCGACCTAGAGGCAATCAAAGAGTTCGAGCCAAGAGTTCAAGGATTCACCACGAACCCTACCTTAATGCGTAAGGCCGGGATAACCGATTATGAGAAGTTCTGCAAAGAAGTGTTAAGTCTTGTTAAGGGAAAGCCCGTATCCTTCGAGGTAATAGCAGATGACCATTGGGATATGCAACGTCAAGCTAGAATAATAAATTCTTGGGGGGAAAATATATATATTAAGATTCCAATAACTACAACGGAGGGGGAGCATTCTTGTGTTCTTATAGACCATTTATTAGAAGAAAATATCAAAGTTAATGCCACCGCGGTTTTTACTGAAAGACAAATAAATAGTCTTCCCGATGGAGAAATGATCGTTTCCGTTTTCGCTGGTAGAATAGCGGATACGGGAGAAGAACCTTGTCTATTTCCTTGGTGCGCATGGCCAAAATATCAAATGCTTTGGGCTTCTCCAAGGGAGGTTCTAAATATCTATCAAGCTGAGGCGGTCGGCGCAGACATTATTACCTGTACCCCGGAACTGCTAGCCAAGTATGAGAAGTTCAAGGGAATGGACTTAAACGAACTATCGCTGGAAACCGTAAAGATGTTCTACAACGACGCAAAAGAAGCCGGATATAAGCTATGATGAAAAAATACTTCCAATTCCTTCAGGAGATTATTGAAAAGATAGACCACAAGCCCATAGGACATCTTCTTGAATCCTTGTCTTGGCTTCAGAGAGAGCACGGCCGCTTATTCATTATCGGAGTAGGAGGAAGCGCGGCTAACGCTTCTCATGCGGTGAATGATTTTCGCAAACTCACAGGAATCGAGACCTACGCCCCCACGGACAATGTAGCCGAACTCACTGCCCGAACAAATGACGAAGGATTCGAAACTATCTTTGAAGAATGGCTGAAGGTAAGTAAACTCGGACACAAAGATATGGTCTTAGTATTCTCAGTGGGTGGAGGAAACAAAGAAAAGAACGTAAGTGTGAATCTTATCAAGGCTCTCGACTACGCCAAAGAAGTAGGAGCAAAGACGGCAGGAATTGTTGGCCGCGACGGAGGATACACTAAGCAAGCTGCAGATATTTGTGTAGTAGTACCCACGGCTAACCCCTCTTTAGTGACTCCTTATGTTGAATCCTTTCAAGCAATCTTATGGCACTTTTTCGTATTTCATCCACTCTTAAACACCAAAGAAGGAAAATGGGAGAGCCTAAAATAGGCTACTTTCCCGGGGCATGGGACTTCCTACATGCCGGGCATGTAATGGCTTTGGAAGAAGCGAAGGGATCCTGCGATTATTTGATTGTCGGTCTAGGCGGTTCCCCCCAGATAGGCAACGAAGCCAAGAACACCCCTGTAATGAGCATTGAGGAGAGATACCGAATGTTAAGGGCAAACAAGTTCGTAGATGCTATCGTGATATATGAATCCGAACACGAATCAATCGCCTTGGATAAATGGTTCCCCTATGATGTACGATTCATGGGTGCAGACCACAAAGGAAAGGATCATTCTGCCCGGATCCACAAACCCATAATTTATATCTCAAGGAATCACAATTACTCATCTACAAGAATCAGGAATCTATGCAAATAATCACGGACAACCTAAAGGTGAAAGAAATCAGTGACGAACAGTTCGAGTTAATCTACAACAACTCAGGTATTCTTGATGCCAAGATAAAAGGATTTATACGTTTTACGGAGGACAAAGAGATTACCCTGCACCAGATTTATGTTCACCCAGAACACCGGAGAGAAGGAATAGGTACAAAGATGCTTAAGGCACTCAAGAAGAAGAAGATCGTTACCTTTTCAAACACCAGCGAAGGGGAACCATTCTTTGGCTTCCTGATAAGACATGGATTTAAAAACGTAGGCAACAAAACATGGGAACTGTAAACTTTAAGATGGTTCCATTCACCGGCTTGGGCCTATTCAACGGCTATCGTGGAGATGAGTGGCTAAAGAACAGACTTGAGATTTTCAACGAGTATGTCTTGCCATCTTTGCTTAACCGTAACCCGAGAGATTTTTATGTGTGGTTTTGTTGGCGACCAGAAGAAGAGAAGAACCCCATTGTAAGGGAGTTCCAGAGGTCCTTAGATGGAATTAGAAACTTATCCTGTGTTCATACCTTCGGAGGAATTCCATTCTATGACGATAAGTATGACGAGAAAACGGCTTTGGAAAGACTGAAAAGAACACTTGAAATATCGTTGCCCCAATTAGACTATTTGGTAAAAGGGGCTGATGTGGTAACGGTTCAGCTACAACCATCTGACGACTTTTATTTATGCGAATAAAGGGATTTAAGAAGGGGTATATTATGAATCTCGCTACCAAAGAAATAGCGGAGTATTTATGTACAAACGATCGGACCGCTGATATTATAGAGAAGTACCCCGATACCACCCCGCCGTTTTATACGATGGTATTCAGCAAAGAAGAGTTCATCGATCCTGTAAGGCATTTTGAGGCAGTAAAGAACATACGAAGCCATGAAGATGTAGGCGGCGAAGAAACACCAGGAAGAGGATTTATTGTGGGTTGTCATGGGAATAATATCTCGACAGCGTTTAACCACCCATTTAAAGGTCGAACCCTCAACAAAGAGGAAGCCGAAGCAGTAATGATAAAAGCGGGGATATTATATTCTTCCCCAATAGCATTCAAACTAACTAAACGGCTCAAGGTAAGACAATTTCTTAACAGGCTACCTTTTCGAAACCTTCTTAAGAGTTTGTACTACCAACTGCCAACCAAATACCATAAGTTATGAACACACTCTATAACAGATTTTTATTTAAGTTCTTCCCGCTAAGGCTTGTGAAACGCTACACAAGCAAAGCGGCCAGAAGGATGTACTTTATCCGGGAGTACGAGATAGCAAACAATCAGCTCTACAAGACCGAATTCCACAGGAAACATAAAGGAGTGATTCGGGAAGAAATAAGACGTGAGTACGATAAAGCCACAGAAACAAGGGATGCAGCTCAACAAAGATTAAACGCTGAAGCCCAAAAAGAAGACGGAGATAAAACGCTAAAAGAAAGCCTTCAAAAGACGATCGAAGTCAAAACAAAAGAGATAAGCCAGTTCAAAGAACAAGTGGATCAGCTAGACGCAGAAGTGAACGGGTACACAGAAGCCATTGAGAGCATCCGAACGATTATGCCCCTTCTTTTAGAAGAAATAGAAAAATGACAAAACTTGAAACATGTATCCAGTTGTTAAAGTTAGTCGGCGGACTTATTATTATTTACCTTTTATGGCAAATCTTACAAAAATGAAGACATTATGTGTTTGTGGTCAAGAACTTATAACCTATAACTCAAGGATAGCTTTGGGTAGAGGTAAGTTCTGTAGTAAGGGTTGTCAGTACGAAAATGCAACAAGACCAACAGGAAGGAGGAAATAAAAGTATGAAAGTTTTGGTCACTGGAAGTCAGGGTTTTGTAGGAAAAGAAACGGTAAGACATCTTCAAGAGAACGGAGTTGAGGTGATCCCTTTCGATCTCATGAATGGAGGGGAAGATGTTACCGACATGGAGTCTCTTCAGAGAAAGATAGTAGAAACCTCTCCTAACAGAATTCTTCATCTGGCCGCAACGGCAAGATTCAGCGATGCCGACAGATTCCCCGAAAAAGCATTTAGCACTAATTGGAAAGGAACAGAAAACGTGGCTCTTGTTAGTTATAAGATGCACATCCCGGTAGTGTATTCTTCGACCGGAACAGTTTATATGCCCATACGCCAAGAAATGCCTATTACCGAGGACTTTCCAGCAGGAGGCAATTCAAACTACGGATGCTCTAAGAGATTAGGAGAAGAAGCTATCAAGCGTTGGTCAAACCCATGGATAATCTTAAGATATGGACATTTGTATGGCTCCGAGAAGAAATACCACGGTCTTGTAGGAGGTATTCTTGCGAAGATTAGGACATCACAAAAGCCCGTAGTCTTCGGAGGAGAACAAACCAATGACTTCGCGTATGTGAAAGACATAGCAGAAGCTAACTTGAGGGCGTTGTCAGCTACCTGGGAGAACTGGGGAGAGATATATAACATTGGGACAGGGGTCGAAGTCAGCACTGCTGATGCTGCCCGAATGGTATGTGATGCGGCGGGATATAAAGGAAAGATGGAGATAATCACCAAGAGAGACGTAGACCCAGCGCGGTTCGTGTACGACACACGAAAAGCAGAGCACATGCTAGGATTCAAGGCGATCTGGGACTTCAAAAAAGGCATAGAGGATATGATGAAGGAGGTATGATGTTCAAGGACATAAGGAACGGACTACGCAGGGCTTGGCTACTTCAAAACATATGGGGAAATCCAGACATAGGAAAAGGTACCAAGATAGCGGCATTTGTTGAGATAGGCCGCGGAGTAATAATAGGAAAGAATTGCAAGATTGAAGCCTTCACATTCATTCCTCCAGGCGTAGAGATAGAAGACAACGTATTCATAGGACCTCATGTCTGCTTCACGAATGACAAAAACCCGAAAGCGCAAGGGAAATGGGAACAAAAACAAACCCTTATTAAGAGAGGTGCTTCTATTGGAGCAAATTCTACGATACTGCCTGGCCTTATCATCGGAGAAGGAGCAACGCTCGGAGCTGGTTCGGTGCTTACAAAGGATTTACCCCCAAATGAAACTTGGGTAGGGAATCCGGCAAGAGAATTATAACGTTAGAATATGACAGAACCTGAAAGTACAGGAGAAAAACAGGAAATCAGAGATGAGAAGGGAAGATTCAAACCCGGAATAAGTGGTAACCCAGAAGGAAAGCCACAAGGAGCAAAGAATAAGTTCTCCTTTACTGATTATTGGCAAAAACGCTGGGAAGAAAACCCAGGAGAGTTCACCGCGTTAGCTACTGAATGGTTACAAGATGAAAAACTAAGAGCACTTATCATTCAAATGATAGATGGTAGACCAAAACAAGACATAACTTCAGACGGTAAAGCATTACCAACTCCTATCTATGGCGGGCTTTCGGGACACGACAGCAACAAAGAAGATCTTCCAGCTCAAGAAAAGGATTAGAGCGGTAGCCGGAGGAACGGCGGCATCAAAAACGATATCTATTCTGATATGGTGTATTGATTATGCTCAAAGCACGAAAGGGGAATTGCTAAGCGTTGTCTCTGAGTCTTACCCTCACCTAGAAAAAGGCGCAATGCGGGACTTTGAGAACATAATGAAAGATACAGGATATTGGGACGAGAAGAGTTGGAACAGAACAAAGCACACCTATGAGTTTGAGAGCGGAAGTAAAATAGAGTTTTTCAGCGTAGATACCTATGGGAAAGCCCACGGCCCGCGAAGGGAAGTATTATTCCTGAATGAATGTCAGAACCTATCATGGATCATAGTAGACCAGCTCATTACAAGAACAAAGAACATCATCTGGATGGATTGGAACCCTACAAACGAATTCTATTTCTACACAGAAATGCTTCCCTATAGAGAGAAAGACATAGACTTTATTACGCTTACCTACTTGGATAATGAGGCAATAAGCGAAACAGAATTGCAAGAAATAGAATCCCATAAGCATAATAAAGCCTGGTGGGATGTATATGCGCTCGGCAAGCTCGGCACAATAGAAGAGAACATATACAGAGAATGGTTTATTGATGTAGAACAAATCCCGCGAAACGCTCGCTTAGAACGCTACGGCCTCGACTTCGGCTATTCAAACGACCCTACGGCAATTATCGCTATTTATTACTACGACCAAGGGTATATCTGGGATGAGGTATGTTATCAGAAAGGATTAAGCAATAAACAGATAGCCGACGTGTTAATGAATCAACCGCCGGCATTAGTTATAGCAGATAGTGCAGAACCCAAAAGCATAGACGAGATTAAAAGTTATGGAATCAATATCATTGGCGCAGAAAAAGGGAAAGATTCAGTAAACAACGGAATACAAATAGTCCAAGACCAGAAGATAAGTTTAACCAAACGTAGTATCAGCGTCATCAAAGAATACAGAGCATACAAATGGGAACGGGATAAAGACGGCAAGATACTTAATGTTCCTTGTCCTATATGGAACCACGCCATGGATGCTGGTCGCTATGCAATGTCTTCAATCATTAAGGAGCCTGTCTTTGTTATGCCCGAAGCCTCACCGCCATTGAAGCCTTATTATCCAAGCATAGGAATATGAAAGTAAATCTTCCCGGTGTAATACAGATAACATTATCCCCACGGCCTTTTGAAGAAGTAGAGCGTTATCGAGCTAATCTTCATGTATTGTTCGAGAACGATGCGCTGAATACCAGAAGCGGCAAGGTAACGCTTCATTTTGACCATGAAGGCACGATTCAGAAGATAGAGGCAGATAAGATATTGTGGATAAAAAGCAAACCCCCCTTGACGGCGCTATCGCCAGGTGATAAAATAGATGTACAACTTAAGACCCCAACTCAAACAATGAGCGGGACCTCCAAATAGGGGTCCCTCTTTTTTATGCCCAACATAACACCAACGACTTCTTCTCCAACTTCCGACCTATTGGAGAAGCTTTTGAGCGAAAAGAAAATAGCGAGACTCTTCCAAGAGCGTAAGCATCAAGACTGGAACGACACCTACGAGCTTTCACGGGGGAAAGTACGCACCAATCGCCTGACACAACGCCAGGCCGTTAACATTCCTCTGATGAAAGAGACAGAGAAGACTATTCTGTCGCGCATAGACGAAGTTCCCAATGTAGACTGGAAAGAACAATCGGGGGATGAGTTTAAAGAATTGATATTTCAGAGCCTATGGGATGACTTCTTCCATGAAAAGAACCTTGAGGCAGTAGACATGCAGGACAAGAAGACTTGCATACGATACGGAAGGCCAACTAAGAAGATCGTACCAGGCAAAGGATTTTACCCGGATGTATACGCATTAGATATATTTGATGTTATCTACGACCCCTTGATGGACCCATTGAACATAGAGTCCGCGCGGTTCGTAATTCATCAGAACATTTTTAAGACTGTCCGAGAGATACTTGCTGACCCCAAGTACACCGCAGAAGGCAAACGATCACTCAAACAATATGTAGACAGCAAGGAAGGGATAGTACAAAGCTCATTGAACAAGGAGGAACTCGAAAAGAAACAAGAACGGCTTGAAGCTATGGGAGTTAAAAGTGATGAGTTTCCATTGTTTGCGGCCGGAGACGTATTGGTGAACCTTACCGAACACTACACCAACGTATGGAACACTAAGACAGAAGAGTTCGAACGGCGCATAATAATCTACTGTGAAGAATCAATAGAGCTTTACAACGAGACTTTAGAAGAGTGTATCGGCATAAAAGAGTACCCATTTATTACCTGGTCAGAAGACTTGGAGACCAATGACCTATGGAATGACTCAATAGATGATCTGATCCGAGTCCCCAACCAACTTATCAATGTATGGTTCTCGCAGATGGCAGAGAATCGGACGCTCAAGAACTTCCAGATGCATTTTTACGATTCCACTAATCAAGGTTATCAACCACAGACTTATGAACCAGGGCCTGGCCGCATGATTCCAGCCCCAGGGAATCCAAGAGATACAATAATGCCCGTGGATATTTCAGGCTTGGACGACACACTAGAGGCAATAAATTTCTTGACCGCAGTGGTAGAACGAGGTACAGGAGCCACAGCGATTGAAAAAGGCGTAGGAGAAAAGAACCAACAGACGCTAGGGGAAGTGAACGTATTGGTTGGTAAAGCAATGGAGCGCACCACAAGCATTGCAAAGTTCTATAGACGATCTTGGTATGACTTCGCAAGGAAATGGGATCTTATCATGCAAGCAAACGCACGAGGATCACGGAAACTTTATAAGACAAGCCGAAACGGAAAGGTATACGAGAAAACTGTGCTTAGGGGAGACTGGATTTCTACAGCAGGTTACAAACCCACAGTATCTTCAAGCTCCGAGCAGGAACAGGAGACAGTCAAAGGTATTCAAAAGTTCCAATTCTTGCTTGGAATGTTTCCCACCAATCTTGCATTAAGGAAAGTCGCCCAAAAACGAAGTCTTGAGATGGTTGATTTAAGTGCCGACGAGATGAAAGAAGTAGAAGAGGCAGAGGAACAAGCACAACAGATGATGCAACGGCAACCTATGCAACCAATGGGACAACCTGTTCAGCCCGCACAGATGCCTCAATTAGCACCAACAATATGAAAATCTTTGACCGCCCAGATAGTGAGATAGGACGCATTACGAGAGTAAACGAGGATAAGTGGTTTGAGATGATGCGACCACAGCTTTTAGCTTTGGTAAACACAGACTACGGCAAAGACCTTCTTTGTATTGATAAATCGTATAAAAATATATTTAAGATTGGAGCTAATCATGTCTTTTTCAACCCACGAGAACGAGACGGGATATTTGAAAAGGATTGGGAATTCGCTACAAGCTCGAACTGGGGAAATTTGGTTCGCTCACGTTGGGAGGAAATTCTTGGGGCCTTAATGTGGCAAGAAGCCAATAAGTACATTCTCCCTTCGGTGCGACAGGTGGTTTTAGTAAACAATGCCTTCGGCGGGCCGTATTACCCTAATCTTGACACCGACGGCGGAAAGACAAGTTGTGATGGGCAAACTTTTGAAGGGACAGACGCAGCCTGGGCGACTTTGCGAGGCGCAGCAGGAGACTCGGCAGATGATTCGTCTCAAGCTGTGGAGTTAGGTTTATACTCTTCGGCTACGACAAATGTATGGGACTCGTTATCAAGAAACCCGATACTTTTTGATACATCGGCAATTCCTGACGCAGACACAATTTCAGCAGCCACCGTGGGGGTCAGGTTTAATGCAAAGGCTGATGTATTTAGCCAATCAATATCTATAGTTGTGTGTGCGCCCGCGAGCAATATAGATTTAGTTGCAGGAGATTATGCGACTTTTACAATGACCCAGCAGAATACCACAGATATTACAATCACAGCTTTAAGCACTACCTTGTACAACGATTTTGGTCTATCTGCTACGGGGATAGCAAGTATCTCAAAAACAGGAGTAACTAAGTTCGGGGTGGTACTTTCAGGGGACAGGACAAACACTGAGCCAACTTGGTCTATAAGCACAGCTGCTACTGCAAATATGTTATGCGCCGAAATAGCTGGAGGTACGGATAAGCCAAGGCTTACGGGAACAAGTACGGGTTCGGTAGCGAAAGGAAAAGCAGGAGTAAGTTTGCTTCTAGGAGTATAACTTGACAATGAGTACTGTAGGATGAGATAATGTACTTACAACTGAATACCTAACCCAAACAATGGGCGGAAACTCACAACGAGTCTCCGCCTTTTTATTTAATTACAGACTTCTACGCCCTCGGTTGGGTCGAAAGCCCCCTCTAGAACCGTATAAGCTGTCAAATACATGCCAAACTTAATTCACGGCCAAGACCCCGGAGGGGCTCTAAGGCCAATACAGGTCGACGATAACGGAAACCTAAGCATTGATTTAGTTTCTGGAGTTAATGTTTCTACTACCACGGAGATATCAGCAGGAACGCTTATTCAGACCCTTCAGTTATCAGGTTCAGCAGATAGTGTTGCGGTTAATTCTATCGCCGCAGGAGACAACAACATAGGCGACATGGACGTACGCCAGATTAGTGGCGCAATGGATAGTTCCGAGGTAAGCGCGACGGCACGTCAAACTAATCCCGCAGCAGTAGCAGACGGAGCAACGGTAAAGATCGCGTCAGATGATCTTGGAAGACAAGTAATCACCCCTTATCAAGTACGAGATCTCGTTCGTACAGCTAACGTAACAACCACTACGGGAGTCGAAACAACTCTACTTGCAGCGGTAGCAGGAGCGAATCTCGATTTAGTACAGATTGTATGTGCAAATACCTCAGACGCGGTAGTAGACATTGATTTCCGTGCGGTAACAGGGGGAAGCGTAGAGTTCTCCGTCACCGTTCCGGCAGACAACACAGCAGGATTCGTGCCTGCGGTCCCTTGGCCCCAAGTAAATACGGGAAACAACTGGACGATGGACGTGGCTGGATCGGATGTATCAGGCACCAGCGTCAATGTGAGCGCACTCTTTATCCAGAACGTCTAGTATGCATCTTCTTCTCTCCAAACTTCTACAAAAACGCAATGTTACGGTAGATGACCTCACGAAAGAAGAAAAAGTATGGTTCGACGAAAAACAAAGAATTCTCTCACAACCAGACATTATAACGTTAGAGGACTTTCAGAAGTTCTGCCGAAGCCAGATAGATCTCATAGAAACTCAATGGAGGAACTTAGACAATGCGACTCTGAAGAACGAACGACTGGTTATACTTCACATGGTCTACTCGAACATCCTCAGGGCCGCCACCGCATCCAAAGCTGAAAGAGAAATCCTAGAAGACCACCTAACTCAATTACTCCATTCGAGCTAGAAGGATAAGCTCGTTAAACCCCTACAATGGGACGGCACCATTCAAAAACCGTTCCGTCTAAAGGTCGAAAGATCATAAAGACGTTAAACAATATGGAAAACGAAACAGGCGTAACGCCAGATCCGTCCACTGGTATCGAGAGCAAACTTGCACCTGAGGAAGTGAAAGTAGTTGAAGACCCACAGCCTCAGAAACCGCCCAAAGGATTCGTTCCGTACCAAGCTCTTGAAGAAGAGCGGAAGAAACGGAAAGAAGCCGAGGACGCATTAGCTAACGCTTCAACGCCACCTGAGGATTCCGGGGATTCGGAGGAAGTGTACTCAGACGAAGGCAAGGTATTGAGAAACGAAATCAAGGCTCTCAACGAACGCGTGCGCTCTAACGAACGCAAAGAAGGTCGTCGAGAAGCTGAGACTACTTTCCCTATCTTAAAGGAAAGACGTGAAGATTTCGATGCATTCCTAGAAGATGAAGAGAATAAAAGACTCTCCATCGGAAAGGCTGCAAAACTCTTTCTTGCTGAAGCCAACCTTTTGGCTCCCGAGCCGCCCGAAAGGGCAGGCCTTGAGAAGCCATCAGGAGGAGGACAATCTCCGCCGGAACCAACTCTTTCACCCGACGACATACAGCATCTCATGAAGACCGATTGGCGGAAATATGAGAAGTTGCTTCGGGCAGGAAAGATATAGGTCGTTAGATGGCTGTAAATAGATTAAATTTATGGCATTAGATAATTTTGGAATTAGTTTTGCCAGTAAAGTTCTACGAAAGTTCTACGAAACCGCAATCACCCCCGCAGTCACTAACACTGACTACGAAGGTGAAATCAAAGCATTCGGCGACAGACTTCGTATCTTGTCTTTCTTGCATGATATAAGCACCGCTGCTTACACGGCAGGAACTGACATGTCCACGCAGTCTTTGTTTGACACCTCTGAAGAAGTCGTGATCAGCCAACAGCGTTACTACAACTTCGCTATCGATAAGGTAGAGGAGTTATTTACGCAGGCAAGTGCAAGCGATGTAGTCGATACCTTGGTTGCAAACGCAGCCAAAGAAGTCGAAAAGATCGTAGATAACTACGTTCTTTCGGTCATGGGCGATGGCGCACGCGCGGGTAACTGGCTTGGCCAGAACCTTCGTGTCATTGCTTCTTCGTCTAACACCCACGCCTCAATTGCCACTACCGCAGCTGGTGGAACGATTAACGTTCAAACAGAAGGTACGGCAGGAGCGACAGCGGGTACGACGATTGAAGCCCCTGACGGAACATTGTTCTTCTCGGGATTCACTGCGGACGACCTTGGTAAGGGTATTCGCTTGACTTCAGGTGCTACTTGGGCAACCGAGTGGTACAGGATCTCAGCGGTTACTGATACCAACACCTGTTCTGTTGTGAACTGGGATGACTCTGTTGAAGGGTTCCCCATTCCTAACGGAGATGTTCTTCGTGGACTTTACGGCGGCAAAGACTTCACCACAGACGCCAACGGAGACGGCAAACCGATTGATTTAACTGGTTGGGGTTGGGAGTTCCAGGCAGCCATTCCTACAACGGTTTCAAGTTCAAACATCTACGAGCATTTCACAATGCTTGATGAGATATTGAACAAAGACTTGAACCCGATTGAGGATCGCCACATCATTGTGCCCTTCTCGGGCAAAACAATGTTGTTGCAGGCTTCTGAACTTCAGCCAACCGGCATTGAAATGCTTTACACCCCCACGATCATAAACGCTCGTGTGGCTCGTGTAGCTGGTTTCGATGTTCACATGACTTCACAGGGACGCTTCTCAACGAAAGTTGGGCACTCGCTCTCTTCTGGAGTTGATGCAAGCACCGTTCTCACAACCGGAACAACTGGTTATCTCTGGCCCGCATTCCACAAGAGTTTCTGCACATTTGCTTTCAAATGGAGCGAGACTCGTGTGGTTGAGGCCGAGGCTCAGTTTGCTAAGAAATATCAAGGACTCTATCTCTACGGAGCAAAAGTCCCGATCCTTCGTAAGCAGGCTGGTGCAGTTCTTTACGCACAGGCAGTATAAGCGGGATAGGAACTAATTAAGAGTTGATTCGTTCGTGCTTCGGATGGTCTTCCTAGCGGAAACTATCCGAGGCACAACGCTAGGGAGTGAATCAACCCTACCTAGAAATGCGCAAGCATAAAATTATCAGATGGTTCTTTAATAGGCTTTATCGTTTTCGAGGGCCGGAGATGGTGAATTACTGGAAAACTGGCGACGTGGCACGGGCAAAGCTAGTGGTTCTCAAAGACGGTTCTTATGCCATGTTAATTGAAGGTGAGAAATATCCCTTATATGGTTTCCCTAGAGGGCCTGTCTTATTTGGGCCGTTGGCAAGGTTCAAGTTCTTAGCAAAAAACCTTATCTTTAACGAGGTATGGAGACGGCTTGAGGCGAATCAATCGGAGGGGGAAATAATGGGTTATTTGTTAAAAGACGCGAGACCTATACTTCTGAGTGAGATCCGAGGGATTAGATACGACATGTTCCCGCCAGAGAGACTTTGCCCGGCAGTACGAGAGTTGTGGAGAGGAATGACTGAAGTGGAGAAACGAATTGAAAACCCGCAAGAGAGAGAAGACTTTAAGACCATTAAGGAAGGACTGACTTTTTTCCTTCAAGAAGACGATGCATACCGATTCAGGCTTCAATGGGTGGCACGGTACATAAATCCCAAGAACCCATTACGAAGATTCTTTTATAACGTTATAAGAAAACCTTATTCATTCAAAGAAGAAATAAAATTGATATTCAAGTTCCTGGGAGATTCGGAAATCACCCCAGACATGAAAGGAAGAACGAAACTTATAGGAAGGATTTTACTCTTCTTATTGGAATCAGACTTAGGAGAAAGAATAGAGGAGATCGTAAAAGAATTAAACTGGAACAAAATGAAATTAAGCAAGGCAGATACGTACTACTTTAGAGGAAAATACTTTAAAGTAGATCACGATAAATTTGATTACTAATGCCACAAGACAACAAAAGAGTAATACGGATTGAGAGCATACTTGGAGGTCATTCACCGACTACGCATTTTTCTGCGCCGAATCAGTTTCGTGGAAGCTTGGGAATTGACCCAGCTTTACCGTTTAATGATAACTTTGATTCTACCTCGGGAGCTGCTGAAGCCATGGGGGCAAGTGGTTTATTAAGGCCAGTTTCTTGTAAAAACTTTGGGTCTACAGCAGTATTCGCTAGCTATCCTCTTTGGATTTTAGATACCCCCAAGTTGAGTGTTTACTACGCTTATGATGCTTTGGGTTCGGTATATTCATTAGATAGCCAGGACTACTCGGTAACGGGATTGGGGGACTTAAATGATGCCGGTTCAGCTAAGGGAGAAGGAGCAGCGTATTACGATAACTATGTTTACTTTTCAAGGTCTACTACCGTGGCGAGATATGGACCATTAGATGGTACGCCAGCGTTTACAGATGACTATTGGGTAAATACATTAAGCAAAACTCGTCTTACCGATAATGTCGATTTTCCTGCCGATAGAGTAAATACAAATAAATACCCCCAGCATTTTTTACACAGACATTCAGATGGGAGGCTTTATATTGCAGACGTAGTAGGTAATCAAGGAACAATACACTTTATTCAGACGACGAAAACAACAGTTGAGGGAGATACCAATAATGGGTCTACATACAATAAGTTAACTGTAGGGTACGGCTTGTACCCCATGGCCATGGAGAGCTATGGAAGCGATTTGGCAATAGCATTTGTAGAGGGAAGGGGAGGTCAAGGATCGGGAGCGCAAACAAAAGCCAAGATAGCTTTTTGGGATACTACTTCTACGAATGTAAATAAAATAACCTGGGTAGAATTTCCGGATTCGGTCATCACGGCGATGAAGAATATAAATGGTATACTATATGTTTTTTCCGGCGATTCATCCGCCGGTGGGTATAGAATAACTCGTTTTGTAGGGGGATATACATTTGAGGAAGTTTACTTTTCGTATACCGGGGAACCGCCTTTTCCTGGAGCGGTAGACGGAGATTCAAACAGATTGCTTTTTGGTTCTTACACAAATTTACCGGAAAATGCGGGGTCTGTATATTCGTACGGATTAAAAAGAAACTTAGGGAGGGGTATATTTAGTGTTTTTAGAACAACCTCTAATGCAAATATAACGTCTTTGAAGGTTATTCGTTCAGGACAACCGAATGGATCTCTTTTTGATTTATCGGCAAATAACTTTCTTGTTGGAAATACGCTCAGTGGAACAAATGGAGCTTTAGATGCACCTGATTTTGCCAGTTATCAATATGCTCCCTCAATGTGGTGGTCCCAAACATATAAAATAGGGCAACCATTCAAGATAACTAAAATAAGGATCAATCTTTCTACTGCCATTGGTGCCAATACAATCATTACTCCAAAAATCTATGTAGATGACAACATTCCCTCGACTACTCCCACAACGCTTACGGTAATCAACAACACAAATTATCCAAGTAAACAAAATATAGTAATTCGCCCAGAAAACCTTACAGGTAACTATGCTTTTTGGCTTGAGCTGAAATGGACAGGATCTGCCTTGGCGGTCGTAACTCTTCCCATCACCATAGAATACGAATTGATAGACGACTAACATGGACCACGAACAATACAATCTAGAAGAAGAATTCTTTGACCCTGTAAAAGACGACTTCTTTTCTTCGGCAAACGTCCTTCAGACAGCAAAGTCAATTATAGTAGGAAAAGACAAAGTAATTCTCGACCCTAACAAAGGACTTTTAACTGGATACGTAGTTCGAGGGATTCAAACCACGGGATACTCGACTCTCACGGTTATAGACCCTGACCAAGGAGGATTCTGGCAGGTGAGAACAAATGGAGATTATGGGGCATCAACTTTTAATGCAGCCAGCCCGGGCCAGAAAGGACAGGAGTTATACGTAAAAGTAGACAACGATTCAGACGGGGCTAAAGTAATCACCTTCGGGACACCTTTCAGAGTTACAGGCACAGTCACGGGTTCAACTAACGCTTCAGCAGTCCTCCACTTCATATCAAACGGAACAACTCTTTCAGAAGTTTCACGCACCACAGCACTAGACACTAATTAGTATGTTAAACCAAGTATCAGAAATCATCGGAGAAGTATTAGTCAGAAACAACCGCACCACCACGGATGCGTTTATTACTGATACCATGCTTCAAGATTGGACTCGGGCGGCTCATGTATGGGCTTCAGGGTTTCATAAGTGGCCGTTCACCGAAGCCCGAGTGAGTTCGACGTACGTAGTAGACTCAGAGGACGGCGGTCGCGACTTCCCAGAAGGATGGAAATCAGACAGTATAAGGTTTTTACAAGTCGGCGGCAAGAGACTCAAGAAGCTCAACTTCCAAAACTACCTTACTTTCAGGGAGGACTTTCCCAGTGACGGCAAAGAAGTATTCGCTGACTTTGGCCGCCTTTACTTTGTGAACCCTAATATAGACGCTTCGGGGACCATCACTTTTTGGGGCCAGTACCAACCAACCATTGACCCAACTGCCCCGGCCGCTACCACGATCTTTTCAACCTTCGATGAGGAAGGAAATGAAGCAATAGTCGAAAAGATGTCGAGTTATCTGAAACGACGTGAGCACTTACCCCAAGAGGCTGAGTTACACGACCAACGAGCTGCCGCCAAACTTGAGGAAATTTGGAAGAAGATCCAAGACGAACAGTATGCATACCAGAATGTCGAGGATGCAGGACTGTTCTCACGAATTGACGTTCTGGGCGGGGCTTTGAGGGACGATATATTTAAACGCGACCAATTTTACTAATATGGCTATCGAATTAACACCAGAACAGCTTTTGTACAAACGTCTTCAAGAAGACCAAGGCAGACAGACAGGAAACTTCACTCTCCCAGGAGGGCATCTTTTCCTTGAGAATTTTGCGACCCCTAACCTATCAGGAGATGAATCCCGGCTTCTCGGAAGCCTAATTACCCAACAGGCAGGAGCAGAACGGCTTCAAGGTCTCTCAACCCCTACGGGACCAAGCGCCGGTGGGCTTTCCTTTGAAGCAATAAAACAATATCTCTCCCCAGATCTTTTGTCGGCACTTTCAACCACAAGGCCGGTAATTCCTTCAAATGTAACACAAGACACTTCAGGTCAAATTACCCAAGCGGGGAAACCGATTACTGGACAGCAGTTTCAGCAACAATATGGAGCGTCCAGTCAACCTTCTAACGTTATACAACCTGCTACGCAACCCACGACGCAACCTGCACCACAAACTCAAACATTGGCGGCGGTAACTCCCCAACCCGAACAAAGACAACAGCGTACTCTTATTGATATTGCAAATTCTCGATCAGATGTTATTACGGTGGCTCGAGCACAAGGCGGAGATCCTTTTATCGCAGGAACTCCTGCAAACTCCTGGTTAAATAACTGGTGGAACACGGCGGGAAAAACAGAGTTCCCGAATGTAGATTTAATCCAGCCAGGACAAGCTCCCACACAACAGCTTGCACCGCAGCCCGCAGCTCAACTGGCGGCTCCAGTAGCCCCTACAACCCCCCTACAAGCCCCTACGGCACCCGTTTCAGCCCACGTGGCACCTACTGAACCTACGGCTCTTCCAAAGGATGTTTATACTACCACTCCAACCCCTGATCAGGTTGAAGGAAAACAATTTACTTCTCTTCGAGATATTTATGATGCAAGGCCAGATCTTCAACAAGCTTTTCCAGGAGGCGCTGCAGGGCCGAATAATGAGGCAATAAATCAATGGTGGAATGAACACGGAAGAAAAGAATATCCAAACGTAACTCTGATAGCGCCGGATGACTATAGATTAACTCCAGGACTTCAGGATGACTTTCAGGCAAATCCCATCGACGCATTTAAGGAATTATACAAAAGAGTTTATGAAGAAACTGGCGCGGGAACGGTAGCCGATGAAATTAAGAAAGTTCAAGACGAATTAAAAACAGTAGACGAAAAATATACAGATGATATTTCGGCAGTAAACGAAAACCCCTGGCTCACAGAGGGAGTTAGAGTAGGAAGAATAAGAAAAATTCAGGATAAATACGAAATGCAACGAGCGCAAACGGTTGATCGTTTGTCTCTCTATCAGGGATTGATTGAATCAGCACGACAGGAAGCGAAATTTGTTGCTACAGGAGCCTTAAATGCGTTCCAAACTGAGCGTGCTTTTGAGCAATCCCAATTAGAATTCTTGGCAGATCAGGCGCAAAGAGAATTCCAGAACCAACTTGCAGTAGCACAGTTTAATAAACCCAGTGGCGGCGGTGGAAGTCCGTTTGCTGGAATTCGTGAACTACAAGGAGGATTATTCGATCTCAATTCAGGACAATGGATTGTTCAGCCACAAGCACCCCAACCAACACAGGCTCAGTTTACCGTAGCGGGATATGCCACAAGAGTTGAAGCATCTGATCGTATTCTTACAGAATTGGAAAGGTCTGGAATTGGTGGGGGTTCTTTCGCCATTCAGAGTAAGTTAGCTAATTTCTTAAAGGGAGCAAAAGTTCAGTCGTATGAACAAGCTCAACGGGACTTCATAAATTCTGTTCTTCGCAGAGAATCTGGAGCTGCAATAGCCCCCTCTGAATTTGATAGTGCCAAGCTTCAGTATTTCTTTAACCCCGGAGATACATTACAAACACTTCAACAAAAACAGGCCAATAGACAACAGCAGGTTAAATCGCTTATTCAGCAATCAGGCCCGGCCTATACGCAGTCTTCTTTATCTGTTCCTTCAACTAGCACGGGCTTGAAAAGCAGAGTAGAAAAAGCACGACAGGCAGGTCATTCTGAGCAATCGATTGAAGAAGCCCTTGGAATGAACCTTGCTTTCTAATATGCCTCTATCATTAAGGAAAACGATTTCAAACATTCCAGGGAGTGCTGGTCGTTTTGTGGGGGGTATTGCCGAAACTATTACTCACCCCGTAGCAACGGCGAAAGGATTAGGAAAGGTTGGACTCGGAGGAATTCAGAGCCTCATTCCGGGGGAACAAGGCAACGAAGAAGCATTTCGGCAGACTTACCAGTTTTTTAAAAACCGCTACGGAAGCACGCAAAAGCTCTCTAGAACCATTGAAGAAGATCCAGTGGGATTTATCGCTGATTTATCCACCTTTTTTACTGTAGCGGGAGGAGCAATTCGTGGGGTAGGTGCGGTATCAAAAGTATCTAAAGTTTCTCAGGCAGGACAGGCACTGCAAAAAGTGGGTGCGGCAACGGAACCATTGGGAATCGGAACGCGCCTTGGAGCCAAAGCTGTACGACAGCCCCTAAAGGCCGGTATTTCTTTGGGCAGAGAATCTCTTGGGGTTTCAACTGGCGTAGGAGGAGATGTTATTAGAGAAGCATTCAGGGCCGGAAAAAGACTGTCTCCAGAATTCCGAGATGCTTTAAGAGGAAAAACCACGCAAGAAAATATACTCAGTGCCGCCAGAGAAGGGTTAGACTCCATAAAAGAAAGTCGTTCGGAGGCTTATTTGGGAAGATTAAATCAACTTAAGAAAAGTAAAACGACTATAGATATAAGCCCAATAGGAAAAACGGTCGATATTCAACTCGGTAAATTCGGAGTTCGGAGAAAACTTGGTGGAGTATTAGACTTTTCCCGTTCAACTATTTCAGATACCTCTGAGCAAGCAAGAGTTTCTTCAATGGTAGATGTAGTAAAAACCTGGGGAGCACAAAAAGGAGACAGAACCATTATTGGTCTGGATCTTCTCAAAAGAAGATTAGATGACTTTTACTCCCCATCTAGACAAGCAAGGGCTATTACGGCTGCGTTATCGGGCAAGGTCAAAGAAATCATTCACAAAAACTTCCCAGAATATACAACAATGACCAAGGAATACGCCCAAGCCTCCGAGTTAATACAGGATATAGAAAAATCTCTTGGGGTTGGTGGGAGAGCTGACGTAGCGGTAGGAAAGTTGGCGAGAGTTCTCAAACAAGATAACGATTTCAAAAAAAGACTCGTGCAAGTTCTTGATGAAGCGACAGGGAAAGATATAACCGCACAAATAGCAGGAACCTCCTTATCTCCTGGAGTGCCCTCTGGGTTGGTAGGAAGAAATATCTTCGCTGGTATTCTCGGAATAGGATGGATAGCAAATCCAAACATATGGTTTGGTTTGGCCGGTACCTCTCCTAGAATTGTAGGAGAATTCTTGCGTGCTGCGGGAATAGCATCAGAAAAAACCGAGCAAGTAATTGCCCGGCTAGAAAAAATAGGAGTCTTTAGTGTAGGAAAAAGACAGGTAGCTTTTCAGGCTGGCCGTCAGACTACTCAATCGGGGGAGGAAATTCCGGTTCAGAGTCTTTACGATATTCTGTATGGTCCTGAAACTCCCGAGAACCTAGAAGAAACGGAACCACAAAGAAGAGGAGTACAATAAAAAGGAAAGGGTCCATACCTTCCTTATACTATAACGTTATAACCCTGTCAAGTGACACAAAGAAATGAACGATCCTATTCAACAACTCGTACAACTTACAGGAGTAGGGCTCGCGGGCCTAACCACCTACCTCTTTTTTAAGTTCGCCTCGAACCACGTGAAACACAATAGCGATACCCTTGAGAAACTCAATCTAACCAATGAAAAGTTAATTGAGTGGTTGAAAGAGCATCAGTCAAAACATTGAAATCCTTTGTTTTCGACATTGAAACCAGTAACCTTCGTAGTGATATTGGTTCGCTTCGAGTTGCGTGTTTTGCGGAACTGAACTCACAAGGAGAAGTCTTTAAGATTCTCACTCGGGATGTGCTGGAAATGCACGGGGAGAAGAACCTTGCCCAATGGATTACTCATAGAGTAGAAGAAGCAGACATCCTTATTGGCCACAACATAGACGCCTTTGACAAGAACTTCCTTAACGGGGTTTTAATCAGATGGAATCTTCCAAAGCTCCCAAAAAGGTACTACATAGATACTTTAATGGTCGCCCGATATGGGATGAAGGGGTTACTACAATCCAATTCCCTAGAGAATCTGGCGGACTATTTCAGGTTGTCTATTCAGAAAGACCATCCCTCAAAACACGTCTGGAGGGGCGCAAACGACATGGAAGAAAAGTCAATTAAAAGACTAAGACAAAGATGTATTTCAGATGTGCAGATAAATGTGCTATTATGGGAGAGGCTTAAAGAACACTGGCATAGTTGGAAGGGCCACTAATATGAGTTTCTTCGCGATGATAAAAGAATTTTGGGAAGAGTTCTTGGAACCTGAAAATATGATATGCTTTATTCAGGGACTATTTTCTAAGAAAAAACCATGGCTAAGTCAATAGAAAGAGAACAAGAAGAACATCTTGGAAGTATTAACCTTTGGATAGTGATAAATACTTTGGCAACGATTGTCACAGGAATTGCAGCAACTATTTTAGCACTAAAACAATGACGGAACAGCAAATTTCGCAGTTCAAAAAAGGAGCAGAGCATGTCGTAGACGAACGTGATTATGTCTTCGGGGCAGAGTTCGTGGCCCCCTATAACTGGAACGCGCCTTACCAATTTACTGTGCCCATTACCGCTTCAAACCAGAATGGTTCTTCCTCGTGTGTGGGACAAAGTACCATGAACATTGCCAAAATCTCTTACTACTCCCTAAACCATCCAGTCTTTGATTTCTCTGCCCGATTTATCTATTCCCAGATACACCTTCCTGGTGGTGGGGCGTATATGCGAGATGGAGTATCAACTCTTGTAAAACAAGGCATCTGCTCTAACGTTATAATGCCCTCCGACCCTCAGTTTGAGTCCCACATGCAAGACAAAACTGGTTTAGCTCAAGCCCAAGTTGAGGCAAAGACGTATGATATTTACACTGGAGACGTAGCCTACGCAGAGGTTGCTAAGAATATAGATTCCGTTGCCGCCGCCATACGAGACCACGGTTCCGTGATTATAGGAGCCACAGGACACAATCTTGGCTGGACAAATGCTGATGTCATCCCCCCACAGATAGGAGACGGACAGGGCACGTGGGGACACGCTGTAACTGGTATCCAGCCCCTTATGAGGAACGGCAAGAAGGCGATACGGTTCATCAATTCATGGGGATCCACGTGGGGAGACAGGGGAACAGGCTATTTCTATGAAGACTATTTTCAATCAGGATTTATAATGGTCGTATATGTCCTAACTTCAAATTTTAGTTTGCCACAAACTATGTTAAAGCTCATAATTAAGAACACAGAGCAGTATTTACGCGCCCCAGACGGTCGGGATTGGCATGTGTATAATTCAAGCACTTTACACGACCTCTTGGCGGCAGGTATAATAAGTTCATTGAACCCAGAACCCGTTGCCTCCATAAATGATACTGGTCGGGAGTTCGTAAGTTTAGTCCGCGAATAAAGGTCGTTATAATAATCTTATACAATCTTATATGACAGCAGTATTAGATTTCCTTAAAGGGAAGAAGACTTTCACGCTAGTAGGCCTGGCCTTGGTAGTATTGGTATTAAAGCATTTTGGCTTAGTGGACGGCGTTCACGCAGACCAAGTTATGACCGCCCTGGGTTTGGGGTCACTAGTTACCCTTAGAATGGCTTTGGATGGCCGCTAGGGGCATCCTGGTGGCACACAGCGCATCGTAGATTGGACTTCGATAGTGGGGCGTAAGTAAACTTGACAGACGCCTCACCACTCGGAACCGAATCTGGCAATTATACAAAAAAGATCCAGGGTTAAACGGATCCGAGTAAAAACCGAGTCGCTGGCCCCTACCGGCAAAGTTTGCCAAAAAGACCTCTGAATATGTCTTTCCGCGTTCTGCGCTAGGAGGGGCTGGGACTCAAAAAATGAACACATATCAAAACCAAAATCTTAGTGTGGATTGTTGTATTTTTGCTCGCATTGATGCTCGGTTGGTCAATTCCAAAGATGACTGCGAGCAGCACAACAAGACTTATTGAGACTGGCAACTCTACAAATGACTTCGTTCTTGATGCTACGCCGAAGATTTCAGACTGGATTCATGTTTCTGCGCCTGTATCTGAAGGCAAAACTGGAAAATCTCTTAGCAAAGAAGCGGCCTTAATCCTTCTTGCGCAGACTATTAAGCAACATGAGGGCTGGTACAAAGGTAGCGTTGCTTTTGATAACCTGAATCCAGGTGCATTAAGAAAGTGGCCCACAGCCATAGGATATAGACGTGGGTTTGCTTTTTTTGCTACCTACGAAGATGGTTGGCGTGCCTTATTGGACTTACTATTGGCGAGTTGTACAAAAAATCCTACTCTTTACCAGCTCATGTCATGGTATGCGCCAGAATCAGACGGGAATCGTCCGAATCATTATGCTTCTATTCTTGCTACAAAATTGGGCGTGTCTATACAAACACATATTTCCGAGATATACTGTCCCTGATGCCATATAAAGACGCACAAAAACGTAAAGAGTTCCAAAAGAAGTACTCCTTCTTACACAGGGAAAAGAAGCGTTCTTATGCCATTGCGTATAGAAAGAAAAACCTTGCCAAAGTTACGGCCAAGAGAAAAGAATGGATATTGGCCCACCCAGAAAGGGTAAAAGAGTTAGCTCGCAGAAAGAATCACCGATATAGGGAAAAAGCCCTGCAATACTACAGCAAGGGGAAGATGTCTTGTAATTGTTGTGGAGAAAAAGAGTATAAATTCCTTGCCATTGACCACATCCACGGAGGTGGTTCTCAAAACAGAAGACTTTATAGTGGTTCGCTTGCAGCATGGTTAGTAAGGAATGAGCTTCCAGAAGGTTTTCAAATACTCTGCCATAACTGTAATATGGCAAAGGGACTTTATGGTAACTGCCCACATCAGAAATCCCTTGAGATATCTCCAAAGACATTGATACAGGATATTTATTGTAAATAGCCGAGGTAGACCGTTAAAGAGGCGGGCGTGGCTGTAAACCACGCGGGCACCACCCCCGGGTGGAGCATTACCATCACTCGGCACAAGAAGTGTATACATTTGGTTAAAAATCTATACATAGTTTGGGGAGTTCCTAGGAAACGGAACTTTAATCTGAGTCCCAACGTAGGGGCGCAAGGGCAATATCACGGCCATTGGCTACGAAGGTGTTAGGGGTCTCGTACCCCAGTACGACACTTAAACCTTGGCGTCTGGAACGTGATGGACGTTCACCTCGCCGCTCTCCCCAATACTTGTCGAGGTTAAAGCCCCGAATTTATCGGGGCTTTGATTTTGGTTTTGTTTTCTGGGCTTTTACCACAATAAAGAACTTTTTCCTACACAAAGTGCAGGTATATTTATTGTAAGGGTTTCCTCTGTGGTCTACAACGAGTATCCAGCGCTCACCACCACAATGAGGGCATTTTGGTTTTTGGGTTATCAAAGAACACCTTTCCTTTCTCAAATTCTCGCGGGGGACAAAGATCGCACACTCTAGCTAGCTAAGTGGCAGCGCATCTCGGTCCCCAGACAGAATTGGATTACTTTTTTTCTGGAAAAGGCACATCCATGCGAATTGTTCTGGTAAAATGCTCCAAAAACCAGAACTTGTTGGGGCAATAATAATCTTCTGTTCCTAAAAATTCTCCGGTATTTATATCAAAGTACGGAGCTATAGAATTGTCTCCCCACCTTTCCTCATTGCTACGCCATCTTTTTTGAAGTTGTGTTCTGCATTTCGGACAATATTTCATATATATAATCTTTTTTTAAGGTGGTTAGCCTGTTTAAATTAAATTCCCAAGCGAGTTGTTTGTAGGTCATTTCTGCAAGAGTTCGTCTATCTTCTCTTCGATCCTGCTTAATCGTTCGGCTACGTCTGAGCTGGGTCTGGGTTCTTTGAAGACCCATTTGCATCCAGGCCAGCCGGAACAACCCCAGAAGTGATAGGGCTTACCGCTTTCGCGCGCTACGCCTTTCTTTTCAGTTACTGGCGAGTTGCACAATGGGCAATTTGTCGGAGGATTCATAGGTTATTGTATTAGTTTGGAGACATTGTTTATGCCAACGGCAGTAGACTCCTTTCCACTTAGGAAGATCGTCTGGTACTGGCGGTGGCGTTTTTTCTTTCCATGCCTCGGTTAAGATGGTTGCTTCTCTGGTAACTGCTGATTCTATTTCTTCGTCTTTTAAGTAGACGGGGAATTGTAATTTCCCGTTGTAGTCTCGACCTTGATACACAACTACTCCTACTTCTTTATTGAGACCCTTCAGGGCCGTCCAGAGTTGCATAGCATGGTTTATTTTCGGCTTCCCTTCCTCGAAGATGTATTTCATTGCGCTTGAATTTGTCGTCTTGATTTCAACCGGAAGACCATCAACCATTACATCCAAGAATCCGTGCATATCAAATTCAGGAAGGAAGTATTCTACCTGTTTTTCTATTTTTCGTCCCGTTCTTTCGAGTTTTGAGACGATACGATTCTCTCCATCTTTGCCGGAATCAAACAAGTCTAAATCCTTAGCACCAAACTCTCTATCAGGAGGAACTCCAAGGCGTTCAAAGTAAAGTCCTGTCAAACACATTCCCAAGGCAGAAGGATGCCAAGATTTCACTGTCCTACTTTCTCGTTCTTTCAGTGTTTGTTCGTCTAGTATTTTTGGTATATCGATCATAAGTTTTCTTGAGGAGAGAAAAGAGTCGCCTCTTATCCCTCCTCAACAGCGACCCTTTAGTTTCCGCGAGCAGACTCGAACGCCATTTCTTCTGCCATTTCTACTGCGGCCTCTGCTTTTGCGTCAAACGATTCGTAGAGTGAAGCGAGGCTTTGGCCGCAACATCCACAGAGATTATCCGTGGGAGTGCTTTCTACATCCCAAGACTCCTTGGAACTGAAAGGACACTTGACGGCGATAAGTAGTCCGTCGTCGAACTCTACTTCTTTGTGAGTCCGGTCTCCTAATTGATTGTGTAATTCTTTGGCGACTTGTTTGAAGTCGTTGAGAATTGTGTAAGGTGTGTTCATAGGTGTATAACGTTATAATTTAATTCGACCTTTCTTTTTCAACCAATATCGCTTGCTATATTCTGAAGATTTCTTAGGGTTTCTTTTTTGCCACGCAAGCTGATATTTTATTTGTCTTTCTCGTTGTTTTTTGTCGGTGTGATATCTTAATACTTCGTATGGCAACCGAAGAAACTGCGCCAATCTTCGTCTACCAAACTTGCCAGTAGCATACAATGTTATAGCATATTTAATTATCGCTTCTCTGGTCATGGTTTCATTGTAGCAACCCAGAGGTATCTGTCAAGGGCAGGGGGTGGAGAGTTATCCACAAGGGAGGGGTTTGACATAGTTGTATGGTTTGGGATAATAGTATGGTGGCACATAAGAAAGTAAATCTCCTTACGGGACAAAAATACTTGATAGCCTTCGGGCTTTCTTGTGTGCCAGTCCTGTGAGGAGATTTGTTTTATGGAACAGTACATAATTCGAGATAAAAGAAACGGGAGATGGCATTGGGTTTACGATGCGTTACTCGCCGATCCTCATATTACCGCGGCAGATAAAATGGTTTATAACGCCTTAGCTACTTACTCAAATTGTCCGGAAATACATCCTACCAGAGAACAACTAGCCGAACGTTGCGGAAATACTATTACTGTAAAGACTATCTCTAGGGCTATAGCAAAACTAGAGGAAGTTGGTTATATCTCCGTAGAAAGAGGAGATGGTCGGGGCAACGCTTCTGTGTATGAATTACTTAAAGCAGAGAAAGGGTGTCTTAAATGTCCCTCTTTAGAAAGGGGGACATCTGAGACCATAAAGGGGGACATTTCAGACCATAAAGGGGGACACCAGAGCCCTCCTAACATAACAAGTAACATAACAAGTAACAGTGAGGATTCTATCTCTTATCAATTCATAGATGAGGAAGGAAATCCCCTACAAGCGAAGACCGAGAATAAACCTGCCCTACTCCTTTATATCAAGAAAACCGAGGATGCTTTTGAGTTCACCCCTAAACTAAGTAAGGTTGGCATTATACTCCTCGCCAGATTTCTCAAAGAACACACCCTAGCCCAATGGAACGACTACCTGGATTTTTACTACTACGAGAAAGAAAGTCCCTTTTATCAGGAAAAAGTAACTCCCGACCTTAAAACTCTGCTGGCAACGGCCTTCCAGAACCAATGGGAACAAAAGAAATGACTATACAAGAACTAGAGCGAAAACTTCAAGACGTAGAAAAGAAACTCAAGGACGCAGACTTGGAGGCAGCGTTTTTTGAAGAATTGAAGCGGTATACCGGAGAAGACGAAGTAATCCCCTCAACCGACATTCCCGGTATTCTTGAAAAGGCCACTCCCAGAATGAACTTAGGGATACACGATATTGATACTCTGACCGGAGGCTTCGGGGAAGAAAATCTGGTTGTAATCTCCGGGCCTACTGGGCAGGGAAAAACACTCCTTGCCCAAAACATGACCGCATGGCTGGCAAAAAAAGAACACAAGACGCTCTGGTTCTCTTTTGAGATGTCGTTATCAGAACTCTATGAGCGATTTCAAGCATTTGATTATACCCCGGTCTTTTACACCCCCAAAACAAACGTATCCCGCTCAATGGTGTGGCTTGAAAGGAAGATAGTGGAGGCCATAGTAAAGTATCAGACTAATTTCGTGGTCATAGACCACACCCACTACTTGTTCAATATGCAAAACGCGGGAGAAAACACCTCGCTTTACTTAGGAGATATTATTCGCCAACTCAAACTCATTGCACGGAAATATAAGATTGTGGTTATCCTTATCCACCATCTCAAGAAAACCGACATCTTAGAAGGCCCGACCATAGATGATTTACGGGACTCATCCTTCGTGGCGCAAGAGGCAGACTACGTTTTGATGGTGTGGCGAAAGCCTATTAAGACTTCCCGGCGACAAATCCTCACCGAAGGGATTAACTACACCAATGACATGCTGGTTTCAGTGGTAAAGAACAGACACTATGGTAAACTGGGGACAGTCACCCTAGTCTACAACAACGGAAACCTAACTCAAGCCTATGTTGGAGCCGAATAAACAAGCACTTCTTTTGTCCGCAGAACGATGCTATCTTAAACTAAAGAAGGCATTGATAACTTGTGGTATGGAAGATAAGGTTCCCGAAGTAGATAAGATGTATTTAGATGCAGTTTCCAGTAAGAAACTCGACTCCGGTGCAGACGAAATAGACCCCAATAAAATCTTCTAACGTTATATGGATTTAACCACACAAGACTGGTACAAAGAAAAACTAGAGTATGTCGGCGCAAACATCACCACGACCTACAAAGAGGCCAGAGAATTGGTAATGAAACGAACACACGAAATGGGAGTAGAGCTTTTAACTATCGCAGACAGATTTGCCAACGTTACGAGCATGGCAAAACAAATGGCCGCAGACTTAGGAAATCTTCGCTGGTGGCACACTATCTATAATTCAATACGGATCGCCCAGAAATGGCCGAACTTTGAGGACATCTATAAACTCCAAGAGGGTGAAAACGTCTCACTCCACAAGCTCGTCCATAAATATCTTCCAGAAACTATAAAAGATAAACAAGAATTAGTTATATGCGAAAGATGCGGAAGCAAAGTAAACCCAAATCGGTTGCAAAGTTAAAAAAAGAACTTGACCGCGTATTCTCCATCTTTATACGATACAGGGATAATAAGATTTGTTTCACGTGCGGGAAGCCAGGAAACCAAGCGGGACACTTTATAAGCAGAAGCCACAATGCAACCAGATATGATGAACTCAATACTCACGCCCAATGCGTTTCCTGTAACATATTCAAACACGGCAATCACGCCGAGTACGCATATAGACTAATTAAAAAATATGGAAGCAAGAAGTTTGAGGAACTTATTAAAAAAGGCCGCGAAATCAAGCAATTCAGAACTGCGGAGGTTGAAGCACTTATTGCCAAGTATGACGTCGAGGGATATGGGGGACGGACTGAGGAGGGGACACAGCTTCAACAAGACTCCAAGACCATGCAAATACTGTAATCTAGAGTTTATGGGAGGAAGTAAGGCAAACACCACCTGCTTTGACTGCAAAATCTATCAACGGAAAAAAGTCTATGACAAAAGAAAACAAATATGAAGAAAAGAAAACGTAAAATGTTTGTAATAGGTTGGGTTATCTATCCATTCAATGTCCTTGTGTGTGTCGGAGAAAAGCAACCAAACATAATAAGGCGTATTGAGAGAACTGGATATAAGTTAAACGAAGAAGAAAAAGAAAAGTTATGGATGTCAGGAACTGGTAGGACGGTTATGCTTGAAGGCGGCCAAACGGTAATGAGAATAGATAAAGTAGACCACGCTATTATCGCCCACGAGGTATTTCACGCAGTAGAGTTTTTGATGGAACGGATTAGAATCAAACTTACATACGAAAACGACGAGGCTTACGCTTACGCAATACAATATCTAACGAATGAGATAAGTAAACAGTTATGACAACCCTAAACACATTGATAGAGGAGAAGATGGAAGAACTAAAGAAACGGTTTGTCTTCATAGACGAACAGCTCGGTGCTATTTTAGTAGGTGATGCGGAAGAGTTCTTATATGTTTTCAGAGAAATGTCAAATCACATAGCCCAAGCGACTCGTGATGCGGTGAGGGTGGAGGAGGCGGGAAATCTTTGCAAATGCCAATATCCTAAACTCGAACAGGGAACAGGCTATAACCTTGTGTGTGAAGTATGCAAAAAAGAGTCTGATGCTGATTTACTTGGCTATAATCGTGCTATCTCCGCCCAAGAAAAGAAAGCCGAGGAATGGCTAGGGGTATGAGAGAGGTTCATTTTTGTTGGTCGGGTATGGGGGATGAAACGCTGTAAAGAGGAACCGTCTGGACATCTTTACGGGAGACAAACCCGAACGTACCCGCCCATCAAAAGCGAATCTCTAACCCCTATATCAAGTATGACAACCCTAAACACATTGATAGAGGAAGCGAAAGAGCAACTCAAAATGTTTTATGATGACAACGAAGCAGGCGGAAGTTCCCGCTGGCTCGTTTCACCATCAACGGTGGTGGCATCTTTTGTGATTCCTCTTATCGAAAAGGTAGCCCAAGCGACTGTGGAGGCGGTGAGGGTGGAGAAACTAGATATAGTTGAAAGCGTTATGAAAGACCCAGAATTAGAACAATATATGAAAGAGGCAACGGGGCATAATTCAGCCATCTCCGAACAAGAAAAGAGAGCAGAAGAATGGCTAAAGGAGTAATAAGAACAATTATTTAACCCCCTAACCCCTATATCAAGTATGAAGAAAGAAAGAACAATTTATGTAAGGCATGACTATAACACCAATGAACCCCTTGCTGTAGCAGTAAATTACGAGGAACTTCAGAAGAAAAAATCAGAGTGGCTATATAAAAAAGGTGAGGAGGGCTGTGTATATGATAGAGAGTATGTCCGAGTCCCAGAAGAGGGAGCAACATTGTGTGGCGAAACCCACTATCCAAAACCACTTCGTTTCTGTCCTCACTGCGGAGATAAACTTTTTACCAGAGATGAGGAAGTGTTTGAAAGTAAGCCATAGACTAACCCCTATATCAAGTATGAAGAAGAAAAAACATAAACAAAGAGGAATCGGAGATTTAAGAATAATTGTTGGAACAAACGCTTACAGAGGAAGTAAAAATGACTATGCGGGGCTAATTGGCATGATAGAGTGGTGCGGCGATTGTTGTCAGGAATTGAGAGTTCAGTTCATAAAAATTGGCAATAACGAACCATTAAGGAACTTTAACCTTGATAGATGCCGTTTTTTTCAAAAAACCTAACCCCTATATCAAGTATGAAAGAAATAACGGAAAATATATTGGTTGGAATTGGCGTATTGGTTGTTCTTCGTCTTGTTGTTTGGGCTATTTTTTCAGGGTACTATGCCGCTAAAGACAGAAAAGGTATCTTCAGGACATTTATTCACTTCTAACCCCTATATCAAGTATGAAGAAAGAAAATAAACTTATATGTGATTGTAATGCAGCTTGTCAAGACCACGTAAACGAATGTTACGAGGGTGGGAGGCCCAACTATGGAAATGGAATTAAGGCACTACAAAAAAGATATGAAGCAGATAAAGACAACGATGGATATACGGGAGAAGCGGGCGATTATTCTTATTTGACGTAAACTGCGAAGGAACCCCCTAACCCCTATATAAAGTATGAAGAAAGGAGTATATTGTGAAAAATGCAAAAGGTACAGAAACATAGAAGCCATGCCTGAAAGAAAGAAGTTGTCTAACTTTTATCTTGTACGAGACAATAGAGGACATTTATTGTCACCGCTAAATGAAGTCCTTCTGACCCCCTAACAATACTTTGTATGAATAAAGAATTTCTATTCAAACAACACCTTTCTGATTTACTTGATGAGCATTTCCCAAAAGGAAAAACTAAAGATCGTGGAGTGGCGTTGATGATGTTTGCGTGGGCGGTAATAGCGTTTCAAAGGACAATGGAGGAAAAGAAACATGATCTACAAAAGCCGTAGAGTAGGACAAGGAGGAAAAGAGTTTACGCTCTATAAGCTAAAGACCATGATTGATTCCCCCGGGTCTTCCTCAAGCGGAGATGACGACCCCAGAATCACAAGATTAGGACGAATCTTACGAAAAACACATTTAGACGAACTGCCCCAGATTTATAACGTTATAAGAGGGGATATGAACCTAATAGGTTGGAGACCTGAAGACCCAAGATACCTAAACACCATCCCCCCAGAAGTTCTTGCAACGAAACCAGGACTTATCGGCTGGGCTACCTTACTCGATATAGACGAAGGCAAAGCCCTCAAAGGAAGCACCGACCCGGACAGAGACTACGAGAAAAAAATACTTCCCAAGAAGCGGAAAGATGAGGTATACTATGTAAGGAACCGAAACTGGAAATTGGACTTAAAGATCGTCTTTTTAACCCTATGGAAAATTATAAAACATTAGCCAACGAAGCAAGGAAAAGGGTTTTGGAGATGGTGCATAGGGGCGGGACATCACATATTGCTAGCAATTTTTCCGTTATAGACATTACAAGCGTCTTGTATGAGAACTTAGAAGAAGGAGATGAGGTCGTGTGGAGTTGCGCGTGGAAGGCGGCGACAATGTATTACTTTTTGGCGAAACAAGGAAAAATCCCACAGGAAGACCTAAAAAAATTCCCCAATCCTCCCTATATAGGATTAGCAGAACCAAACGTGCCTGGAGTCTGGGTCGCCGGCGGTTCAATGGGGCAAGGGCTTGCGGTGGCAGTTGGAATGGCTTTAGGAAAGAAATTGGCCGGAGAGTCAGGAACTATTTATTGCATTTTATCAGACGGGGAACTTCAAGAGGGTTCAACCTGGGAGGCGATTTTACAGGCAGGACACGACAAATTAGATAACCTAGTATCAATAATTGACTACAATAAATGGTGTGCGATGGGCAGGACGAATGAGATTCTCAACCTGGAGCCACTCAAGGAAAAGTTCGAGGCATTTAATTGGTTTGCCCACAAGGGAAATGGACATGATTACGAGTACCTGGAGAGATGTTTCACAACTGGAAACCCTACAGGAAAACCATTATGTTTTATTATGGATACAGTTAAAGGCAAAGGGGTAAGTTTTTTCGAGGATCATCTTCTCTATCACTATAAGAACGTTGAAGATGAGGAATATAAGTTAGCATTAAAAGAATTGGTATGAAAACAGTTTTGGCATTTATTATAATATATGGTATTTTGGGAATTTTGATATGGGAGGCGTTTTTCTGTAGGTTGTTTTCATGCCTGGAATAACCCAAAGATGAATATACGAAAGCTCTGGCAGAACTTGAAAGAATTACTTAATCTCTACCGAATCTACGAGATAGGCAAGATCTATAAACCCTATACATTCTTCGGAATACGAAACAGTCTGCGCCTTTTGAAGCTTTATAAAAACAAAGAAGACAATGCGTAAGCCCTTCATACAAACATTAATCACCCTTGCAGAAAAAGACCCGAAAGTAATTTTTATTATAGGCGATGTTGGTTTTTCATTCATCGAAGGGTTTAGAGAACGATTTCCAAAGCAATTCAAGAACGTGGGTGCAGCTGAGCAGAAAATGATGAATATGGCAGTTGGACTAGCAAATGTAGGCTTCAAACCCTATGTCTATACGATGTCTAACTTCATATTGCTTCGCCCACACGAACAGGTACGAAACAACATCTGCTATGGGAATAAGAACGTGAAGCTTTTCGGGGTGAAAGGAAGTGCGGCGTATAAATTCTTAGGATATTCCCACAATCTAGAAGAAGGGGAGGAAGAAAGAATAGTTAGGGGTTGGCAGAATATAAACTATTACGTCCCTCAAACAGAACAGGAAACAATAAAAGTTTTACTCACAGAGTATGAACGTAAAGGACCTGCTTACACGAGGATCTAGGGTGTTGATCACTGGCGGGGCGGGAAGCATCGGGTCCGAGTTGGCGCGGCAACTTTCCAAAAAGAATAAGCTGTATTTGCTTGATATCAATGAGATGGGGCTTCACCGAGTAATGAACGAGCTGAAAGTTCCAGGTAGAGTAGGAGATGTGAGAAATAGGGATACGCTTCGGAATGTCTTTGATGACTTCCGGCCTCATAAAGTATTCCACGCCGCAGCTTACAAGTCGGTAGATATGATGGAGTATGTGCCACAGGAAGCGATTGACACCAACACCCAAGGAACCAGAAATGTCTTGGATTATGCCAAAATATATTCAGCCAAAAAACTTGTTTATATTTCAACAGATAAGGTGGTAAACGCCACCTCTATAATGGGGGAAAGCAAAAAAATGGGGGAGACGATGACTTTAAACGATGGGTTCGTGGCAGTGAGATTCGGAAACGTAACAGGTAGTCGGGGAAGCGTTACGGAGATTTGGGCGGAACAGTACAAAAAAGGACTTCCGCTTACTATTACTCATCCAGACATGGTAAGGTTCACGATGTCCCCCTACGAAGCGGTTAAATTATTGGTCGAAGCATCCGATAAAGGAAGGCCGGGAGATCTGATGATTATGGACATGGGTAAACCAATCAAGATTTTGGAAATGAAAGAGATATTATATGGGGACTATCCATATGTTTTTACAGGAATTCGGCCAGGAGAACAGCTAGAAGAAAAAATAATGACCGTTGAAGAAGAAACACGGGCAATTAAGAAAGGCAAGTTCTATGTCATACCGCATTGATTTTATTAACGCAGGGTACAGGAGATACTTCCGTAAGCACTGGCTTGAGATAATGTGGGCTATATTTAAATGCTTTTGGAGGGGTGACTTCGTTTTGCGAGATGAGGTTAGAAAGTTTGAAGCCAACCTTGAGAACTTTACAGGAGCCAAGTACGCCGTCTCCGTGAATTCAGGCACAGACGCGCTTAAGCTTTCTTACAAAGCGCTTGGGTTGAAACCAGGGGACGAAGTTATTACTGTAGGTCATGTTTTCATCGCTCCCATAGAGGAGATCGTTCATCTAGGAGCGAAGCCAATTTTAGTAGACATCGGAGAAGACGGACTAATGGATGTTTCAAAGATTGAAAAAATGATTACAAAGAAAACGGTAGGTATTGTTCCAGTTCACCTTTCGGGGAAAGTTTGCAACATGGAGGAGATATTAAGGATCGCTAAACGACACAAGTTATGGGTAGTCGAGGACGCATGCCAAGCTCTTGGCGCCAAGAAGTATCTTAAGTCAGCAGGAACCTTCGGCGACACAGGATGTTTCTCGTTTATCTCTCCTAAAACCATGGGCGGAGCAGGAGACAATGGAGCTATCGTAACCAACCGCAAAGACCTCTACGAGAAACTTCTTTTGCTTCGGAACCACTGGAACATCACTCAAGGGGCTTTGCATGGACACCAACCTATTCAACCTAAGCGAATGGATTGGGGGTACAATACACGAATGGATAACATTCAGGCCGCGGTTTTGAACATCAAATGGAAGTACTACCCAGAGATGATAAGACGCCGCAAGCAGATAGGGCGAATGTATAACTACGGGCTTCATCACTTAAAAGCACTCGAGTTGCCAATCCAATACGACGGGCAAATCTATCAAGAGTACATCGTACGAGTTTCTAACGTTAGAGAATTCTTAGAGTTCATGGAGAAAAAGGGGATTGAGCTTTTAGTCCGCGACACTACACCAAATCACATAATGTATAAGTGGTACTTCGGGAAACTTAAACTTCCCGTAACTGAGGCTCACGCAGTAAATTCAGTCCGTCTTCCTACATTCCCAGAATTAAGAAATTCAGAAATTTGGGCCGTGATTAAAGCCATACGAGAATTTTATGGAATGTAGCCGTTGCGTAATGGATATCTCGGCCAGCGAGATACGGTTTGACGAGAAGGGAGTTTGTAATTTCTGTCACCAATGGATCGAGGGGGAGAAAGAAAGACAAGCCGCCAAATTGCACCCAGGAAAAGAATGGACATATTACGAACTAAAGAAAGGAAAGAAATACGACTGTCTTCTGGGATTAAGCGGAGGAGTGGATTCATCAACCTGTCTTCACTATCTAATAGAAAACGAAGTTAAACCTTTAACATTTAGTGTAGACAATGGATACAACGACCCGAAAGCAGATGAGAACATAATGAGAATGGTAGAAACGCTTAAAGTGCCATTCCAAAGAATAGTATTAAATCTTCCTGTTTTTCGAGAACTTCAAAAGGCATTCATTCTTTCAGGTACTAGGAACGTGGAGATACCTACAGACCATGTTTTAATGGCTCTTACCTACAAAATGGCCGCAGAGAACGGGATTAAGTACATCATTTCAGGGGGGAATCACTCGGAAGAGGGGATTATGCCCGAATCATACGGTTACCAACCCCGCGACTTAACACACATAAAAGCCATCTACAAAAAATTTACAGGGAAGAAACTTAAAGGACTTCCTACAATATCTTTGCTACAATACATTTGGTACAGATTTGTAAAAGGTATCAGAATTGTAAATTTACTTGATTTTTATTAAACATGGGAAGAGTGATTCCGCACCCATTTTTGGGAAAAAAGAGGCCAGAATTTGCTAAAAAGATTAGTGCTATTATGATGGGCAGAAAAAGACCACCAGAAGTGAGAGAGAAAATGAGAATAGCGAACTTAGGGAAGAAGTATTCTAAAGAAGTAAATATGAAAAAAGCAAGCAAAGCTAATGCCAACGGAAGGTGGAATGGAGGAAAAACAAACTATTGCAAAAGACAATGTATTATAAGAGACGATTATACATGTCAGATATGTGGCTTAAGAGACCCAGAAATTATCGAGGTAGATCACATAAAGCCCAAATGTGACTATCCCGAGTTGGTTAATGTTTTGGAAAATCTGATAGCATTATGTCCAAATTGCCACAGAAGAAGGACAAATAAGTTTTTAAGAGAGAGATATACTAAACATGTACAGTAGCAAAGAAGCAAAAGAAGTATTAAAGGAAAAATACGGATGGCAGGATTATGGAGAGAAACATGAAGAGAACGTATTTACCAGGTGGTTTCAAAACGTCTGGCTTTACCGAGCACATAAGATAGACAAGCGACGAGCGCATTACTCTTCACTTATAAACTCTGGCCAAATGACACGGCAGGAAGCTTTGCTAAGACTTGCCGAATCACCTCCGCCAGTAGAGATTAAGCTGGACTTAGGAGTAGAGAATATAACGTTACACGACTACAGGGATTACCCGACAAATGATCGTATCTGGAACTGTTTTTCAAAGATATATGGAATTATTACTTCCCGAAAATCCACTAACCACAACTCTGTATAAAGCTCTGGACGAAATTGACCCTAACTGGCGTGTATACAACGGTTTAATTATCCCCGGCTCATGGCCCGGGCAAAACGATGAACAATTCATCCAAGAAGCCATCCCTAAAATCCAAGACGCTAAAGAAAAAGGAATACCTTATCTCGGACTATGTCTCGGTCTTCAAGCTCTCGCTGTCGCCGAAGGAGGCACGCTTGTTAAGATGGATAATCAGCGACAAGGGATTTATCCTGTTAAAGGTTGGTGGGGTGAAACGCAAGAAAGCCATTGGCACCGCTTCAAAGCAGAAGGCGAATTCCCAGAGTACGAAGTCTGCAAAACGGATGGAATCATCGAAGCCATGAGAAAGGGAAATATCATTGCGACGCAGTTCCATCCGGAGTATCAAAGTTCTAAAAAGAATCCACATCCCATACTAAAAGAATTTTTATGCAATGCCGCTGGGCAAAAAGCTTAGGAGAGTTAGAAGGAACCCACTACGAAGCGTGGGGGACCACTGAGTATATGTCTCGAAAAAAGGCGGCGGTCTTCTTTGGATTGTATGATATGAGAGATTACCTTGCCTTACTGAGGCACAAAGGCCTGAAATACATCTTATGGGCCGGATCTGATATTAAAAATCTTGCTAACAACTTTTGTTTTAATGATGGAAAACTCAAATGGGTAAACAATCTATTTCCTCTAGGAACAAAATGGTTAAAGGAATATATAAATCAAGAGTGTATAAGCTACGTTGAAACCCAGGCGGAAGCCCAAGTCCTTTCTATTTTGGGGATACAAGCAAAAGAAATTATCCCCTCATTTCTCGGAAGGAAAGAAAACTATAAAGTATCGTTTAAACCATCAAAAACTCCCCATGTATATACTTCGTGTTCAGGAAACAGACAAGAAGAATATGGATTTTCTCTCATAGAGGCTATGGCGCCCAGGTTTCCATCTACTACTTTTCATCTATATGGCGCCAAATGGATCACAAGACAACCAAATATAATTGTCCATGGAAGGGTTTCAAAAGAAGTAATGAACGAAGAAACAAAGGAAATGCAAGGAAGTTTACGGCTGAATTCCTTTGATGGATTTTCGGAAATAACCGCAAAATCTATATTGTGGGGACAATATCCGGCTACAGTAGTAAAACAAAGAAAAATCACCCATATTTTGCATATAGATGATTTGGGAGAATGGTTATACGACTTATCGAAAAAGAGAAAACCCAATATAGAAGCAAGAAATTACTATCTAAAAACTTTAAACAATTATCCATGGGCGCAATAAAGCTATTTAAAAAGGAAAAAAAGATAGACCACGAGAAATGGGGCTATGACATGGAACTGGAAGTCAACGGGCTTAAAATAAAGGAGTGGATACAATACTGGGAACAAGCTGAAATAAACCGCCCCAAAGCGATCCTAAACTCGGGTTACTGGCGGAAGTATTGGAAAAACCGCACGCTTGGGTGGAAACAAGCTTATACAGAAGTGGATCATCCCCATCGCCAAGTTCTGATTAATAAGTTAAGAAAAGTAGGTATTTTTAGGTCTGTATTGGAGGTAGGATGTGCGGCAGGGGCAAACCTTTATAAAATCAAACAAGCCTATCCGGGCGCAGATATAGGAGGATTGGATTGGTCAGGGGCAGCAATAGAAGAAGCTAAAAAGATTTTACCAAGGGCTTCAGTTTTACAGGTAGGCGAAGCAACGGATATTTACATTTCAAACAAAGGGGCAGACATTCTTTTATCTGACATGTGTTACATTTATTTGGACAAGAAGAACTTTCGTAAAGCCATCAGGGAAGCAAAACGTGTCGCAAGAATAGGAGTGATATTCTGTGAATTTCATTCGACTAACTGGTTTAAACGAATGGGAGTTAAGTTTCTGACAGGATATAACGCATATTCTTATAAAAAAGAACTTGAAGGCGCTGGCTTTCATGATGTAGAAGTTACTCCCCTTACTGTGGACCAATGGCCCGGAACCGAAAGAGAGAAGGGGCTTCGCTGTGTAATAACCGCAAAACCATGATTACGGGGCACCTCGGATTTATAGGCTCACATTTATTCGATGCCTTCGGAGGTACGGGGATAGATGTAAAGAATGAAGGTCCGTACCATGAGAACGATATAAGACTATGTGAGTTCCCTGACGAAAAAGTTATATTCCATTGTGCTGCCGTAGCCTCTATACCCAAAAGTTTTGAATATCCCGTTGAAACCCACCAGCATAATGTAGTAGGAACTCTCAAGGTCTTGGAACATGCTCGTAAGACAGGAGCAAAAGTAATCTTCTCATCCAGTTCCTCGGTCGACGAACCCACTTC